>Ga0181457_10002_pt1 | contig 24818 bp, 25 predicted proteins | sample InSIn4SAF170_FD_119058 | JGI IMG/M metagenome (GOLD analysis project Ga0181457, IMG submission 119058) | Clean room microbial communities from NASA Spacecraft Assembly Facility at Jet Propulsion Laboratory, Pasadena, California, USA -... ...
TGTCTTGACTATAAGTACAGCCGACAATCCGTAAACAAGAAACAATGAGCAAAACATCCAAGCTGCCCTTCGTGACGCAACGTTAGGCCTGACAAGGAGAAAAGAGTGTGGTTTCCCGACCAAAAACAGCTCCCATCGACGGATTCGCAATTTCGAAGATTTAGTTCGAGAACTTGCTGGGCACCTTCTTGCCTGTCGTCTTCTCGAACCAAGCGCGGGCCTTGTCGGTCTATATCGCAGTCAGGAACGCGCTCGCAGTCTAAGTCGAAGGGATCGGGAACGTACAATCTTCTCGTTGGTACCGCGCATCTTGTTCGAGTCAACATTGTGGCCAGACATCTGGCCAAACTTCTTCTCAGCGGCGTCAAGAGCTAGATGAAAGTATCAGCACAGTCGTATGGCCTTCTATGATCCGCGCATCATACCCTTGTCGAGGTAATCCCGTTGACCTGCGTTGTTGCTGGCCATGTTGCCTTGTTGTAAATTTTGTGCTTTGCTGAGTTGGTCGGAAGGATCGGTATAGCCCATTGTTTCTTGTTTACGGATTGTCGGCTGTACTTATAGTCAAGACAGATGTGCTTGCAAGGCTTGAGCTAGGTCGGTTGAAGATGATAAGGTACGTAGAGTAGACACGCATGCAGTAAGCGTGCGACGGAATGGCGATGCGATGCGTCATTTGCATGCTGCGCCATGTGATAGCAATAGTGACAACCAGCTTATGTCAACCGGCTCTGGAGTCTGGACCCATTTGCTGGCAGACTAGCTTTCGCAAGAGGGGCGGATGGCGTGGCGTGTCCGTGGATACAAGCGCATACTGGTGGGCTGGCTGTGAGTTTCGCTGGAGACAGTCAGACTTTCTACCACAGAACCTCCAGTTTCCAATCACAATGTAGGTGTCCAGGTTGATGGTTGCAATGGCAGCGACTGTCGAGCTAGCCTAGGATACAGCAATGTCTCAGCGCTGGAAAGGTTTCCAAACTCAGGCGGCTAAACTCCCTTCGTGCCACGCTTCACGCTTCAAGCATCAAGAGCCAACGACCTCCCACTGTTAATCCTTGACCGGTCAGATCGAGTGAAAGGAGCTTGACATTGCGTTTCGCCAGCCTTCACTCTCTTTCGTTCTGTGTTTACTTAAGTCTCCTTCTTCCTCTTACGCGTCAATGGGAGCCGGCTCGAGGAGCACCCAAAGCTTCTCACCATGGACACAATATCTCCAGCGAGCAAATCTATTATGATTGACACAATCCGGCAGCGCAGCAGCAACGTCCAGTTACGGGATGGTGCTTGCAACAACGACGCGAAGCGGAACTCCGAACTCACTGTCGTCGTACAGGTAGCTCCGCAAGTCACGGATCTGAGTTTGAGAAGGAGAGCAAGCAGCATCCAAGTCAAACTCTCGACTCCCTTTCGATCTGGCAAGCAAGTTTACATGAGCAGGCTCAGAAAGGATGCAGCGTCCAAGTCAGATTCTGTCTACGCTCTCAATACCGATACATACTGACAGTCCATCAGATCCAGATTCCTTCCTCTCCTCCTCGCCCTCCCCACCGAACTCCATACCCTCATCCTCCTCCACCTCCCCTTCACCACCATCCTCTCCCTTCGCCTCACCTCCCGTTCCCTCCACACCATCGTCTCCTCTTGCCAGTCAGCCCTCGTCCGCCACTACACCAAACACATCCTCAACCCCCTCGAAACCCACCTCTACCCTCCACCAGCACCATCCCGCGCCTCCCTCCGCTACCTCCTCGACCTCCGGCACCACAATCTCACCGCCGTTAAACTCTCCTCCACCCTCTGCGATTTCGTCGCCCGCACCATCCTTCGCCGCAATACAGCGCGCAAGCGCCAGCAGTTCAAAGAGACATGGACGCGCATGTTTGAGAAGATGATACCCTTGCTCTTCACACTATCCCACTTCTTCACGTCATACCGACGCACCATACTCACGCGGTGCATTGCGCACAGCAGCAGCGTCAGCAGCAGCGGTGGTACTGCCACCCAGCAACAGCAACAACAACCACACCACTTCGCCATCCACCAAGCACCAACCTACTGGGAAGACCAGATTGACCTCATCACAAACTACGATCCGATCCTCCTGCTAGACTGCTACTACATGTACGGCTTCCTCCTCCAGGCCATCGAGCGGCAACTGCGGCCACCACGCTACAGCAGCATAACCTCGCAGCTAGGACAGCGCGTGGCACAGACGTGGCGACGAGGCCTATCGCGGCGGCGGTGGCAGACGAGTCGTTATTGGACACATGAGCAGGTCCGATCAACTGCAGCGACGACAAACACCACGACGACGACGACGGCGGCGGCGGCTGCGGCGGGGTCGACAGTGACGCAAGATATAGAAGCCCTGCTGATACTAGGTGGGATGGACGCGGTGCAGCAAGTGCTGTCGCACAGATCGTGTCGCGGCCGGCAAAGAGCGCTGCGCCGCTTCGTAGCGTCGCTGTTCCCGCAGAGGAACAAGCACTGGCGCAGCGCGTGGCGGGATCTAGGTCTCGACGGTGACGGTGACGGTTTTGACGAGGACGGACATGTTGCGGGCGGCAGCGGCGGGATCGACCTTGATGCGATTTCGAGGACAAAGGTTGGGTTGCCGGCGCTGCATCTCATCTGGGTGCCGCAAGCGTTGGAGGTGTTGCTTAAGAAGGGGGTGATTGAGGAGGTGGACTTTGGGACGGCGGGTGTGGTGGGGTCAGAGGCGGGGAGTGGGAGGGGGATGAGGGAGTTTGTGAGTGGGTTGGTTGGGTGGGATGTGTTGAGGTATGGGGGCGTGCCGCCGCCGCCGGTGGATTATGATGATCATGACGACTATGACGATGAGGACGAGGATGAGGAGGATAGTGAGGGGAGTGATGAGGACACAGATAGTGAGGATGAGGACGACGACGACGACGACGAAAATTCGGAGTCTGATGCATAATGATACCCCCCCTTTTTGGCTTTGGATTGTGCGGGATGGGCGTAAGCGATTGGAACTAATCCGCGAGAAAGGAATCTGCCTAACTTTGGCGCTTTGCTTCGCCAGTGACTTTATACATTCTGGCATATGTAGGTGTTATAGCTATACGTGCATATATCGTGTTCCAATACTCTTGTCTATCGTGTCGGATCGCGTTTTGATACGATGGACCTCGTATTTCTCAATCGAGCGCGCCATCTGATAGACGTAGATAATAGCTCGAGTTTGCTTTACTATATGGTTCAAGCGCTTTTATGGAGTCTTGCGACTATATTGCAGTTACTATACGCTTGGTCAAGAATCACAAAGGTCCTTTGCACTCCAACCCTGACATTTCCGTATCGCTATTAAGGCGGAGGACAAACCTATCGCTTCACCTTTGAATGACCAAGGTACACACAAGACCCCGAGGCCTTTCTTATCCATGAGACTGATCGTCGTCCAGATTTTCGCAGACGTCGCCAACATACGCGTAACACGAGGCATCTCTGTGTTCGCGTCCCTGAGGTTTAGTCCATCGGACATGGAAGAAAGCGTGCCACGATCGTGCTCCGACATCCTCCCCGCCCCGAAGCAGCGAACATGCGATTGTGAATAGTTACAAACTGTCTCCGCCGCGAAAGGGGGGGAAATTGTTCCCCTAAAAGCTTTCAACCGGGGAGAAGCGGTCGCTACTAGGGCCATTACGCGACTATCTCTCAGAGGAACGCAGCTAGCTAGCTAGCTAAACGTAACGGCGCATGGCCTTGTACGACTTTCTTCTCAGTTCTCACGCGTGGAAAAAAGACGTTGGAAGGATCACGGCGTCGGAGCGGCGCGTCTCGAGGCGGGCTCGTAGAAAATTGTGTACGGCGCAGGGTCGATGAGATGTTCAGCTTGCCGTTCTACTGTACCTAGAAGGGAGACTGCATATATAACGGGCCCGGGGGAGGGTGGTTTTCTCCTTCCGAAAAGTGGAACGGTCTGGCGACGGTGTATCCACTATCGCATTAGAGAGGGGGTCGATGAGTTGCTGGAATCGGTACCGAGATGCAGGTGGCTTCTCGCATCCTTGAGTCCTTGACGGAGAAGGAAAGCACGATTTGTTGACCCATGGAGAGAGACAAGGCAGTGAGCTGAGGATCAGTGACGGCAGTGTAAGACAGTCTTCCGTGTCTGGCATTACTTGTCTTTGGTACTGTAAAACAATGGCTTCAATCGAAGACTGCGAATGTCTGACAGGAAGAGATAGCATCAGAGTACATCCCCGTCCTTCCTGAGAGCACCATCCATTGCCGTGATTGGGGATGAAGGAGTCACGTGTGGACTTCTATGTTTTTACTCAAGCTGATTATACACACGCTCTGATTGGCTCACGGGATCTGGCAGCCGAAGGCGTCTGCCATTTCGGAGCGGCGGTCTGTCATTGATTTCGCGGCACCAAAGAACCAACGAGACACCAATTCTACTTACGCTGTAAACTTACTAGCAAGGATTGTCCAACTTGTCCCTCATTGATTAAGTTTAGTACCTCACCTCTCACATTTTCCAATAATCTTCGTCTTGTGTACGTGACCTGACCTGACCTAACGCTCGCAACACGAAACTAAACGTGTATCGACGGGGACCGAGGGGTTGTGAACAACCCCCAAAAGTCTACCTAGCAACTCCAATTTCCCATCGGACCCCTGCGAATAGTCAGATCGCCCAACCTACCTCATTCATCCATCCTCTCCTTCACGAAAGCATTATACCGCAAAACTATACGCTCACGCGACACCGACCCAAACACTAGTACTCTACTGCGACCACTGCTCGCAGACCTACCGCATCCGGCGCATAGCGCAATCCTTGCCTCGAGTCGAGCCGCTGTCAAAAAAGCTCCGTACGCTGCTGACATACCACACGCGCAGTACGACACATCACGCATCCACCGCTGAGCTCGTCAAGATGGTGTGAAGGTGAAGGCAGGCACAAAGCCTTTGCCCAAACATGGACTTTATAGTAAGTTTCAATGCCACGCGACCGGTTTCCACAACCTGCCCAGAGCGCGACCCACGCGACGCGATAAAGTGAACCAGACGCACACGTGGATGACAAAAGGTTGACGAGGACCCTGCTGACCGAGAGCCGCTCTGTCGTAGATATCGCTCGCTCATTTCTGCGAGCTCCATGGACCAAGCATCATAGTCACGACTCAGATACTGCAAGACCAGTGCGGGATATGCCACCCACTGCCCGGCACTCCGTCAAGCGAAGTCTTCTCGACTGCTGGTATCCATACGAAACGGTCGGCGTCATTCTTGCAGCACTGGGATCCGCAGCTGAACAATTCCTCTTTGGCGTCACCTTTTCAGTCGCCTCCGACGAGCCCTCGGTCTGCCAATCTCGAACACAATCCTTACTTCCCACGATTTCCGAACGACAAAGACCCTCTGGGAAGGTGGGGCGTAGCGAGCGCAAGCGCAGAGAACGAGGGGGAGGTATGCGACAACTGCACTATAACAATACCGAAGGAGCTGAGCGAGAAGCTTCCGGATGGTGCGCCAGGAAGCCCAACAAAGGATGGCAAAGGTCGGAATGGCAGTCCAGTCATGCGTACGAACATGACTGTGCTCGCTTTGGGCGGGCCAGAATCGGAAGAAGACGAAGACAACAATGCACTAGAGAAGCCATCAGCAGCGGAGAAGAAAAACACCCCGACTCTGTCAACTTCCAACACGTCAACCTCGCCTTCGATCCCGAATTCCACCGCGTCGAGCCCGTTCTACAATGTCCCGCCAAATACCCACAGACATATGCTCACCTACCTGACAACCCACCATCCTGCCTCACCTACACAGTACTCGCTGCTTCGACGATCTTGTTTACGGACCCTCTCAGGCGAGAAACTTCCACGAGGGACCTCCAGTGGGCCTCTCCACTTTGGTGACCCGATCGCCGGCTACACAACTGCATACGTCTTCCGCGTTACAGACCCTCGAGCGAGGGGTCGGCGGCGTACCTACGCTCTCATTGCCCTCTCCGGTCGAGACAGTTGGCGCGCCGGTCGTGCCATGTGTGGCGTGGTGCGCGAATTCGAGTACATCGCTCGCGGCATACAATCACTGGCGGAGTCGGTGCTCGAGAAGGAGTCTAGCGGCGGCTCGTCAGCATCGGTTTCCTCTCGCCCCTCAACGGCCGCGACATCGACCAGCACCTCCACCACAGCCGGTACACCTTCGACCCCACCACCTTTGTTTTCCTCCTCTATGCCTTTGCCGCCCAACTCTTTTACCTCTCCAGGCGGCCAGCACCACCGCATTTCCTCGACTTCTTCCTCTCCAATCGCTAAGAACATCACTCCTGTCTCCTCATTCCTCTCGGCTAAAAAGGTCGATCCTGGCGGCTATCCTAGAACGTCGCGGGAAATCATGCGCGCCCGCCCTCTGTCCGAGATTGTGGGCCGCGAGAACATTTTCGGAGAACTACATGCGAGTTTCTCGTCCATTCTGTCGAAGCTCGTCAAGGAGTTGGAGCGGTGACAACCATTGCAACGTCAACGGACGAGGACAACGGAAATCGATGTTGCAGGTTGAGGAGCAGATGAAGTGGTTTGAAAGAAGAGAGAATTAACAGTGACCGTGATGGCAGACTGAGGCCGCTGCGAGTGAAAACAGGTGGCCGACACCGGAGCAGGGTCCGGTGGGCGGGTGTGGCCGTTTCACGCTACCGGAGAAGGTACCGTGGTGGGCTGATGGGACCGATATCGGCCTTTCTCTTCTTGGATGCCCCTGATGATGGTGAGACTACAACACCTTTACGGGGCCGTCGCCAATCCTTGAGGTACTCCGGTCAATTGTTGCTTTTGCGCTCTTCGATTCAGGTTTTTTCGATGTCGATGTTGATGTTGCGTTCAAGCGTCCTTTTAACTTCTAATCTCTTTTCTTATTTTTTTTTGTTTTTCATTTTTTTTTTCCAGCCGGCCATCATTCTGTTTTCTGTTATTAGCGATTCTCTCGCGATGGCCCGCGGGCAAAGTGGGTTTTGTTTCTTAGAACATGATACCCCTTGATTTCTTAGATCTGCGGTCCCCTTTTCGGATTGACGGGGCAATGTACCGTAGTAACGGCCTATACTTTCGGTGGACCAGGCGCGGTGACGAGAAGGGTCGAGGAGCAGGAAGACGAGATGTATGATACTGTGTGTATGGACAACGATGTTTTATGTACATGTGTATGTGGTACCAGAAATTCCTTTTGTGGTGCGTTGATGTCACACTGTGATGATGAGGGAAGTCGCTCTTCTTGCGTGCTTGAGCTCGAAAGCATGAGCATGTTTCAGAGGGGGAGAAGGGTCACGTGTGACGCGGGACATACCTTGCCGAGTCCCGATAGAGAGCAACGACACTGTTCACGCAATCACAGGCTGGTCTTTTCTTCAGAACATTCCATTTGGTTCAACTGGAGGTATACGCCATGCAAGAGTCGAGGGTAGTGCTGCATTTCTAGCACCAAATGTAAGTTCACATAGGTCAGTGAGGGGTCCATCGTGGAGCGTCTGAATAGTGGGTTTTTCTCCTTGCCGCGGTGCTATGCATGTATCCCATCCTCAAGACGTTTGCCCTCCAACCCTTTTCTTCCTTTTCCATGGAAGCCGCCAGCTTTCCTCCACCCTTCCAGCAACAAGTTCCATTGTCTGGAAATTGCGATACAACTGTTTCCGTTCCCTTGTCCAACCTCACCACCCGTGTTGTCATGTCTTGCACACATCCGAGTCACAGCAACACGACTCACTGGGCCACACGCAACTCCACGTTGAGCGCAGGCATATTCGCACACACAGCTGCAAGGACATCGTATCCCAAGTTGACGAATGACAAACCTGGAACTGTCACCTAGCCCGTTCTGACGTTGCCGCAGATTGAGGCATGTCCTCGCAAGTACACAGACAAGTCACGTGGAACGAACGGAAATGCTCATATTGGCGCAACACCAATCTCCTCATTCAAACGTGTCCTACCGCGTAGCCAACGTATACACCTTCTCTCAATCAAGTCAACTTCTTATTCGTGACAGTAACCAGAACACTCAAAACATTCCCGGGGGTTTATCGAAGGGATATCCAAAGCCGTGACAAGAGGGGGTATACACGTCCCATCCGCTCACTCAATCGAACATCGTAAAAGGGGCATCTCAATCTCGAGCACTAACCACCAAATCTGTACATCAATCCCATCTCATCATCATCCATCATCAAGAAAAAGAAAAAGAAATGCTATACATGGTACACGCGCGTCCTCTTCTTTCAACGCGTAAACCGCACCCTCGCCTTCAACTCCTCCGTCTCGGACGTCGACAGTCCGTCGACCCTTCCATCCTCGAGCTGCGTGAGCGTCGGCGTCGGCTGCCCCTGCTGCAGTGCGTCTAGGAAGCCGAGGAGATTGTCGTCAAAGGCACCGATCGGGTGCTGTGTAGCGAGTGTTTCGAGGTGTTGGGTCAAGGGTGTGTGAGGGGGAGGTGAGAGCTACGTACAGGATAGGCGTTAGCGTCCGATCCACGTATAACAGATCAGGTGTATGGCAAGCTCAGGGCAAGCTCAAGGCAAGCACATCGCCCACCAGTGCCGTAGTAGACGTATTGCTGGTAATGGCAAACGAGCAAACTACTGTACGTACCTTATGGAACCCCTCCCTCCAAACACCTTCCCAACCCTCCACCTCCCTGTCCTCATCCTCATCCGCAAACATGCCCCTCACAAGCTCCTCATCCTCCCACTCCTCGCCCACTTCCCTCACGTCTCCCCGTTCCGACCCCCGCGCCCCCCACCACCCCCAAGCAAAAGCCTCCCTTCCAACCCCACCCCACCCCCGCTCCCCAAAACAGCGCCACTGCTCCAACGCAGCCTGCAGCATAAATTCCACGCACAGCCTCATCAACTGCTCATGAACCCCAATTTCTACATCTCCGCTCAGCGCTGCGCGCGCGGCGCACAGAGCCATAAACGACGGCAGGACGTCGAGCAGGGAGACCGAGGCTCTCGTACCGTAGAACTCGCCTCCATCCGTTTCGGAATGGGAGAAGTGATGCAGTTGCTCCAGCACGTGCGCGCGGTTACGCTCTACGAGGGGCGTGGGGAGGGAGAAGTCAGCGTACAGTGCTTCGAGCGTCTGTGTGCGGCGCTCGTCATTAGTATCATGGGGACGGGAGGACCGCCACCAGCGATTTGCGCGTCGAGAGTTCGTTGCGCGGAGGGCGGTGAGGGCGGCGGGTGAGGGCGTCGTGGGGGAAGGCGTGCAGCGCCGCGTGTACAGCGTCGTGAATTTCGAGAGGCGTAGACGGAAGCGGAGGCTTGCGTCGTCGTCCTTTCCGTCGAGTGGATCCGGATGCGAGGCTTTGAACAGGGGCAGGAAGGAGTCGATCATGCGGAGGGGCAGGTCGGGGGTTTGATGGCTTGTGGGGAGGGAAGAGCCGGTGTTGGTGCTGGGGTTGGTGCCGAGAGCTTTTGCGGCGCGGCGTTCGGAGAGGAGGGATGCGGTGGCCATGTAGAGGAGATAGTCTAAGATCATCTCGTCGACGTCCGCGCGGGTTGAGGGGTCCGCGTGTTTTGCTGCTGCCATGGTGTGTGTGATGTGTGGGTGAACAATTATTATGGAAGAACTCCAAAGTGATTCCTTGTGTACGATTAATGGGGAAAGAATGATGTGCGTCGGAGAGCAGCAGCGGCAAAGGAGCGTCGCGAGAATAGAGAAAGTGAAAGCAGTCACAGATGCTAGGGTTGAGAATGTAGTAGTAGTAGGTCTTTTCTTTATCTCTCCCCGTCAACGTCAACCCTCATTTCGTTGACTATATTGACTACCCAGGTCGACCGTCCATGCCTCGTCGCTCACCCAGCTTTTGGCAGGGAATGGATGGATGGGGTGGGTGGTAAGTGATGGGATGTGGTGGTGTCGTACTGCGTTGGTCTTGCAGAAGCGCGCAGTAGGTCCTCGTGCCAAATGCAGGTCCCCATGCAACATGCCGTGCGCCCTGGGTTGTTCTAATTTTCTTTTCTTCCCCTGCGTCAGAGAATGCGAAGAAAAGTACATGTAGGTAGGTAACGTTAGGTGGTCCTTACTGTTACTTCTCGCTTTTGCTTTTTTGCCAATCTAATGACCGAGGCTTCCCTTCACCGTTCGGGAAACTTTGTCGGTTGTTGGATTGAGTTTGGCACAGCTTCGTTATCGTGATGCGGGTTGGCATTTTGTGGTCACGGGATGGTGAGCAAGTTACGTGGCACCACGTTCGCAAGCACTGAGAAGAATGTTCAGGATGAATACAAAGGGCTTCGTGATTCTTGAGCGAGCGCACGGCAACTGCGATCTGGCTCCGACCCTCCGTCAAACAGCTTAGTAGATAGTACTTTGGAGCAGACTTACGCTATTACTACCTAATTCATCGGACAGCGCGCTCGCTCAAGAAATACGTGGTCCGTCGTCTAGTGATCAACTACATGGACTTGGGCCAAGACCAGGCGGCTCTGTTTCTGTCTTTCGACTACTGCGTCTCAAGCCTATCTTGACTCCACATCACATGCTGGTAACGGCTACACGCAGACAGGATGGGCAGTTCGCTACAGTATTGGATGGAAGGCTTTGCCGACCATAGACCTCGTATGTTTGACAAAGGTATGCAGTGCGAAAAAGGAGCTACTTGAGCAGACAGTTGACGGCAGATGGGCTCCAGCCGTTGTGAATGGGTCAGCAGCATTCTGCTTCACCAAGAACGAGAAGCCCTTAATGATGCGCGCCCTGGTGAACTGTCACCTTCATCATACAGATTCATCATACAGATTCATCATCTGCCCTTGAAGATAGGTTTCCTCTTCTCTCTAAAAGCGGCCAACGCCTCGTTCCTATCCTGCGTCCTCACAACCTTTTCATACGCCGCGTTCTCACTCTTCTCCCCATGCTGATACCCATTCACGGCCTCCAACGCCGCCCTAATAGCAATCGGCCCTCCCTCACAGATATCCCTCGCCAACCCCACAGCAACCTCTAGCACTTTATCTCGCGCCTCTTTCGTGCTCGCCTGCTCGAGCGGCACGTCGACCAAGCGGTCGCATATCCCGAGGAAGTATGCTTCGGGTGCTCCCACGCGGCGGCCCGTCAGTATCATGTCTCTTGCGCGGCTCAGGCCGATGAGCGAGGGGAGTCGGTATGTGCCACCTGCGCCCGGAAGGATAGCAAGACGCGTCTCGGGAAGCGCGACGGTGGCCGTACTGGCGAAGACACGCATGTGCGTCGTCAGCGCTAGCTCCAATCCTCCGCCAAAAGCTAGCGAAGACAGAGCTGTGATCGTGGGAACCGGGAGCGTGGAGATGCGGGTAAAGGTACTGCGGAGGCTCGTGAGGAAGTTCGAGGTCCTGCATGCACAATGAGTTGCTCGAGGAAAATAACCAAGCGAAGTTTTCTGATAGACTGTTCCACCTACTCTTCAGGCGTGAATGTTGCCCTCTCCTTCAGATCGGCGCCGGCGCAGAAGCTGGTCTCGACCTCGCTGGCGAGAATCACAGCTCGTGTAGAGCCTGTTTCGCCTTCGTCGTGAATACTGTCGACCTCGCGACTCAGCTCGGATAGCAATTGCCGCGAGATAGCATTGCGCGCACTAGGTCTGTTGAGGGACAGGATCCGTATGCTACCACTATGAGGAGCAGGTACACTGGTGACTTTGATCACAGGGGATACTGTAGAGTAAGCAGAGCGACGCATGGAATGCGAAAAGCATAGTCTCGTGCTTCGAAGTACTGTGCAGGTGAGCATCGCGGGGTACTGGGACCGAAATACAGTGGACGTCTTGCGTTTGGAGCGAATAGCGAGCCGTTCAGGTCAAACTTCTGAATGATACAGTGAGTTTGACTTGATGAAGCGGCTCGATGAGCACGGACTTGAAGTGGTGGGTGGGACAAGATCGGTCTGGGTCACTTGTCAAGCAGGGAACTTGCACAGGCGCGAAACACCGGAAGAAGCTCAATCGTGAGTCAATGGTGTACAGTAGATTGAAGAATGAACTGGCTGTGATGGGAAACTCCAATCGCATCTGGAAAGCTTGCCGGCACAAGTCATGACGACTAGCGCAGATCACGTGCGTAAGAAGTAGTTGTGTAGAAGGGGGCACAGATCTCCAGATGGAGAAAAAACCACTGCAGCAGCGACATTTGGTGGATCTTGCACTGACAGTGTAGCAATACTGTGGCAGTGCAAGTTCAAGCACGATGTTTGGTGCAGCAATGTAGCACGTGATAAAATATTAGACGTTAACATCGTACCCTGACAGACGACCGCTTCGACAGAACGCTCGACCGCGTTTCAAGCATTTATACTGCCAGTCAGATGAGGGCTTGACCTGACTTTCGCAGACCGTATCTTTCTCCTAACGTGGGGCTGACCAAAGGCAGACGCTCGGTAGGAAGCCATCCAGACATGCATAATAGTCTGCGGCCGGGGTAGAGGAGCACTGAGTGTACACTCTGGCTATTCACAAGCCTACAAGTAGATTGAAAAACTCAAAGGGTGGAAAGTGGGCTGGGATATGCTCGGCCAGCAGTGAATTACGACATGAAGATGATAGGACGGAACGATAAAGACCGAAGCATTGACTTTGGTCGAACGTAAGGACGCTGATGTGTTGCGCGCTGTGGAACGCTCTCAGGCTACACATGGCCACCGTCTTGGTGATGGAATCATGTGTTTAGCCGAGACTGAGCCAACATCAACTCCTAATGATCTCATTCAATGTCAGATTTTGTGGAATGTCGTCAAAGCCATTCAGCGATACAAGCAAGCCGATGTTTGAGCCATACTTCTGACTCCATGGTCTGAACTCAATGTTGTTTCCGACAGCTCAAAGAGCGTTCTGTCGAACAACAGTGCGGATATCTTAGTCAGACTTTTCTAGCTAAAGTCAAATACATGCTCCCCTGTGACCGATTAATTATATGGCCAGTGCAGCGAGAGTGTGAGTTCGACGAGGTCGACGTTCCCGATTTGGTTGGTAATATAAATTATCGTGCCGTTGCTAGCAGCTTCTGACCGTGGTGAGATATAGGCCAAGGACTAAAGGAATACTGTGATGATAGGTATTGTTCATGTCGTAGTCGCAAGCAGAGTCTGCAAGCGAGCTCATTTGATTTGAACAACGGACTACTTAACAGGCTCAACGAACGGTCTTCCTCTAGGTGGAAGTGTAATTGCTTGACCGCCTAAGAAGTCATTAACCGTCGTCGACTTCTTGAGCAAGGCGAAGCAAATAATGTACAGAGGGTTCTCAGGCTTCGGAGTATCGTCCTTGTGCATCGGAAATGGATTGTTCGATTCGACCGTACACGTCGCCGTCTCGGTACGAAGGATTTCGTAATACTTGACCGAGCGGACGGCAACTGCGACCTGGCTCCGACCCTCTTAGAAGGTATTTTGAAGCCAGACTTACGCTATTATTATCTAGATTTGTCGGACGGCACGCTCGCTCAAGAACTACGAGATTCTTCGTGTGCTCGCTAAATATTCATGTCAATCGAGCGACAAACAGGAAGGGGAGAGATGATGTCTACCAACGTTGCTCCAATCAAGAATCACGAACGTTCGAGGTCCACGTGGCAGGTGATGGTGACCCTGTCTTAGACTCTTAGTAAATTCGGGTTCCCGTAGACTATTGCGAGCGGCGTGGACCCAAGTGAGCGGTCTCATGTATGAAGTGTTTCAGAAGTCCATAGCGCATTGTGTAACCACTATACTGGTTTGACGCGAGACGAGTGTCGGGATACAGCATGCTTGGTCTGAACATTGCCAACATGGAGTCGCTATGTTGACCGTAGATGGACGAGACAAAACACGGCCGCATTCGAGGACGGACAACCAGGGTGGCTACCGACTAAGTCATCAGCCTTGTCAAAAGAAAGAGTGCATGACAGGTTATTGGTCGCAGGCTGCACAAGCGACGATTAGTATCGAGCTGTCAAGATCTGCAAATCTCCGGGTGACCTGACTAACTTGGACTCTCCCGCTGTACCTTTTTCTTAGCAGACTTTTTAGCTCAGCACTTGAACACCCTGATTGACTGACTAAAAGGTACCACGGGTACCTAGTCGAACTTGGCCTTTGAACCCACCCGCCCCTAATCTGTGGATTCACCCGCATCAGCCCAAAGTTCCGCGACTTGGAACGCGTGCCTGGCCTTCGTCTTTCTCCGAGTATCCCGTCGCTGGATGAACTTCGCTTGCTTGCTCGTTCTCCCCCCTGCTCACGCCCCAATATTAAACAAGATACGAGCACTGCAGGCTATTCCCTTCTCAGGCTCCTTTGTGGGCTCTTGCATGAACCAGCTGCCCACCGGCGCCGGAAGGCATGCAATCCCTTACTACTACTACTACGCGCTGTCGTTGTCTACGGCAATTTGCAGCGCAGCCCGCCCATCACCAGCATGGCCCAAATCGCCCAAATCGCCCAAACCCCCATGCGACGGCTCGATACTCTCCACTCTTCCGCCTCACACCGCGAGACCTTCCTCGACGACGACACACCCGTTGATCGCACACACGACGATAACAACCTCCTCCCCCACGATGCCACTCGCGATTCGCACGATCTATCCCTCAATCCTGACATCCGCGATTCCGTCGTTGATCATATGCTCATCTCTCTCGACTCTTTACCCAACGGTAGCTCAAGTTATCCAAGCCCAGTAGCTGCGCTCTTCAATCCTTCGTACCGCGACAACGGCTTGTTCGATACTTCACGGCACGCGCCAAGTAACATTGGACGCCGGCGCAAACACTCCCACACTCCCTCATACTTGTCTGACTACGGGCCGGACGACGAGATTGCGACGTTGAGAGAAAGTCATCCTCCTCGCAGGTACGCAAGCAATTCCAGCTTCCGATCGGCTTTCGACAGTACGGATTACTCGAGGAATGCGGCATACAGTACGCCCAGATATAGTCCGGAGAGAAGAGGAGGGTACAGGAATAGTGACAGCAGTACAATCGGCAAGAGGGCTCGAGGTGCTGGACGCGCGAGCAAACGGAGCAGTGCGGCATCAAGTGTAGATTATGGGCACAGCTCGGCCTTTGCGGCAAAAGGTCTTCAGGAGCGTCCTGCCAGCTTTGACCATCGTCTCGAGAATTCGGAGACTCGCAAGCCACCCGAAAAGGACATTCCTAACTCCATCATGCATCGTGCAAGACCACACGGTCCCGACTACAGTTTGGCGATGCAACCCGCTGAGTCTGCCGCGCCTGTTGGTCACTTGCATCGCGACACGTCGAACCCAAACGGTTTCAGAGATGCCTGGTCGAGTCAATTTGGGCCCTCGTATCCGACAGTCCTTCCGAAACGGAGAGAAAGTTTGATGTCTGCGACCAGCAGGTTAAGTCGCAAGAGCAGACACGACTCGGACATGAAATGGGACGCGTCAAAAGATGGGCATGCGAACGACACACGCGATCAGCCCGTCGTCTCCGCACATGCGCATCATCCAGCAGCTCCAAGTCCGACGGTTGGCGCGCGAACTTCTAGCGGAACCAAAATTCCATCAACCAATCACAACGCAGCTAACCGTGATAAGCCCGGCTTCTTTCGCCGCGTATTCGGTTCGTCAAAGAATTCGTCTTCAGCTCCGCAGTCCCAACTTTCCGCTTCTGCACCTTCTCCCACGCCGCCAACCTCGCAGGACAATGCTCCTCCACAGACTCCGAAAAGATCAGGAACAGAGCGTAGCCCTCAGCAGACTGCTGCTCAATTGAAAGGTGGTCGAAATAGCGAGCTGCTGCCTCGCGTATCACCTGACATGACCAACGATCAGCCGCGTATAGTGCAAAAAAAGTCATCCTCATTCTTCCGACGGCGGAAGAAATCCACTGTCGAACACACGAGACCCCCTCTACCCGCGCCACACTTGCAGTATGGCCAGCCGGAAAATGCCGTTACTGCAGGTGGCCAGCTATACCCACAACCCAGCCCTTCAATGAGCAGCTTGCGGAAGGTAATGAACCCGTACCTGACTGAAGTCGACGACGCCACAGATACTTGTAGCGATCCGCGAGAGCGACATCTCTCCGCAAGCGAGGTAGGCACGGGAGCCAAGCGAATAGATGGATTGTTGCAGGGTTCGGACCAATATCGAAATGCAACCGTCCGAGCCGTCAAGCCGGAATCAAAGGACGCAAACGCTGAAGGTAGTGCCCCACCCTCTTGGGACATTGATCCCAGCGGCGGACTGCAAACGTCTTCAGATAGTCCTAGTACCAAGTACAAGCTTAAGTTACGAAGCCGTCGGCCGCCTCGTGGCGATGACAGTGGAGAAGGCAGCTTCGCAGCAAGTACGGCAAACGCAGCGCAAACGACGAGTTTCATTCAACAACACAGCTCTCATGGTCTGATTTCAGAGAATCGCAGTCGACCAAGGACAAGTCCCACGTTTCTCAAATCCACGCCACAGCTAGACCTGGGCAAGGAGAACCGAGCGCCTCAACCACAGACACGGAGAGCCAACAGTGGTGAAAAGCGCTTGGATATGCTCAGTCCAACATCTGATCACTCTTACGTGCATTCCGATACTGGCGAACGTGGCGCCTCTAACTACTCCTCGCCGCTACCCGACTTGCTCGATGATGGCTGGTTCGTGAGCAAACTACAACGCGAACAGTCCCTGCCTCGGACGGAATCACGAACGGGACGCGTTTGGATTGACGATGACGGCGACTCGTTTGAACAAAAGCTCGAGGACTTGACCCAATTACCATTGCCGTGGTCCGAGGACGCTGTCCCCGAGAAAGCCATTTCGCCCGTATCAGCTGCAGAAACGAACGACGTCTTCCACTCCGCTACGAGCTTACCAATGGTGCGAGTGGAAGGAGAGGAAATTAACGACAAGCCTATCAAGGAAGATGCTGCCAAAGCGATCGCGATTGAGGAAGCCGAGCCATCTGCTGACGATCGGAGAGCAGCTGAAATGATATACAGTGGCGACAATGTGTATGTCAAAAGAAGTGGTGCTGCCGCATTGCTTGGCGAGGCGAGCTTTATCAGCGCAAGGATGCGGCGGGCTTACATGGAGCTCTTTGATTGGACAGGCCTCAACATCCTCTCTGCGTTCCGCAATCTGTGCCAACGGCTCATCATGAAGGCTGAATCACAAGCACTGGACCGTGTCATCGATGCATTTTCGAAGAGGTGGTGTGAGTGCAACGAGACGCATGGCTTCAAAGCGAGCGGTATGTTGGAAGATGCACGATACCATTACTCTTTTACTGACGTTTCCCAGACGTGGTCCATACCATCACTTTCTCCATTCTCATGCTCAACACGGACCTGCACCTTGCGGATCACGAGCAGAAGATGACTCGAAGTCAGTTCGTCAAGAACACGTTGCCAACTATTCGAAGGATAGCGGATGCGGCGTTGACCCCAAACGAGCATGAAGACTCACAGCGCGGCGAGTCCAGAGGCGGTTACCCATGGAGTGAGCCTGCCATGCCTATCTCGACCTCGCCAAGTCTCCCTCCAGATACTATAGAAGGCCGTCAATCGCTCGACAACAAACGACCACGCAACCGGATGTCTTTGCTTGTCGACCGCAAAGACTCGGAAGGGCTCATTGACCTAGCGTCTTCGGACAGCTGTAATGTCCTTGTTCGCGCACCCTTTGAGGGATCCATGCGGGGCTGGGAGTTTCAGGTCGAGATTGCCTTGAAAGAGTTCTACAATTCCATACGGCAAATACCGTTGCCTCTCTTTGGCGCAACCGCAACGCCTATGAATGAATTAACTTCACTAACCGTCATGACAAACTCGATGCTTCGCCGCTCGCCGTCGGTGCTCAGTAAGGCCCCTTCCGAGTCGGTGTCGCTACGAGGACGAAAATCCGACTTGCGCAGTGCTACTTCCCGATGGCCAGGTATGACCAAGATGCGCAGCCGACCGGGACTGTACCAGACCTCGACCATGGGAAGCTCAAGGACGAGTCTTGACGACCAATCTGTCTGGAGTCCTGCAGGTAGCACCACCTGGAGCAAACACAGTTGGAACAAGACAAACGGTACTACCATGTCTCTAGATACTCTGAATTCGCACATTGGCGGCAGCACCGGCGACAGCTACCAACAATCGATCGGTTTCGCAAACGCTCTGTCGCAAGCCATCATTCGTGAAGAAGGCGCCAATTATGCGGCAAGCATTGCCGACGATCCTATGCGTCAAGCGCCATTGCTCGAAGACGATGCACTAGAATTGGCTGGCGCGCCTTGGGCGAAAGAAGGTATACTAAAGCATAAGATCCAGTTAGTCTCTCTTGACAAGAAGGGCAAGGACAAGAACTGGAATGAATGTTTCGCCGTCATCGAGAAGGGCTGGATGACGCTCTTCTCTTTCAACACGGGCACGAAATCTGCGCGCTCTACGCGTACCAAAGCGAACAAGAGCAAGACCGCCGCGTCCAGCAATGTCGTTGGTGGCGGAAACTGGATGGAAAACGCCGAAAAGCTGGCCTCGTTCATGCTACGCCAAGCCATCGCCTCCGCCATGCCACCTCCAGGCTATTCCAAAACCCGGCCCTACGTCTGGGCGCTCAGCCTACCGAACGGAGCTGTGCACTTCTTCCAGGTCGGCACCCTCGAGATCATCACGGAGTGGGTCAGTACCGCGAACTACTGGTCCGCGCGTCTTTCCAAAGAGCCCCTCATCGGCGGCATCTCCAATATCGAGTATGGTTGGGGTGACGCCCTCATCACGCCCGCCCTTCAGCGTCAAGACAGCACAGCAGCGTCCTCTACTCAGGGCAATGCCTCCATCTCCGGTGCAGCAGCAGGAGGCACAGCGCCCGGTCCCCGTTCCAGCCTCCAGGGCTCCCACGCCGGCAGCTTCCGCTCTTCCTTCGACCACGGCCACAGCGGCGGCGGCGGCGGCGGCGGCGGTATCGCTACGACAAAGAGTCAACATCGTCTACCAGGCGACAAAGCCACCATCTCCGATTGGAGCCCGCCCGTCTCCAGCATGATGGCCTCCCAGCTTCACGAAGTCGACCAGCTCCGCGCCCTGCGCGCCTACGTCGCCAACGTCGAGCGCGAGCTCAGCATCCACAATGAGCTGCGCGGGCACATGTCCCACGCCTTTGCGGCGAGGAGCCACAACCAGGCGAAAGCGAGCAGCAATTGGGAGAAGAAGAGCAGTTATTTGCTGCACGAGATTGTCAAGTTTAAGACGTACTGCGCGAGTTTGGAGCAGGCGCAGCGGGCGAAGGAGAGGTTTTATGCCGAGAGGGAGAGAATGGCGGATGAGAAGCTCGTCAAGGAGGGGGAGGCGATTCAGAGGGAATTTGGTAGTAGTGGTGGTGAAGAGGATCCTAATCGTCAGGGAAGCGAGGTGCTGGTGGGCGCTGGCATCGACGTTTCGACGCTCGCGGGCGATTCAATGGCTATGGCGAATGTGACGTCGACGGCGACGCCGGAGCTGATGGAGCGGGATGTGCAGATTCCTGGAAGAGCGGAGGAGCAAAAGGGGGAGGGACCGACGGGCATGCATCGCGCGGTCGACGAGCTGGATAAGATGCTTGAGGCTGATATGGCGAGGCTGGGCGTGCTGGGTACGGGGCGGGGTGGGGGCAGAGGAGTGTGGACGCCGGAGAGTGCATTGCAGGAGAGATACGTGTGAGGCTTCTCTCACCGCTTCGGTCAAGGATCTTCAGGGGATTTGGGTTGGAGGGTGTTGGCCGCTTGGGGCCATGGCGTCTGAGTTTAATTGGCGCGCATCAGACGTTCATCCCACGACGCGCTGCGGCGTGGGGAAGAGGGATTGATGGGTATCACGATTATAATGTCCGTTCTCAGGGTCGCGCCAGGGAAGGTCGCTTTGGGTTCTCCCCTGTTCCATTTCCGGACCGGCCGTTTCATTTGTTATCAAGCGGTTCAGCGGCTATGCCGTTTTAATCTGTAGACTTTTGTTGTATTCGTAGATCTTGATTGTTCTGACTGTAGTATACCCCAATCCAACTGTCTGATATTGTATTCGGGTCTTGTACTTGATCTTCAAGTGAGTGAAGGTGGCCTTCGCATATGTGACGCACTACTCCTCAATGTGGAAGAATAGAAGTGCCCTTCGTTTGAGAGTGGAAAAATTACAATGTCAACGAGGGCTGAATGGCCGTTTTCATAAGTCGTAAAAGTGCAAGACATGACTTCAGTCCGGTAAGTCGTCCCGAACGCTGTCTACGATCTTGACACCTCGAGGATTGTGGTATGTCATCCTCGAAGAATTTCTGCACAACTCGATCAGTGCTAAGCAAGGAGAGCAGCAACAACATGTAGGGTTTTGGTCGACCAATGCGCGAGAGGGTGATTAGTGGGCAAGATCTCTATGCGACGTCTTCTTGGGAACCATTCCGATCCTGGCCCAGTACTCACAGGTCATAACCTCGGCTGCGGCGCGATCATAAGTATACATTGGCTGGCTAGGTCGCTAGTATGGACGAGGTAAAGGTGATATGTTGAGCCGGGGTCTGAGACTTTTCTGAACGGGTAGCGATATGATTGGAGCTACATTGTCACGAATACGATGTCCTCTATACGTCAACATACACGCTCCATCCACTCTGCATACCAAACCACCCCCTCGCCAGCCTTGCACCACTCTCCGTAGGCTGACTGAAAGCCACCATCCCCTTGGGCACCTCCACTCCGTAGTAATAATTCGCTCGTGCACAGTCCAACAGCCGGCGAGCTATTCCCTTACCGCGGTGTTTCGGGGGCGTCCATATCCGTGAGATGCCCAGGAATACCGGGTGTGATGTTGTATTTGCACATACAGTCGCCGAGTTGCAGTTCTCCTGGCGCGGCTCGCATTCTTCGCGGTATCGATTGCTCTCTTCGCTGCTTGCCCTGTGCGATACTAGAGGCTCTGTCTGCGGGACAACCCTATAGGCTTTCGTGACATGCTCGGCGAGGCAGATGCCAACACATCTTTGGCCGGAAAGATAGAGATAGATCTTGTACTTGTCTGTCGCCCTCAACTTGATATGGTCGACTTGTAAATTCCGCTCCTGTCCCTTGTTTTCCTTATGCTTGTATTTTGACCGAATAGTTTCCACCGCATCCCACAAGGCCTCGTCTGGAATTGCAACCGCGCCGAGCTCTCTCTCCGCGGCGCGCAAGATCCTAACAGCAGTCTTCCGAATTGCATTGTCGTCTTCTCGAGTGACCACAACAACACATGCTCCCGCTGGCCCTAGCCAGATCTTGCTTGCACCCGTCCCTTCATTGAAGCTCTTTGGAACCTCGACTCCACTCAATGCGTCCAGATGCCGCACGTGATGCTTTCTATGCAATGCAGCGTCCTCTCCGTTTGAGGGTATATACTCCATGCCACACACTTTGCACCTGACGTTTGCCGGACCAATACCAAGATCAAGCGTCATTTGCGTGAGGCGCTGCTTCTTGACGACCTTTCCCGCGCCCGATGCAGGAGTAGATGCATTCTTGTTTCCGGACACCTCAGAGAGCGGGTTTTGTTCGACGATGGTCGTCTGCTGTCGCTTCACGAAGGAGAATGTCGGTCGGCGCACGACGACAGGCGGAGGTGGTGAAGACGGAGGCGTCGGGTCGCGTGTCGCTACTACCGGATCTGAGAATATTGCTGGAATTGACGCGTCGTGTAATGGACTGGACGAAGTTGTAGTAGGCAGAGGAGAGGTTGGCGACGCGTTCAATTTCTTGCGGAGGGTATCATTGATCTCGGCGCGGTCTTCTTCTGGCGTCGAGACGCGTCTTCGCTTGCTTGCGGGCTCATTGGTGTTCGATGTGTGAGCACGTATGCGCGAGTATGTCTTGAGAGGCATTCTGGACACTCTAGCATGGCGTGAAAAGTCTTGTTGTGGTGATGGCTGCAATTGTTGTGGGATACCTCTCAACGGGCAGACGCGTCGCGACACACGAAAGCGCGTGATGAGACTTGGCAGTTGCCGAAACTGGACTAGGTAGGTATGCCAACGTCCGTCCACAACTCTCGAACAATTTCATTGCTCCTCCCCAGATATGTACTGTAGCATGCTATCGCAATCGTTTCGCTTGACTGCTTGTATCTATGAAATCTCCGGCCCCTGATCAGGACATTCACGCTTCCCTCCACACTCAATGTCATTCAATCTGCATGGCCTCACGTGCTCAACAACCTTTGAGTCAGTACCTACCTTACCTTCGGCAGGTTAAAGTAGGTCCCCAAGCTCAAGTCTTCTACCAGCCCTTCAACAGCTTTGGTCTCCTTTCTGGTCATCATTTGCACACTGACTCCACGCCTTCACTACTACAAACCCTCCACACGATGGACAAACTCATTAAGCTCTACACAACTGAGGAGCTTCAATCACTGCCTGTACCACTCCACCACGTCAGTAACAACTGCCATATCCGCCGTTGGACATACATTGACGACCGGGCCATGGGCGTCTTGTGTAACGAGGACGGTATTGCACGGTGGATGCGAGACGCCTTTCCATGGCCGTACACATGTGACAGTGCTCGCGTCTTCATTGGCGAGGTAGCCATGAAGTCCGACTACGAGTGGTGCATAGCAGACTCAGAGACCAACATTGCAGTTTTGGTGGCTCAAGTAAAATCGGGTTATACCGAAGATGCTGCTTTCCGCCTACGATCCAACCGTCTTCTCATCCTTTCTATTATGCAGCGTCGCAGCCACATCACCGGTCATCCTGTCCTCCACATTCGGAATGAACACGCTGAGAACAAGGGCCAGGCCAGAAAACGCGATCGTAGTTAGGAAAACAGTCCGATAGGCGTTCGCGTTTGCGACCTGGTAGGCCCTCATACCAATAGCGGTGATAGAGTCTGTGATTCCGGGCACCGCCGCGAAAGCCTCTGGCGTACCAACAGTAATCGCACTGATGAAGCCCGCGACTGACGAACCAGGTAGGCCAGCACCTACCAGTGCTGGTGGAACTTCCGAATCAATGGTAGCGGCAAGCCTGTTCGACAACACAGCCGCGTAGACTGCTGAAGAAACTGCAGATATGGCGGCACGGACTGATCCTGCAACACCCCCACCAGTTCCAATCTCCCTCTGGTCGTCGAGCGCGATAGTCGTAAGCGACAAGCAGACGTTTTCGATCCAGCCTACGAAGAAGCAGCCAATGAAGACAAGCGCACAGGCACGATCACGGGTGTCCGGTGTGCAAGTAGCCACAGTAGCAAAGAAGATGAGGGCCGCGACGACTGCGAATATCATCTGAAATTTGACCTTGCCCAGCGGAGTAGCGATCAGACCGCCAACAATTTCGCCAGCGAGGAGACCGAGACCAACTAGAGACGCAAGCCAGCTGCCATACATGAGGTCGCCATCGGAGTAAAGGACTGCTACCATGGAAGGCCTGGGACTGTTAGCGCTGCATATCAAACAGATATATGCGACTCACCAAATCAACGCGAATGCATAGTACATTCCTGCCCCAACTCCCAGGACAACGGTGGACATAACCCATGGTCCATTTTTGAACAAATGCATCGGCACCAACGGTTCTTTCAGAGGGGCGTAAGTCTCGTAAAGGGCAAATGCGGCGAGCGTCAGGACTCCTACGACCAGCGTAGCAATGACATGCGCGCTCGTCCAGGGATACACGCTGCCGCCCCAGCTAAGTCCGAGAAGGAACAACAGCAGCCCCGCAGTGTACAGCAGTGTCCCAATGTAGTCAAAAGTCTTGACATAATCCATCACCCTCTCACTCTTGTGCTTCATCTCGAAAGTCGGCGGATGGTAGAATGCGATCCACAGCGCAGCCGCAGAACCATTCAGCGCGATGAGGAGGTAGTAGATACCTCGCCAGCCAACGCTGGTATACTCCACAAACGCCTGCGCCACGACCGGCCCGAAACCCGAACCAGGTATACAGAAAACGAAGATCAGAGCATTGCCGTAGAAGCGGTACTTCATCGGTAGCAGCTCGCCCATGACGATGGGGAAGCTGACTTGCGTCGCGGCTCCGATGCCAATGACTGTCGTCCCACCAATCAGCATGGGAATGTTGGTCGCGCACACGCAGATGATTGAGCCGATGCAGCCAAGAATCGAGCCGCCGGCGAAGACCCAGCGGCGGCCGAAGATGTCGGAGATGCGGCCTATGAGTGTGAGGAAGATGGAGAGCATCAGCGTGTAGACGAGGGAGGTCCAGATTAGGCCCGGGTAGGGACCGATGTCTGCGTTTATCGTTGCGAGGATTGGGGCGGCGTAGCCGAAGCCGGAGACACCTGCGAGGAGGCCGAATGCTGCTGCTAGCCTGTTTGGAGAGTTAGTCTTGATCCTGCGTGGTGAAAGGGATCGGGAATGTCGTACATCGTGCCGATGAAGAAGCTGCTCGTGAAGTAGCCAGGGGGAAGGTCTTCTTCTGTGGTGTCGAAGCCGGTCATGGTTGGGTGAGGCACATCTTTGGAGATGTCCTCCGCATGGGCACTCTCGATGCCATGTTGAGACTTTTCGTCCATCTTGCACGGAATGGAAGAGACAGGTAGAAGCCTGTTGTAAAGGCCCTGATAAGAGGTGCAAGATTCTATGGAGTGTGGACATCGAGGTATGTTGTATTTTTATCGGCGCAGCAAAGCTCAACATCTTGGTCTACGAGTCGCTTCTTACTGGGCAACTTGGCTGAGCCCTGCAATGGATCTGTTCTCCCATACTGTATGAAGGTATTGAGACTTCGAAGTGCCAAGCACAGGATACCTTTTTCCACCCCATGGGGTCACCCCGCAACATACAGGTTACAAGCATCTCCACGCGAAGCGATTGCGATAGCATGCTACAGTACATATCTGGGGAGGAGCAATGAAATTGTTCGAGAGTTGTGGACGGACG
>Ga0181457_10003_pt1 | contig 24515 bp, 21 predicted proteins | sample InSIn4SAF170_FD_119058 | JGI IMG/M metagenome (GOLD analysis project Ga0181457, IMG submission 119058) | Clean room microbial communities from NASA Spacecraft Assembly Facility at Jet Propulsion Laboratory, Pasadena, California, USA -... ...
ATAATTTATTTGGGATTAAATATTCGAGTGGCGATGAGAGCAAGTTTGAACGCTATGACATTCCTTCTGATGAATTTATTAATGGCGTGCGTGTTACCTTACCTGCTACATTTAGAAAATATGCGACTGTTTCAAATACTTCCAACGCTCGAATGACTTTACGTTGATTATTAAAATGGATTTTTTCAGCAGCTAACGGATCGGTCTCCTTTAACAATTGCCACAAAGCAGCTTTCCCATGTTCCTGAGCAAAGGCCTCATATTTCAAACGTAGAGCTGTATCTGCCTCTTTTATTTTGCCACCTAATTGAAAATCATAAAGCAATGCTTGGATATATAAGCCTGTACCGCCAACTACAATCGGCAATTTTCCACGTTGATGAATATCCTCAATCCATGCACGTGCTTCTTGTTGAAACTCTGATACCGAGTACGCTTCTTCCTTCTCTCGTATATCAATTAAATAATGCGGAATCCCCTCTGTTTCTTCTTCGGTTACTTTAGCGGTTCCAATCGTTAACTCACGATAGACTTGCATGGAATCGCCGCTAATAATTTCCCCATTGTATTTTTTTGCTAATTCAATGCTTAACGCTGTTTTCCCAACAGCTGTCGGCCCAACAATTACTAAAACTTTTTTCATTTTTCCCCTCGATAACTACGCTTGATATCCATTGCCATTTCAGGAAAATCTGTAAAAATCCCTGTTACTCGACAATCGATGCAACGTTTCACATCTTCTTTTTTATTTACAGTCCAAGGTCGTATGGCTAAATCAAAAGTGGCGATTTCTTCTGCATTTGTCCATACCCATTCGATATTCGGATGGATTCCTTGAATTTCGGGTTTTTCAAACACTAATGGAGGGACTGCTGCTTTGTCCATAATAAAATCAATTCGCGTCTGCGGTTCAAGCGCATGTATTCGCTCCAATGTGTCCATATTAAAACTACTATACCAATAGGTGAACGGCCATTGCTGACTAGTCATTAGTGCAGATACTTTTTCTTCGATTCCCGGATAGGCTTCTTTATCTGTTTTTAGTTCAATACCTAAAATCCCTCGATAATTGCGCGCAACCAGTAAATCAACGACTTCTTTTAATGTGGGCACTTTGGTGGATGAATAGTGTTCATCAAACCAACTACCTGCATTTAACTTTTTGATTTCTGCTAATGTTTTGTCAATAATTGCACCTTTTCCATCAGTGGTACGGTCGACTGTCTCATCGTGCATGATAATCACTTGTTGATCCTTGGTTAATTGCACATCTAGTTCAATACCATCCACGCCAATCCGTACGGCTTCAGCAAAAGCTGGCAATGTATTTTCAGGTCGTGTACCACTGCTTCCGCGATGGGCAAAAATTTGCATGATTTCTTCACTCCAATCAGTCATATTGTAACATGATTAAAGAGAGATGCAAAAAAAGAAGAGAGGACCTATTGACTAAGTCTTCCCTTCATTTGACTTACAAGGTATTTGAAAAGTAAGTCACTGATTTATCCGTCATTTTTTGCAATTGTACTTTGCGTTCGTAAACCATTTCTTTTAGTTGGTCCGAAAAATTTTCCATTAATACGCGTCCACCTTTAAAGGTATAACCACCTACTTCTACGACTTGTTCAGGAGATAACACTACTTTGCGAGTCGCAATTTTTTTAAAAAATTCTTCTAAGAAATAATTGGGTAAATAAAAGCTATTTTGAGCTGCGAATGATTGCAAATAAATATAATCATCTACCGTAATATAACAATCGTCAAAAACGTCAAAACTCACATATTTATCCATTGTGCCCATACGTTTTTCTAAAATTTCAATAATTTTTTTATTGAGTAAAATCAAAATCTCAATTTCTTTGACTTTATGTTCTAATTGACGACGACGTTCTTCTTTACGGTCATCATAACGGCTTTGCAAGTTAAAGGCAATCGCTGTAACAATGGCGCCTACAATTACTCCAGCCATCCCAACGAAAAATACGTCCATTTTTGTTCCTCCTTTAATTTATCTAGGTGAATCTTACCATATTTTTAATTATTTTACTCAAGTTTTTACATTTGACCTTTATTGACCTTGTATGTATAATATTCAATAGATAAAAGTCTAAGGCTGTCGCAAGGATAACCAACATTTTATCAAATAGCCAGAATTAAGGAGGATTTTTAAATGAATTTAATCCCAACAGTTATTGAACAATCATCTCGTGGAGAAAGAGCGTATGATATTTACTCTCGTTTATTAAAAGATCGTATTATTATGTTGAGTGGTCAAGTGACAGATGATCTTGCCAACTCAATCATCTCTCAATTACTATTCTTGGATGCGCAAGACTCAGAAAAAGATATTTACTTATATATCAATTCACCTGGGGGTAGCGTAACAGCTGGTTTAGCGATCTATGATACAATGAATTTTGTGAAAGCAGACGTTCAAACTATCGTTATGGGAATGGCTGCATCAATGGGAAGTTTCTTATTAACAGCTGGTACAAAAGGCAAACGTTTCGCCTTACCAAACGCTGAAATTATGATTCACCAACCATTAGGTGGCGCACAAGGACAAGCAACTGAAATCGAAATTGCGGCGCGTCACATCTTAAAAACACGTGAACGTTTAAATAAAATTTTATCTGAACGTACTGGACAACCAATCGAAGTCATTGAAAAAGATACCGATCGTGATAACTTTATGTCTGCTGAAGAAGCAAAAGAATATGGGTTAATCGACGCTGTTATGACAAATCGTTAATACTAAAAAGAGCTGGACATTGTATCCAGCTCTTTTTTTAATCGTATTTCGTTAAATCCCAAGTAGCAATTAATTGGTTTAATTTTGTATGGTACTGCGGGTCAGTGGCATATTTGCCAGTTAGTGATTGGGTGGCCTCTTTATAGGTTGCGGCATTTTTACGCCATGCCCCTTGATAGAATGTCGTATTCCAACTCAATCCTTTAGCCAATAATTTGGCATTATCTAATAAAGAATCCGAAACGGTCGCATATTTTCTAAATGTAGCAGGTAAGGTAACACGCACGCCATTAATAAATTCATCAGAAGGAATGTCATAGCGTTCAAACTTGCTCTCATCGCCACTCGAATATTTAATCCCAAATAAATTATTGGCATCTTTTGACAATTTACTAGCACCAAAACCAGATTCTAAGGCCGCTTGTGCAATCATCACGGATGGGTACAACCCATATTCATCGGCTAATTTTTGTGCTGCGGGTGCAATCGCTTGAATAAAGGAGGGATTGTCTTTCCACGTAATCGTATCTGCAGTCGCACTTGCTGTCACGCGACGAGGTTCATCTTTAGTAGTGACATTATTTGCTTGCTTGACTGGTGATGTCAACGCTGGTAAGACACTCGTACCATTGATAAAATGTTTACTCGTATTTTTTTGTGACGTATCAATTGCCTCATCCATCGTGCCTTGATCTTCCGCAGGCAAACGCGTGACACTGTCCGTTGTTGCTGTTTCTGTGTCACTTTCTGATGAGGTTGTTACCTCACTGCTCTCAGTTGTTTTTTCTGATGTTTCGCTCGTTGAAGTCGTTTCTTTCGTTTCACTTGTTTCTGTTGTGGCGGTTTTCTCAGCAGCTACCGTTTTTTCTTTCGGTTCTGCAACAACGGCTGCATCTTTTTGGAACGCTTCTTTCGTACTAGAAACTGTTGCACTTTGTTCAACATAGCCGACCCAATTATCTGCCGTATCATATAACGATACATATACCTCACCATTTAAATGATGAAACAAACTTTTGACTTTATACGTTTTATTCATCAGTGGACTAGTATCGCTTGTAGTCGTCCAATCAAAATCTTCATAGACGGAAGTATTAACAATGACTTCAACATATTGACGAACAATTTTTTCAATGCCTTCGGGGCCGTTCGCTCGTGTTACTTGCGAAGCATCAATATACCCAACAAGCTCATTGGCATCGTATAATCCTAAATACGTCATAATTCCTTTCGTTTCACTTTCTTTCACATGAAAGGTTTGGTTTTGTGTCACTTTAGCAGTTGGACTAATTGTTTTACCAAAATCACTATAGATAATGACATTGTTGCCTGTGACACTCACGTATTCATACGTAGCTTCCTCAGCAGCTACCCAATTGATTGCTGAGAATGATGGCACCAGCAGTTCAGTAAAAAATAACCCCGTACTCATCCCAACAATGACACCCATTTTTAACACACGTCTTTTCACTTTTGCAACCCTTTCTCTTTCCATTCTCTTTCTTACTTTACAGGAAATAAGTTGAAAAAGAAACTCCCTTTCGTGAATTCTTTGCAAACAAAAAGCTTAGTGCGCTAGGACACTAAGCTTTTTGTTATTCGGCTTCTTCTGAAAATTGACTATTGTACAGATTTGCATAAAATCCACCTTTGGCTAATAAGGTTTCATGATTTCCTTGTTCAATAATTGAACCTTGGTCCATCACTAAAATCAAATCTGCATCACGAATGGTTGATAAACGGTGGGCAATCACAAAACTTGTCCGCCCCTCCATGACTTTATCCATCGCTTTTTGAATCAACGCTTCTAAACGTGTATCCACCGAACTGGTTGCTTCGTCTAAAATTAAAATTTTCGGATCAGAAATCACTGCGCGAGCAATCGTCATTAATTGTTTTTGACCTAATGAAATATTGTCTCCTTCTGCATTGATGACCATGTCGTAACCTTCTGGCATCGTACGAATAAAGTGATCCACATTTGCCGTTTTAGCTGCATCGACCACTTCATAATCTGTCGCATCTAATTTCCCAAAACGGATATTATCTGCGATTGTTCCTTCATACAACCAAGCATCTTGCAAGACCATTCCGAATAAAGAACGGACATCGCTTCGAGACATTTTTTTCGTATCAATTCCATCGATTTTAATCGCACCGGCATTCACATCATAAAAACGCATCAAGAGATTAATCAATGTCGTTTTTCCTGCACCTGTTGGCCCAACTACTGCGACCGTTTGTCCGGCTTTAACCGAAAAATTCAACTCTTCAATTAACGGTTTCTTTGGCGTATACGCAAAGCTCACGTGTTCAAACGTCACATTCCCTTCAATGGTTTCAGGTAAAGGTACATCGGTTGTATTGATTGGTTCTTCTGGTTCGTCTAAAATTTCAAAAACACGTGTTGACGAAGCAGACGCACTTTGTAACAAGGCTGACAGCTGCGTAATGTTCCCCATTGGTTGGCTAATTTGCCAAATATATTGGATAAACGCTTGTAATTGACCCACAACAATAACGCCGCCCATTACATAAAAACTTCCTAAGACAGCAATTACAATATAGGCTAAATAGGCAGTTAATTGCACTAAAGGCATCATTAAACCAGAAATAAAGGACGCTTTAAATCCGTATCTTTTCAATTCATGATTGACTTTTTTGAAACCTTCTAATGTTTCTTTCTCTCGACCATATACTTTTAACACACTAAAACCGGTCATATTTTCTTGTACATAGCCGTTCATATTTCCTAGTGCATTTTGCATACTATTGAAATAATTTTGCGACTTAGTCACGATATAACGTGAAATCAATAGCGAGGCTGGAATCATGATAATCGCAAGCAATGCCATATACGTATTGATGTAAAACATCATAATCACAGCCATAAGGATACTTAAAACAGCATTGACCATTCCGATTAAAGCTTGTTGCATAGCACCACTGACAACATCCACATCATTGGTCACACGAGATAGGACATTTCCTTGTTGGTGTGTATCAAAGTAAGATACGGGCAACCGATTGATTTTTTCATCGATATCACGACGTAAATCTTTCATTGCAGATTGCACGACATTGGTAATTAATAGGCCTGCTAATAATTGAGAAATTGTGTACCCTATACCAACTAAAATCAGCCACATCAATGTCTTCCAAATATAATCAAAATTCAACGATTCGCCATTCGCCACATTTCGCGCAATTTCAGTCATCGGTAAACCAGTTACATAAGGCATTGCTGCATTAAAACCAACTGTTGCAACGGTAAAAAACAAAACAAGAAGAAATCCAATTTTATACGGCTTTATATAGTGACCTAAACGTTTCAAGGAAGCAAAAGATTTCATTTGGCTAATTCCTCCTCTGATAGTTGTGAGGCTGCAATATCATAATAAATAGAGCAGTTCTCTAACAACTCTTTATGTGTCCCCATGCCAACAACATCCCCTTCATTTAAGACGATGATTTTATCGGCATGCATAATTGTTCCGACACGTTGCGCAACAATTAATGTCGTTGATTCGGTTGTTTCTTTTCGTAAACGTTCACGTAATTTTGCATCCGTTGCATAGTCCAACGCTGAAAAACTATCATCAAAAATAAAAATTTCTGGACGACGGATAATCGCACGAGCAATTGCTAACCGTTGCTTTTGTCCACCTGAGAAGTTGGAACCACCTTCTGAAATCGGTGTGTCATATCCTTCTGATAAACGAGAAATAAATTCTGTCGCTTGCGCAATTTCGACTGCACGATCCATGTCTTCAATCGTCGCATCGGCTTTCCCATAACGTAAATTATCGGCAATTGTTCCAGAAAAGAGCAACGCTTTTTGTGGAATAAAACCTACTTTTTGACGTAAAGCTGCTAAATTGTACTCACGCACATCCACACCATCAATTAATACTTGCCCTTGACTCACATCGTAAAAACGTGGAATCAATTGAATTAACGTTGATTTCCCGCTACCGGTACTTCCAATAAAGGCTACGGTTTCTCCTGGTTTGGCAGTGAAATTAATGTTACGAATCACAGGTGTCTGTGAAGGTCCGGGATACGCAAATGTCACATTTTTAAATTCGATATAGCCTTTTGTCGGCGTTTCTGTCACGCCATCGGCTTTTTCTTTGATCATCGGTTCAATATCAAAGGCTTCTTGAATACGATTCGCTGAAACAGCGGCACGTGGATACATCATGAAAACTGTCGCAAATAACATAAATGAGAACAATGCATGGAAAATATATTCAATAAATGCAATTAAATCCCCGACTTGCAACTGTCCAGCATCAATTTGTAAACTACCACTCCAAATAATTAACACCATCACAATGTTAAACAAAAAGAAAAAGGCAGGTTGTGCGACTGCCATTAAACGAAAGAGGCTTTTTGAGCTAGACGTATAGGCATCATTGACTTTGTCAAAACGTTTTTCTTCAAATTTTTCATTGACAAATGCACGGACAACGCGTAACCCTGATAAGTTTTCACGTAGGATACCATTGATACGATCGAGGTTTTTTTGTTGTTTGGTGGATAGTGGTTCAGAAATTCGAGCAATCAATACCACGCCAATCAACAGAAACGGCAATGCCCCTAACACATACCATCCCAAACTACGGCTTGTACGTAATACCATATACAAACTCATCCCAAACATCATCGGCGCCATAAAGCCAATTCGTAAGATATTTTGCATAAACAACATGATTTGATAGGCATCATTTGTGACACGCGTAATCAATGAAGATACGCCAATTTGTTCGTATTCATTGTGTGAATACCCTTGAATTTTTTCAAACAAATCATCTCGAATATCTGCCGTCATATTCGTCGTGATACGTGTTGTAAAATAACCAAGCAAGATATTCATAATAATTCCGACAACGACAATCCCAATCATCGCAAGCCCCATGTTTTTCACATAAGCCGCATCGTTATTGGCAATCCCGACGTCAATCATTCTTGCTAACAGCGTGGGTAACCCTAACTCGATTAAAATAAAGCCAAAAACACAGATGAAATTCAACATAAGCCATTTTTTATTTTTCATCGTGTAACGAAACATTAACTTCAAAATAATTCCCTCCTTAAATGTACAATTACTTTAAATATAGCACACTCTATTTTCTAAAAAAACTTTGACGACATAACTTTCAGTAAATAGCCAAGTCATTTTCATCATCCTTTAATTTTCAACGTTTTTCCTACCAACAACTTGCCAAACAATTCCTTGTACCACCATTTTCAACTCGCTTACTTTCTATACTTATTCGAAGTTGTGTGATAAACTAGGAGAAAAGATCGTACTAACGATAGACTCGGTTGAATTTTTACGTTATACATTCGGAAAGCAAAGACGAGGCTTTCTCTTTTTTTCTCACATTATGTCTGAAAAAAGTATCTAAATCAAAAGAGTTTCTTTTGCGTGCAGCTCTTCTATTAAGAAGACTGCAAGTTTGTTGCGCGTAAGAATTCAAGCGTCAAAATATTAACAAACTGCGTGAGGCAGATAAAGGAGATAGACACATGATTTATAAAGTTTTTTATCAAGAAACAAAAGAACGCAACCCAAAAAGAGAACAAACACACGTGTTATACATCGAAGCAGACAGTGCGGTTGATGCACGTCAAGCAGTGGAAGAAAATACCCCATATAATATCGAACTTGTCTATGAATTAGACGGAAATCATTTGGACTATGAAAAAGAGAATGCCGATTTCCAACTAACGGAGTTTTAAGATGAAAGTATCTCTTAAAAACAACGAGACCGGCGTTTTCGGTATTGGCGGATTAGGAGAAATCGGAAAAAACTGTTATGGGGTACAATTTCAAGACGAGATTATCTTAATCGATGCGGGAATTAAATTCCCAGAAGATGAGCTCCTTGGTATTGACTACGTGATTTCTGATTACAGCTATATCATCCAAAACTTGCAAAAAGTCAAAGGATTAATCGTCACTCATGGTCATGAAGACCATATTGGTGGGATTCCTTACCTATTAAGGCAAGCAAATATTCCTATTTACGCAGGGCCGTTAGCGTTGGCATTAATTACCAACAAGCTAGACGAACATGGGTTACTACGTGATGCTATTTTACACGAAATTCATGAAGATACGGTCATCCGTTTTAGAAAAACGTCCGTGAGTTTCTTCCGTACGACACATAGTATTCCCGATGCGTTGGGTGTGGTTGTCAAAACACCTTGTGGTAATATTGTTGCGACAGGTGACTTTAAATTTGATTTCACACCAGTTGGCGAACCAGCCAACTTGCACAAAATGGCCAAAATTGGCGAAGAAGGTGTTTTGTGTTTATTATCGGATAGTACCAATGCCGAAATTCCAACGTTTACTAAATCTGAAAAAACAATTGGTTCTTCTATTATCAAGATTTTTGAAAAAATTGAAGGACGTATTATTTTTGCGAGTTTCGCTTCCAATATCTTTCGTTTGCAACAAGCAGCCGATGCAGCAGTTGCGACAGGCCGAAAGATTGCCGTCTTCGGTCGCAGTATGGAAAATGCGATTGTCAATGGCCAAAAATTAGGCTATATCAATGTACCTAAAGGAACTTTTGTTGAAGCAAGTGAAATTAATCGCTTGCCGGCAAATGAAACGATGATTTTATGTACTGGTTCACAAGGCGAACCCATGGCGGCGTTAAGTCGGATTGCCAATGGAACCCATCGTCAAATCCACGTACATCCAGATGATACAGTTATTTTTTCAAGCTCTCCTATCCCAGGAAATACAACTAGCGTCAATCACTTAATCAATTTATTATTAGAAGCTGGCGCAAAAGTCATTCATGGAAAATTAAACAACATCCACACTTCTGGTCACGGTGGTCAAGAAGAGCAAAAATTAATGTTACGTTTAATGAAACCAAAATACTTTATGCCGGTTCATGGTGAGTTTCGTATGTTAAAAATCCATACACAATTAGCACAAGATACTGGTGTACCAAAAGAAAATTGTTTTATCATGGAAAATGGCGATATGCTAGCATTAACACCCGATACTGCCCACCTTGCAGGTCACTTTAATGCGGGTGATGTTTATGTTGATGGTAGCGGGATTGGAGATATCGGCAATGTGGTCTTACGCGATCGCCGTATCCTTTCTGAAGAAGGCTTAGTTTTAGCTGTTGCTACCGTTGATATTGAGAAAAAAGAAATTTTGGCAGGGCCAGATATTCTATCTCGCGGTTTTGTCTATATGCGTGAATCCGGCGAAATGATTAGCGAAGGGCAAAGTATTTTATTCCATGCCTTGCGTGAAGCCTTAAGCCAACCAGATTGCAACGAATACAAATTGCGTGAAGCGATGTCTACCGCCTTACAACCTTTCTTATTTGAAAAAACCGAACGTCATCCGATGATTTTATCGATGATTATGACATTAGACGAAGAATAAAATAAGCACTCCTTTGCGTATTTATCAATGATAGTAGGCAAAGGAGTTTTTTTATGGAAAAGCAAATAACAGTTCCCCAAAGCTCACGTCCACGCGAGCGCTTGTTGGAATTTGGTGAAAAAGCGTTATCGGATCAAGAATTACTAGCTATTTTGTTACGAACAGGGTCTAAACCATATAATGTCTTAGAATTAGCGGGCTTAATTTTAGCTGTGTTCCCTAATCTGTATGAATTAAAATCAGCAAGTCTGAATGAGTTGCAACAAATTCGTGGTGTGGGACAAATTCGCGCAATTGAATTAAAAGCAATGATGGAATTGGGTAGTCGTATCCATCAAACAAGACAACCGAAATATGGCAAGGTCCAGTCAAGTTATGGCTTAGCACAACAATTAATTGATGAATTTAAAGATTACCACCAAGAACATCTCGTGTGTTTGTATCTGAATACGAAAAATGAAATAACGCATCGAAAAACATTATTTATTGGTTCATTGAATCAAAGTATTGCCCATCCACGAGAAATTTACCGTGAAGCAGTCCGTTGCAGTGCAGCAAGAGTCATCTGTGCACACAATCATCCCAGTGGGGCACCACACCCCTCTGTCAACGATCGACTTTTTACAAAACGGCTCAAACAGTGTGGCGAATTGATGGGCATCGAACTACTTGATCATCTCATTATCGGAAACGAAAGCTATGTCAGCTTGCGTGAAGATGGTTTTTGGGATGAAAATTAAAGAACAACGCTTGCAAAAAAATAACTGCAAGTGTAGAATAAATTTGTAATCTTGTTTGGGAATAGAAGTTGAAACAAATTGTTACACCTCTATCGTACACGAGCAATGTTACAATTATTTATTTAAAGAGTGCTTATGCACGAGGAGGTTACTAGAAATGGAACAAGGAACAGTAAAATGGTTTAACGCAGAAAAAGGGTTTGGTTTTATCACTCGTGAAGACGGAAGTGACGTATTCGTACACTTTTCAGCCATTCAAGGCGACGGCTTCAAAACTTTAGAAGAAGGTCAAGCTGTAACTTTTGACGTAGAAAATTCAGATCGTGGCCCACAAGCTACTAACGTTGTTAAAGCATAAGAATTCAAAAACGCTGAATGTGTTATTCACATTCAGCGTTTTTTTATTTCTCCAAAAATCCTGGAACATCTGCAAGTGTAGGTAACACTGCAAGTGACTTATCAATTAAATCAGACGTTGGTTCTAGTAAATCTGGAATCATAATCACATCAATTCCAGCTTCGTGAGCAGCTAAAATTCCGTTTTTTGAATCTTCTAAAATGAGTAAATTTTCTTTAGGTACATCAAAAAATTGATGGGCTTTTTCAAAAATTTCTGGGTCTGGTTTGGCACGCGCCACATCTTCAAAAGACACAATATGAGCAAATGTCTCTTGTAGCTCATTTTTTTCCAATAAGATATCAATAATCCGACGTTGATTACTGGAAGCTATAATGCGTGGGATTTGCTTTTCGTCCAAATAAGCTAATATTTCAGCTAATCCCGGTTTTAACTCTGCCACACCTGCTTCAAATAATTCAATGGTGCGATTAAACGAACGCTCAATAAAGTCGGCAATTACTTCTTCTCCATGTAAGTCATCATACATTTCGTGATACGCCGCCCATACTTCATCATCGCCCACACCAATATAGCGTTTATAGATGTCCATATCGTAAGCAATCGCAAACTCATCAGCAATTTCTTTGGTTGCTCGATAATACAACTGCTCAGTATCGAAAATCAGTCCGTCCATATCAAAAATAACACCTTGTAAATTACGCATTTTTTCCTCCTTGAATTTCTTGTAGTAGTTGACGTACTTGAGAAACAAAATAAAGGGAACCAGTAACTAAAACTAAGGAATCACTGTCCGCTTTTTCTAAAATGTCTGCTAGCCCAAATTGCCATAATGACGCCACTTGCAGACGTTTTTCATCGATTCGTTGGTAATTTTTTTCTAAGCGCAATGCTTTCGGATAATCAAAGGTTGTAATGTAGATATCTGCATTGGGCAACGTCAATAATTGATGCAGCATGTCTTTAATTTCTTTCGTTTCTAACGCTGAAAACAACACATGGATTTTATAGTCGCTAAATTCTTGTTGCATATTTTCAATTAAACGCTTCATCGCATGTTCATTATGTGCTCCATCTAAAATGACAAGCGGTTGTTCACTAATGCGCTCCATTCGCGCTGGCCAAAAAGTCTTTTTCAACCCTTCACGAATATATTTTTCCTTGATTGGCAAGTTGATTTGTTGGCAATACAAATAAAATAGTTCAATCGCTAAACTCGCATTTTCTATTTGGTGTTTCCCTAACAATGGGGTTTTCAATTCTGTTAATTTCCCCTGTTCGTTGTAAAAATCAAACACTTCACCCCATTGTGAATCCGGATGACGATATTCGACTTGATATTCTTGTTTAAAATGGTACACTTGTGCTTGTTTTTCAGAAGCAATTTTTTCGATAACCGCAAGTGCTTCTGATTGAATATTTCCTGTAACGACAGGAACCCCTGTTTTAATAATCCCGGCTTTTTGTGTTGCTATTTCAGGCAACGTTTCTCCTAAAATATCAGTATGATCCATGCCAATTGTTGTAATAGCAGTTAACATTGGTGACACGACATTGGTACTATCCAATAACCCACCTAAACCGACTTCAATAATCGCAATGTCTACCTCTTGTTGCACATAATACTCAAACGCCATTGCTGTTAAGACTTCAAATTCTGTAATCCCTGATACTGCTTCCACTTGATCTAATTGCTCCACCAGTGGTTTAATTTTTGCGACCAGTGCAATCAATTCATCATCTGGAATTGCTACACCATTTTTAGCGATACGTTCATTAAAACTTTCAATATAAGGAGACGTAAACGACCCAACGGTTAGCCCTGTTTCTTGAATCATAGCACGCAAATAACTAACTGTGGAGCCTTTGCCATTAGTTCCAGCCACATGGATGACGGGAACTTTCTTTTCTGGATGATCTAATAATGCTAGAAGTGCTTCCACGCGATCTAACCCTGGTCGTGAACCAAATGGTAATCGACTATGAATCCACTCAATTGCTTCTTCTACTGTTCTCACACTGCTTCACCTCTCTACGTATTATAACAAATAACTCCCTTATTCTGCCAATTTCTTTCAGTCGATAGGTTGTCCAATCATCCACAAACACTATTTCTGTCTTTTTACTCGAATAATGATTTTTTTATTTTAACAAACTTATTTAAAAAGAATGGTCTACATACTACCTATTCTACAAAAATCTATTGTCCTATGATATTCTAAAATAAAAACGAGGTGTAACCTAATGAAAAATAATATTTGGTTCAAAACCACAGTATTACTATTTATCCTCATTGCCTTTATCTCTACTTTTTTCTTTATAACGATTAAAGGACAGTCTTATTTAGGAATTCGTGTAGAAAAAGAACAAAATGAATGGGTCATTAAGAAAATTCAAAATGGAGGTGTAGCTAGTCATACCGATTTAAAAAAAGGAGATAGACTGATAGCAATTGATAGTAAAACGCCTGATACTAACGATACACTCAATCAATGGTTAATTATCGAGAATGCTTCTCAAATAGAAATTTCTAGAAATAGCCAACATAGGATTATTATGTTTTCTAATAAAGATAATATTTCAGGCAAACAGCTGATATTTACTCTTATAGCGCTTGTTTTTCTTAGTATTCTTTTTATTTTACCAACGTTTGTGAGTTCATCACTAACCTATCGTCTCTTTTATTTATTTGTCGTGACTCTTTCTCTTTCTCTAATTTCTGTTATTCCTTCAAGCATGGGGATTGATTTAGCTAGAATAATTATAATTAGTGTTATTACATTATTTCCACTTTTCTTTCTAAAATTTTCTAGTTACGGAAAAATAAATACTGATAAATCAAAAATATTTGTCAGCATCATTAATTTTTTTTGCATGATTAATTTTTTTATTATGATAATAAATTATACGTTTCACCTTCAAAATTATTGGCTTTCAGAATATCTTGCTGTGGGTATTTTTTATGTTTTCGGAATATCCCTAATAATACTTTCCGCTTCTAATTTAATATTGACTTCAAAAACTGATAAAAATACTATCCTAACACAAGTCAACTTACCACTAATAACTATCTTAAGTTTTGTACCACTTTTCTTTTTTTATATTCTCCCAAATAATCATAATGCACCATTTTATTTAGTGATATTATTTATTTTACTTCCACTTGCAGCAATTATACATTTGCTCCTTATTAACAGATTAATCAAATATAATACAAAAATGAGGCCTCTCTTGTTATCAGGATTTATGGCGGGATCCGCTGGCATTATTATTAGCCTTCTGATTGAATTAGGTAAATATATTCCTAATATTTATTTAACAATATTTACTGCAACATTAATTTACGCATTATTACCGTTGCTATCCGAATCATTTTCTCTACTGAACAAAAAGCAGAATGATATTGGCAGCGGAATTCAACTATTTTTAGCTGTGGAAGAGGAACGAGAAAATATTTCTTTATACATTCATGATACAATTATTCAAGATGTCATATTTGAAATGAACAAATTTGAAAATAAAAAAACCATTACATCACATGAAATGAAGATGGTTTTTGACGAAATAATCTATGGTTTAAGAGAACTTTGCACCGAAATATATCCGCTTATGATTCAGGAGATTGGACTCAAAAACACATTGAAAACTACCATCAATGCTATTCAAAGAAAATACCCTGTAATTATTGATATAGACGTCGACTCCGAAATTGAACTTCTTTCATTAAAAGTTAAAAATTTTTTACTTAGAACTATCCGCGAAACGATAACGAATAGTATCAAACATGGGAAAGCGTCTAAAATAAAAATATCATTAACGTCTATCGAAAATAAGTTTACACTAACAGTTATTGATAATGGTTTTTTTGTCGATTCACCAAAAACTACCGATAATCATTTTGGCATTCACTTGATTCAAAAAAAAATCAAAATGATTGGCGGCATGGCTTTGTTAACTTATGATTCAGGTAAAACCAAATTCCAACTCGAACTCCCTAAGCATTTAAAAGATGAAAGTGAGGTAACTCAACATTGATTAAAGTTGTCATTATTGATGATCATGCACTAGTACTACAAGGTATTCAAGAAAAACTATCTAAATCTAACATAATAGATGTTGTAGGCGCATATACATCTATTGAAGAATTTCTTCTTCACGTCACCTATAAAGAGTCAGATATTTTAGTTATGGATTTAATGTTACATGGGAATTATGGATTTAATTTGGTCCGAAAAATTTTAAATGACATCAAACCCGACAGTAAAATCATTCTTATCTCAGGTTTTTATGAAGAACTTTTTCATAAACGGGCACTAGAATTAGGGATCAAAGCGTTTCTTAGAAAAGAATCTACCTATGAAGAACTAATCGGAGCTATTGTGAATGTCAATCAGGGTAATCATATTATTCCTGAATTTTTGATTGATACAACGTCACACCATTTATTAACCGAAATAGAAACACAGATTCTAAAGCTAGTTATTAATGAATATACGAATGAAAAAATAGCAAAAGAATTGTTTATTAGTAAAAGAACTGTTGAAAATCATGTATCAAATATATGTAGAAAATTAAATGTAAGTAGCAGAATTGGCGCGGTTCGTGAAGCGATGCGCCTAAACTTAAATAAATAATTGTGGTTGTCCGCAAAAAAGCATTCGGTAAATACGGATGCTTTTTTTGTATCTCTAACCTATGATTGATTTACAAGAGGGAGATAAAAGCATGAATATTGATGATTATTTAGGAGATTTTAACTCAAGATATTTTGGTATTGGTCATAAAGAAACAGAATACAGACTCGAATATTCCAAAGAAGATAATATAGAATATAACTTTAGTTTAAAGCAGAATGGGATATGGTCTAAAAAAAGAGGACAAACTCAAAAAGCACATTTGAGTACAATAGATGGTCTTATTTTAGCAAATTTAGCTACACAAGAATATTTACAAAATGAATTGAAGGTAAATATTGAAAATATTTATCTTGCAAAGTTTGAAATTCGAGCTGGTAATTCTCCGATTGAAAATTTGAATAAAGTTTCTGTTATAGGTATTGAAAAAAATTGATAATAAAAAAATGGAATTCCACTATCGTATAAATGGCATGAAAGTTATTCTAAGTTATCAAAGTATTAAAGATTGTACTCTTATCAAACCCAATATAAAAAAAGATGGTTTAGATTATATTTCAAATCATCTTAAGTTTTTAAAACATGATATTCATAATATTAATCAACTAGGATCTACTGGCATTGTTTGTGATATTACAAGAAATATTATCTTACCTACCGAAATGAATGGCATAAATTCAAATATTCAAAAAATCCCTTCATTGATTGAATGGCTTGTCATTTTTTCTCAAATGGCTCAAGTCGTTGCTTATAATTTTGACTTTATGGAGCGATCCGAAAGTCAAACATTATGGATGAAATATGTAAAAGCCGAAATGAAAGACTTCCCTGTAACATCACTACATGATAGACAATTTATGGCTTGGGGAGAAATTGATCAAGCTAAACTTTTGAAAATTAAAAATCAATCTTGGAGAACTTTTAACTTATTTGGTGAAGTTTTTGATCATAATGTTACTTTTATCGGTAAAATCGCACATCAATTACCTCAAAACAAAACAATACTTGGAGGGCAAAACTATGCAAGATAAAAGACTGGTAATTTCGGGTACTTATTCTACTGGAAAAACTACTACTACTACAGCACTCTCATTAGCTACAGGTATTCCTATGATCAATGCACTTTCTGCAAGAGAAATCTTAACTGATTTGTATCCCGGAAGAAGATTTCAAGACATGAACTCTATTGAACTAATGGCACTTGGCTTAAAACGATTAGAAGAAAGAATTCGAGAAGAATACATCTTATACAAAGATTATGGCAGCTTCATATCAGATGGATCAGTATTAAATGAATGGATATATGGTACTGTCAGAATGAAAGTAGGAATAAATCCAGGTGCTCCTATGTATCATCAAATAGCAAAAGCAATTTTAGGAATATCTGGTAGAAGTTTCTTTAAAAAATACCTTGCAGCCTATGGTCAAGTAACAAACCAACATGCAAAAAATTGGTATACAGATATTGTTCATTTACCTATTGAGTTCACAATGAAGCAAGATGGACACCGCCCTGTCTCTGAAAAATATCGAAATATATCTGATATAGAATTGAAACAAGCTTATGAAAAGCTTGGTTTCCCTGTAATTGATATCCGAGGAACCCAGATAGAACGGTTAGATAAAATTATTAATTATTTCGATTTACCACAAATTATATCAAGTAAAGAAGCTGTCATCCAAGCGGAAGAGAAAATTCGATGTAATCGTGAAGCTATTTCACAAAAAATAATTGAACAATATGTTGAACCAAATACAAAAGAAAAGATATCATTTATTACTAAATTTTAGGAGGAACCTCATGATCTATTTTAAAGATGTAACAAAAAGTTATGGCGCAGGTAATTATAAAGTTCAAGCATTAAATAAAGTATCATTTGAAATTAATGAAGGTGAATTTACTCTAATTTTAGGTCCCTCTGGTTCTGGTAAAAGCACTCTTTTAAATATTCTTGGCGGAATGGACAGATTAACTAGTGGTAAATTTTATTATGATACTAAAGATGTTTCAAATCTAAATGACAATGAGCTGTCTTATTTCCGAAAAGAGGTTGTTGGTTTTGTATTTCAGTTCTATAATTTAATTCCTAGCTTAACAGCATTTGAAAATGTTGCTATAGCAGCTGACTTAAACGACAACATCAATGATGCAAAACAGTTGTTAGTTAAAGTAGGTTTAGAACATCGTCAAGACAATTTTCCTTCGCAATTATCTGGAGGCGAAATGCAACGTGTATCTATTGCTAGAGCATTGGCAAAAAAACCTAGACTATTGCTTTGTGACGAACCTACAGGTGCGTTAGATTCAAATACTGGCAGAAAAATTTTAGAATTATTAAGTCAAGCTGTCAAAGATCATACCGCAGTGGTGATGGTTACGCATAACGAGGAGTTTATTCAATATGCAGATAAAGTTATTCGTTTAGCCGATGGCGAAATTCAATCAATTATAACTAACGAAGATGTTAAGCAGCAAGTGGAGGTTTTTTGATGAAATTTCTAAATAAAAAGTTGTTTCGGGATATAAAACGTAATTGGACACAATTTTTTTCAGTTTTTTTAATGGCCTTTTTAAGTATACTTGTTTTTATGGGACTTCAAGGTGCGTGGGGAGGATTATCAAAAAGCTTAACTAATTTTATAACTACAAATAACCTTGCTGATGGTTGGGTTCTTGCTACGAGTGTAACAGAAGAAAACCAAAAAAAAATTGAAAATATCGATGGCATAACTGAAGTAAATACAAAGTTTCGAGTAAATGTTAAAAACCTAGATAAAGATAACTCATCACTTTCTTTAGATTCTTATTCAGATAACAATATTTCTAAATACTCTATTTTTAAAGGGGAAAACTTAAAACAGCATGGAACGAAAGATATTCTTTTGAATAAAGAATATGCTGAAGCCAATCACTATAATATCGGAGACTCTCTTTTAATAGAAAGTGATTGGGGCACTGAAATTTCTCTGACAATTAGCGGGATTATACAGTCTCCAGAAAGAATATACTATACTGGAACTCAAGAATTCATTGCACCCAAATACAAAGAGTATGGTTATGGCTATATATCTGAAGAAACACTGAAAAATGAATTAAAATATATGTCTTCACCAAATTTAATTGAGTTTAAAGGAAAAGAAATAGACTATCGAGAAGAATTTGAGAACATCCTTGGAACTTCTTACATTTCTTATTTCAATCAGCATACATTAAACGATGTCGCTACCGCTTTAGATCGAGTCGGACAAATTAAAAATTTATCCTACTTATTTTCATTCATATTCATTCTACTTGCAATTTTAGCAATGTACACCACGATTCGACGCTTAATAGAAACACAAACTAAAGAGATTGCTGTATTAAAAGCTTTAGGATTCTCTAATTTTAAGATAGGCATTCATTATGCTAGTTTTGGTTTTATTATTGGTGGCTCAGGTGCTTTATTAGGTGCTATTACTGCACCATTGATTTCTTCGTTTGTACTGAATACCCAAAAAGATATGTTTTCAATCCCTCATTGGTATGTTTCATACAATTATAGCTCATTGCTACTTATCGTTTTTGTTATATTAATAAGTACAATTTCTGCGTTTTCAGCTTCACACCAAGCTAGAGCTGTACTTCCATCAGAATTTTTATCTGGTGGAACTGCGAAAAAAATGCGCCATATTTTGTTAGAAAAATTTCCAGGATGGAAGAAACTTAATTTTGGAAATCGTTGGGCATTAAGAGATATCACAATTAATCGTGCAAGATTTTTTATGGGAGTCATTGGTGTGGCTGGAGGTATGATGCTCTTGACTGCCGGATTTGGTATGCCTGAATCCATTAGAACCTTAGTATCTAAAGCATACAATGAAGATTTTTCTTATGACCGACGAATCCATACTCCTGATTATCAAAAAATTACTACTATTTCTGATGGTCAATGGGTACAACTTTCTCCTGCCCATTTCAAACCAGATGATGGCTATAATCGCCTCTTGATTGTTATTAGTGATGGACATTATGTAAATATGACAACAGAAGACAACAAAAAAATTGAAGATGATGGAATCTATGTCACCAAAGGCTTTGCGGATAGAGCAAAGATTAAACGTGGCGATTCTTTAACAGTCAAACCATCTTTAGATACACAGAGCCGTACTTTTAATGTTGCTGGAATCATCACTAGTGAGACAAATCAGGGAGCCTACATTACACAAAGATTATGGGAAAAAAGTGGTGGTAAATTTATACCAACAACATTATTAATAGGAAAAAACACATCGCTATCAACAATAGATGGTTTACATTCTATTACAAAAATTATTGAAATTTCTGATCAAAAAAAGAATGCCTATGAATTTGTCGATAGTTTAATGAGTATATTCTTTATGATTATTGGTTTTGCAGTGCTACTGGTAGTAGTCATTTTATACAATTTAGGTTCATTAAATTTTGTTGAACGCATGAGAGACTTTGCAACATTAAGAGTACTTGGTTTCAAAAAAAGCACGCTGATAAATATTACAATGTATGAAAATATCGTAACCACATTTATCGGCTGGCTAATTGGAATTCCTCTAGGCTTTTGGTTTTTAAATCAGTATGTTAAAACTTTTTCTACTATCCACTTAGAATACACAGCACATATTGGTTTACTTAATTTAGCTTTAGCTTCATTAGTAGTCTGGACTTGTTCTTTATCTACCACATTCTTCATAGGGAGAAGAATCCGAAAAATTAATATGGTCAGTGCATTAAAAAGTATAGAATAAGACAAAAAAGAGTGGAATAATTATCCCACTCTTTTTTACTTACACTGTACGCAATTGAGCAATACGCTCTTCCACTGCTTTTTGTTTTTCTAAATAATCAGCTTCTTTTTCACGTTCTTGCACGACTACTTCTTCTGGTGCGTTCGCAACAAAACGTTCATTCGCTAATTTTCCTTGTACACGTTTGACTTCTTTGTTCCATTTGTCCAATTCTTTTTCCAAACGAGTAATTTCTTCGTCGATGTTAATTAATCCAGCCAATGGCAAGTAAATCGTTGCTCCCGTTAAGACTGCTGACATCGCCAATTCGGGTGCTTCTAAATCACTCGCAATCGTCAATTCTTCTGGATTACAGAAACGATCAATATAATTTTGATTGGCTTTTAAGAAAGTGTCCACCGCTTCATCACTTGTTTGAATGAGCAACGTGATTGGTTTCGATAATGGTGTATTCACTTCTGAACGGATGTTACGGACAGAACGAATCAATTCTTTTAGCACTTCCATCCCTTTCGCTGCTGTATCATCGGTTAATTCTGGACGAACAACTGGATATGCGGCAACGACTAATGAATCGCCCTCGTGTGGTATTTGATTCCAAATTTCTTCTGTTACAAACGGCATAATTGGATGTAACAAACGTAAGATTTGGTCTAATGTATACACTAAAACACTCTTATTCACTTGTTTCGCGGCTTCATTGTCACTGTACAACGTTTCTTTACTCATTTCGATATACCAGTCGCAGAAATCGTCCCAAATAAAGTTGTATAATTGACGACCAGCTTCACCAAATTCAAAACGATCAAATAAATCGGTAACTTTTTCAATGGTTTCATTTAAGCGTGTTAAAATCCAACGATCCGCTACTGATTTTTCACCAGAGAAGTCAATATCTTCTACGGTCATACCTTCCACGTTCATTAACACAAAACGTGACGCATTCCAAATCTTATTAATGAAGTTCCATGCTGCATCCATTTTCTCATAACTAAAACGCATGTCTTGCCCTGGTGCAGAACCATTTGATAAGAACCAACGCAATGCATCTGCTCCGTATTGATCAATCACTTCCATCGGGTCAATCCCGTTTCCTAGTGACTTACTCATTTTCCGCCCATCTTCTGCACGAATTAACCCATGAATCAAAACATTGCTGAATGGACGACGATCTGTAAATTCTAAACTTTGGAAAATCATGCGACTAACCCAGAAGAAAATAATATCGTAACCAGTCACTAACGTATTGGTTGGGAAATAACGCTTGAAGTCGGCTGCGTCTTCATTTGGCCAGCCCATTGTTGAAAATGGCCATAATGCAGAACTAAACCATGTATCTAAGACATCTTCATCTTGTGTCCAGTTTTCAGCATCTGCTGGTGCATCCATCCCAACATACATTTCGCCCGTTTCTTTATGATACCATGCTGGAATTTGATGTCCCCACCATAATTGGCGAGAAATAACCCAATCGTGAACATTGTCCATCCAACGTAAAAACGTTTGATTGAAACGTGGGGGATAAAATTCAACCGCATCTTCGGTCGTTTGATTCTTGATCGCTTCTTCTGCTAATGGTTGCATTTTAACAAACCATTGCGTTGATAAGCGTGGTTCAACCACCACACCTGTCCGTTCAGAATGTCCTACGCTGTGCACCATTTTTTCGATTTTTACGAGGCGACCTAATTCTTCTAAGTCTTTTACGATTTGTTTGCGGGCAGCAAAACGATCCATGCCAGCATATTTACCAGCAAGTTCATTCATTGAACCATCCTCATTCATCACATTTACACGTGGTAACTCGTGACGATTACCGACCTCAAAGTCATTAGGGTCGTGCGCTGGCGTAATTTTTACCACGCCTGTTCCAAATTCCATTTCAACATACTCATCTGCAATAATTGGAATTTCTTTATCTACTAATGGCAAAATAACAGTTTTCCCAATCAAGGCTTGGTAACGTTCGTCTTCTGGATGAACCGCAACAGCTGTATCGCCTAACATTGTTTCTGGACGAGTTGTTGCAATTTCAACTACACCCGAACCATCTGCTAACGGGTACGACATGTGATAAAAAGCGCCCTCGACATCTTTATGAATCACTTCAATATCTGATAACGCAGTTCGTGCTTGTGGATCCCAGTTAATAATGTACTCGCCACGATAGATTAATTCTTTTTCGTAAAGTGTCACGAAAACTTTACGAACAGCATCGGATAATCCACTATCTAAGGTAAAACGTTCCCGGCTATAATCGAGTGACAAACCTAATTTTGCCCATTGTTCACGAATATGTCCGGCGTATTCTTCTTTCCAATCCCAGACTTGTTCAACAAATTTTTCACGACCTAAGTCATAGCGAGAAATGCCTTGTTCACGTAGTTTTTCTTCTACTTTCGCTTGTGTCGCAATTCCGGCATGGTCCATCCCTGGTAACCATAACGTATCAAACCCTTGCATCCGTTTTTGACGAATAATCATGTCTTGTAACGTAGTATCCCAGGCATGACCTAAATGTAATTTTCCTGTTACGTTTGGTGGTGGAATAACAATTGAGTAAGGTTTAGCGGTTTTATCACCGCTGGGTTTAAATAAATCTTTTTCTAACCATTCTTCATAACGACCCGCTTCAACTTCTTGTGGTTGATACTTTGTCGATAAGTTTTTTTCTGACATAGATGTTCCTCCTAGTTTTCTAGATATTTTCGTAAGACACGTCCCATTTTTCCAAGGCCAATGTCAATTTTATCTTCTGGCATATTTGAAAAATTCAAGCGGAAGGTGTTGCGTTTTTGGCTAGTTGGATAAAATGTTTCGCCACTAACAAAAGCCACTTTTTCTGCTAAACAATCTTGCAAGATAGGTGTCACGTCCACGTGTTCAGGTAATGTCACCCAAACAAACAGTCCACCTTCTGGACGAGTAAATTGCACTTCTTTTGGAAACACGTCAGCTAATTTTTGTAGCATGGTATCCCGACGGTGTCGGTATAATTCGCGAATTTTAGTAATATGTTCATCAATATCATAATGTGCCAAATAGGTAGCAATTTCACGTTGCGCTTTGGTGTTACTATGCAAATCCGTCCCTTGTTTCATGATCGTATAACGTTGCAGAATGTCTTCTTCACCAGCTAACCACCCAATTCGATAACCCGGACAGAAGATTTTTGAAAATGTTCCGGTACAAATGACATTGCCAACTTTATCAAAATGCTTAATAGAAGGTAACGCTTCGCCTTCAAAACGTAGTTCACCATACGGATTATCTTCTAAGACTGGTAGTTGGTATTCTGCCGATAATTTTGCTAATTGTTGTCGGCGTTCAAGTCCCCAACTTAACCCCGTTGGATTTTGAAATTCAGGAATCACATAAATCAGTTTAGCTTGCGGGTATTGCTTGATTTTCGCTTCTAAATCTTCCATGACCATTCCTTGTTCATCGGTCGCGACTTCAACAAATTCACACCCATACGCACGAAAGGCATTTAATGCTGCCAAATACGTTGGACTTTCACAGAATACGACATCTCCTTCATCCAAGAAAATTTTTCCCGTTAAATCAATCGCTTGTTGTGAGCCACTTGTAATTAAAATATTGTCTTTCGTAAAATTGGTTTGTAGTCGTTGGTTCATCCGATTGGCAATCCATTCACGGAGAGGTTCAAAGCCTTCTGTCGTACTATATTGTAAAGCAGCTTGCCCCTCTGTTTCTAACAATAATTCGTTGACGCGTTTGATTTCAGCTACAGGAAATAATTCGGGTGCTGGTAATCCACCCGCAAATGAAATAAAATCGGGTTGTTCCGTTAGTTTTAATAGTTCGCGGACTTCTGAAA
>Ga0181457_10005_pt1 | contig 22701 bp, 16 predicted proteins | sample InSIn4SAF170_FD_119058 | JGI IMG/M metagenome (GOLD analysis project Ga0181457, IMG submission 119058) | Clean room microbial communities from NASA Spacecraft Assembly Facility at Jet Propulsion Laboratory, Pasadena, California, USA -... ...
AGCCTTATATAATACTTGTGCAGATGTAGATGCATTGGTTGCTACTTTGCATCAGTTGAAGTCTTCAGGAAAATAGGATGAAATGATGTAGACGGAGATGTTCCGTCGTCAGGATTATTTGATTTTAAATTTTCATCCGGAAAACTTGTTTGCGGGTTATCAATATTGATATTATTTCCATGATGCACAGAAGATGGAGATGCACCGCTTCCTGCAACAGATGCCTATGAAGAAGCCCGTAAAAAAGTGCAAACATTTTTAAATGTAGGTTCTGTAAATGAAATTGTTTTTGTTCGCGGAACAACTGAAGCTATTAATTTGGTTGCAAAAAGTTACGGTGAACAATATTTACACGCCGGGGATGAAGTAATTGTTTCGCATTTGGAACATCATGCAAACATTGTTCCATGGCAACAACTGGCTCAAACCAATGGAATAAAATTGCGTGTAATTCCGGTTGATGATGACGGACAAGTTTTATTAGACGAATATGCAAAATTGTTAAACAACAAAACAAAGATTGTTTCATTCACACAAGTATCAAATGCTTTGGGTACTATCACTCCTGCAAAAACAATTATTGATATGGCTCATGCTGTTGGGGCAAAAGTTTTGTTGGACGGAGCTCAATCAGTTTCACACATGCGGGCCGATGTTCGTGCATTGGATGCTGACTGGTTTGTTTTCTCCGGGCATAAAGTTTTTGGCCCTACAGGTATTGGTGTGTTATATGGAAAAGAAGATTTATTGAATGCAACTAAACCATGGCAAGGCGGTGGTAATATGATTAAAGATGTAACTTTTGAATACACACAATATCATAATGCACCATCTCGGTTTGAAGCAGGAACAGGAAATATTGCCGATGCTGTTGGATTGGGTGCTGCCATTGATTATGTAACAAAATTGGGCATTGATAATATTAATCAGTACGAACATTATTTGTTATTATATGCCATTCAATTAATGAAAGAAGTACCAGGCTTAAAATTGATTGGCACTGCTAAAGAAAAAACAAGTGTATTGTCGTTTGTATTGGATGGTTATACAAATGATGAAGTTGGGCAAGCTCTCAATAATAATGGAATTGCAGTACGAACCGGCCATCATTGTGCACAACCCATTTTAAGAAGATTTGGATTGGAAAGCACTGTACGTCCGTCATTAGCCTTATATAATACTTGTGCAGATGTAGATGCATTGGTTGCTACTTTGCATCAGTTGAAGTCTTCAGGAAAATAGGATGAAATATTAAAACCCATAGGTTATAAAATTTATTAAGTATGAAAAAAGTATTGGCATTATTAATTGTTGTATTTATTCAGTCAAATATTTTGTTTGCTCAATCAAAAAAATACAAACGAATATTTTACTGTTGAAAATTATTATAAAGTGAAATGGGGATATGCAGATGAGTTTATTCATTTATGGTCTGTTAACCATTATCCGTTATTAAAGAAAGCGATAGAAAAAGGCGATATTATAAGTGTAACACCATCAAAACCTAAGCTTCATAGCAGTGAAGATTCTCGTTGGGATTTTAGAGTAGTGATTGTTTTTAAAAATGCAGCATTAGCCTTCGATGAAAATTTAACCACCCCGTATAAAAAAGCATTATATCCTGATTTGGAAAAATTAGCAAAAGACGAACAACACAGATTCGAATTACTGATTGCTCATTGGGATATTGAAACAACTACTATTATTCCGAATTAATTATTCAGCAATGCATAACATTAGCGTGCAACTTCTAATTCTTTAATTTATTATAATAAGCTATTTATATAGGAAGCTGAATCCTTTATTCCCCGCACTTTTAATAAAAGACAATCTCGAAAAAGATTGTCTTTTTATTTTCATTATTAGCTAATAAATGAATCTTCGTTATTGAACTTTTAATTCTTCAGATTAAGAGATATATTCTTTGTTCAGTAAATTTTATTTGAGATGAAGAAATTATAAAGTTTATAATTTGATTCTTAAATGATATGGCTTAATCAAAATGGATTTAAGAAGTTTTCAAATCAAATAATTATAAAACTCTTGATGCTTATTTTAAGATTAAGTGCAACTAAAAAATATAAACAAAATAAAAAGCCCTGAAATTTCAGAGCTTTTTTATAAAAATGCGTGAAGATATTTTTATTGTTTGGGACCTCCGCCTCCTCGTTGCTGCGACATTGCTTCAATTACTTTTTTTGCAAGATCGGCAGGCAAAGCCTTTTCAATTCTTTTGTTTCTTTCATCAGCTATCTCTTTCATTTTTGCTTGTCTTGTATCCTGATCAAGATCACGGAGAGCCATCATTTTTGGCCTGAAATCGTTGCTGATTGCAATAACCGAATCAACCTGTACATCATTTAATCCAAGCGCTTTATATCGTTCTTTCATCATGGCAGTTCGTTGTTCCGGTGTCATTTGTTGCCAGCCATTGGGTGGCTGCGCCATGATAGAAGTAAAAGAGCACGCAGCAATAAATGATGCTAATGCAATAATTTTTTTCATAAAAAATATTTTAGAAACGAAAAGTTAGTAATAGCATAAGATTAATTATTCTTTTTTCGGTGGAATGATTGCTCTATTCGGTTGCGGCAAATAAAAAACCTTGCCGGAGTAATTTCCGGCAAGGTTTTTTATTTGATAATTTTCTAAAATGTTATCTTATCTTAAGAAAAGAATTTCTCTGTACTTAGGCAAACTCCAGAAATCATCATCAACCAAATGTTCAAGTTTATCAACATGGTAACGGATGTCATCAAAGAGTGCATCTTTTACCTGACTGTTGTAAGCAATTGCTTTGGTTCTTGTTTCAGTAATTGCATTGGCAACTTTTCTTGCTTCAACCAAAGCATGCACTTTAGTATATATTACCTGAACATGTTCGCTGATTTTTGAAACGATTGCCAACTGGCTGCTGTAAGCCGATTCTGGTAAACCGGCAGCTTTCAATCCGTTGATATTTTCTAACAAAGCATTTTGATATTTAACTGCTGCAGGAATGATGTGATTCAACGCAAGGTCGCCAATAATTCTTGCTTCGATCTGAACTTTTTTAAGATATTTTTCAAGTTCAATTTCATGTCTTGCTTCTAATTCAGCATGCGTATAAATATTGTTGCTTTCGAATAATTGTTTTACTTTTTTGGTAACCATTGCATCCAATGCCAAAGGCGTTGTGCGTACATTTGGTAACCCGCGGCGTTCTGCTTCATGATGCCATTCTTCGCTGTAGCCATCACCTTCAAATAATACTGCTTTGCTTTCAACAATATATTTTTGAATAACGTGCATGATTGCAATTTCTTTCTTATCACCTTTTTCAATTAAAGCATCAACTTCTTTCTTAAATCCTTTTAATGTTTCGGCTAAGATGGTATTCAATACTGTCATCGGGCTTGCGCAGTTTGCAGTAGAACCAACAGCACGGAATTCGAATTTATTTCCGGTGAATGCAAATGGAGAAGTTCTGTTTCTATCGGTGTTATCCAATAATAATTCTGGAATGGAACGATGGATATCTAATTTTAAAATTGCTTCATCTTGTTCATCAAATTTATCACCAACTCTTGATTCAATTTCACCTAACACTTTTGCTAAATACTGGCCAACAAAAACAGAGATGATGGCAGGTGGTGCTTCATTTGCTCCCAAACGATGATCGTTGCCGGCAGATGCGATTGATGCTCTTAATAAATCGGCATAATCATGAACAGCTTTGATGGTATTAACAAAGAAAGTTAAGAACATCAAGTTTGTTTTTGGCGTTTTGCCCGGAGATAATAAATTAACGCCGGTATCTGTTGCCATACTCCAGTTATTGTGTTTACCGCTGCCATTAATTCCTGCAAATGGTTTTTCGTGAACGAGTACGCGTAATTTATGACGGCGTGCAACTCTGTCCATAATATCCATCAACAAAGAATTGTGATCAACCGCAACACTCACTTCTTCGAAAATCGGAGCCACTTCAAATTGTGAAGGAGCCACTTCATTATGTCTTGTTTTAAGCGGAATGCCTAATTTATAACATTCAGTTTCAAAGTCCCTCATAAAAGCATATACTCTTTCAGGAATAGAACCGAAGTAATGATCTTCTAATTGTTGACCTTTTGCAGGAGCAGCACCAAATACGGTACGTCCGCATTGTACTAAATCGGGACGAGCATTGGCTAATCCTTCATCAATTACAAAATATTCCTGTTCCCATCCTAAAGTAGCAGTTACTTTAGTTACATTCTTATCAAAATAATTTGCCACATCAACTGCTGCATTATTTAAAGCTTCCAATGCTTTTAATAACGGAGCTTTATAATCTAAAGACTCGCCGGTATAAGAAATAAATATTGTGGGGATACATAAAGTTTTTCCCTGGCCAATTTCAATAACAAATGCAGGAGATGATGAATCCCATGCTGTATAACCTCTTGCCTCAAAAGTTGCACGCAAGCCGCCACTTGGAAAAGAAGATGCATCGGGCTCTTGCTGAATTAAAGCGCCGCCGTCGAATTCTTCAATCGCTGTACCATCACTTTTTATTGAAAAGAAACTATCATGTTTTTCAGCAGTTGTTCCTGTTAATGGTTGAAACCAATGTGTAAAGTGTGTTACACCTTTACTCTCGGCCCAAGCCCTGATGCCATTAGCAATACTTCCGGCAACAGCCCTGTCAATTTTTTTTCCGCCTTTAATACTTCCTACTAAGCTTTTATACGATTCATCGCTTAAATATTCTCTGGCAGTTTTAAGTGTAAAAACATTTTCGCCAAACAAGGCTGTAATTTTTGTTGAACTGCTTATTTCAATTTTGTTTTTATCAGAAGAAAGTTCTTTGATTGCAAGAGTTCTTAATGACATGATAGGAAATTTTAGGGTACAAAAGAAGTGAAAAATGTTCACTAAAAATAAAAAAACTCCGATAATTTAATATCGGAGTTTGCAGAAAAAAATTAATAATAATTTCTATGCTTTTACAGATTTAACCGTTTTAATAATTCTTGCGGCTACTTTATAAGGATCGGCTGCCGAGTTGGGTCTGCGATCTTCTAAATATCCTTTCCAACCTTTTGCAGGAACCATTACAGGAATACGAATTGATGCGCCGCGATCAGAAACACCATAAGAAAAATCGTGGATAGATGCTGTTTCGTGTTTACCTGTTAAGCGTAAATGATTATCGGCTCCATAAACTTCAATGTGTTCTTTAACAAGGGGTCTGAAAGCTTCACATATTTTTTCGAAAGTTTCTTTACTTCCGCAAGTTCTTAAAGTGGTATTGGAGAAGTTTGCATGCATGCCACTGCCATTCCAATCTAAAGCACCCAATGGCTTACAATGCCAGTTAATTGCAACGCCATATTTTTCGCCAATTCTTTCTAATAAATAACGGGCTACCCATACCTGATCTCCGGCTTCTTTAGCACCTTTAGCAAAAATTTGAAACTCCCATTGTCCGGTTGCAACTTCAGCATTAATACCTTCAACGTTTATTCCTGCATCAATAATAGCATCTAAATGTTCTTCAACAATATTACGGCCAAATGCATTATAAGCACCTACTGAACAGTAGTAAGGGCCTTGCGGACCGGGAAATCCACCTTCAGGAAACCCAACCGGTTTATTAGTAGCTGTGTTCCATAAAAAATATTCTTGTTCAAATCCAAACCAAAAATCATTGTCATCATCTTCAATAAGTGCTCTGCCATTAGATGCGTGAGCTGTTCCATCGGCATTTAAAACTTCACACATTACTAAATATGCATCTCTGCGAAGCGGGTCTTTTACAAAATAAACGGGTTTTAATAAACAATCGGATGAGCCGCCCGGTGCTTGTTCGGTTGAAGAACCATCAAATGACCACATGGGAAGGTCTTTAAGTGTTCCGTCAAACTCATCTGAATTTACAATTTTGGTTTTACTGCGAAGGCTTTGTGTGGGTTTGTAACCATCCAGCCAAATGTACTCAAGTTTAATTAGCGCCATCATTCCTTGTTTTAATATTAAAAAATAATAAGTTATTAATAAATTAATCGAAAAATTTAATTTTCGCACAAATTTAAAGTGATTTATTAAAATAATTAAAATTTTTTTAGAAAAGTATAAATATGTAAAAAATGCGAATATGAATATTTTCACTTTTGTTATTTTCTTCGAGCTAATTTTTTTGTTGGTGTCTAAGTTTTCAGGTTTTACCAATTACATAAACCTGTTAACAGCGCTAAAGATGCTTTAGCAAATTAATTCCGTCAACGGATTAATTAGTAATAATACTCTCTCCGTCGGTCTTCAATAAAAAGTTTCTCCAACCAACCATCGCTGCTAAAAACTTCCTGCCTTCAAATACGCAATCAATTGTTTTCGGATATCAACCGGTGTATTATCAACTCGGTTGGTAACAGATATTACAGAGGTAATATCGGGATTGTCTGTTTTAAAATAACTGAGACCGGTTTCTTTTCCGGATGCAAGAAATTCTATCGTTCTTATTTTATAAATTTTGTCTTCAGCAACATCGGCATTTTTTAAATACCATACTCCGTTTATCTTTTCAAAACCTTTACTCATTTGCAGATATCCGCCCAAGCCTTTGCGACTATCATTTGTATTAAGTATTTGTAATAATAAATTGCCTTTCACAGAAAGGTCAATCAGCTTGCCGCCAAATGGCATTATTCTTATAATATCCAATTCGCTGATGTCGCCTGCAACTTTATCATCAATCCTGATAGAACCGCTGTTAATAATGGCCGCATCAACTAAACTATCGTTATACATCATCGCATCGGCAACAAGTGCGCCCATATTGTTTTGTTCAAAACGGATTGATGATTCCAAACCATTTAATGTATCTTTTAATGTACACACCGAATTGGTTGGCTCTAAGCCCATTTTTCTGAACGACTGATAAGCTATCTGTTCCCATTTATCTACCAGTGCATTTGCAGAAGAATCTTTAGTTATGCTTTCGTCGAGATTAATTAATTGACTGCTGATTTGGGGCAAGCCTTTTTTATTAAGATAGATTAAATGTTTGTAAATGCTTTTTGCGTTGGCATCTGCTTTTGTTACATAACCATTACCCGCTTTTATTTTCATGTTCTGATGTTCGTGCCCGCCGATGATATATTTAACAGCAGGATATTCAGCCATCAACAGGCTGTCTTCTTTATATAATAAATGTGTTAACCCTATCAATATATTTTTCGGATTGTTTTGTTTGGCGATGATAGGTTTAAGGCTGCTGTTATAATCATGATACGAAACAAAATTTTGTTGATTAGCCGCTAATGTTAGTGCAAAGAAAGTAACCGTAAATTGTTTGTGCTTTGATGAAAGTGTATAGGTTTGATTGAATGGCCGTTTTATATCGCTACTTAGTTTATAAAAAGCCGATTCATTGCCTGCACTGTCCTTCTCAAAAACATTACTGCTGATCCATGTAAAATTTGATTCATTGATTCTTTGCTGCAATACTTTTTGGGGAATATCAAATTCGTGGTTGCCAAAAGTTACTAAGTTTATTCCTGCATGATTAAACAGATCAACCATTTGACGGCCATTTATCTTTTCATTTTCATACGAAGCAGTACCCATTACCGAAGGGTTTAAAAAATCACCTGCAACAACCGCGAATGTTTGATAATGTTTTTTATTTTCTTTTATAATTGATGCAACCCTTGCCATACCTCCGGCTTTGCCATTTTGAAGAGGCGATATTTCGTACACATCATTTATCTGGATTATGCAAAGCGTATCGTTTTTAGTTTGTGCAAAAGAAAATAACGGAAACAATAATATTGCAAAGCAATATTTACTAAGATGGTTTGTCATTGGTTTTATTTTTAAAGGTCAGGGCAATCCGGCATCAGGACTGTATTTGTAGTTTTGCTGACCATAAAATTATCATATTTTATTGATCTTTTTTAAAGCTTTAAATAATAAATACGCAACGAAAAGAATATTAATTATCCCATAAATGTTTCCAATAACAATTGATATTTTGCCGGTATTCTTTTTAAAATAAAACAAATCGATATGCTTTCTTTTGATAATAATGATTAAAAAAAGTGCGATCCCAAATATTTATCAGCAAATTCTATACATAAAATATAATTACTTTAATAATTAGTATTGTCTGCCCATTTCACTTTCTTAACTTCGCGGCATCATGGAAATAACAGTTAAAACCGCAGAAGAACTTCGATTAACCGCCGAAGAATTTGAACTCATCAAACAAAAGCTCGGCCGTACACCCAATTTTACAGAACTATGCACGTTTAGTGCTATGTGGAGCGAGCATTGCAGTTATAAAAACTCAATCAAGTGGTTAAAGACTTTGCCGCGCAATGGTGGAAGAATGTTGGTGGCAGCAGGCGAAGAGAATGCAGGATTAATGGATATGGGCAATGGTTTTGGTGTGGTGTTTAAAATAGAATCGCACAATCACCCTTCGGCAATCGAACCTTTTCAGGGTGCAGCAACGGGCGTTGGCGGTATTCAACGCGATATTTTTACCATGGGTGCAAGGCCCATCGCTTCATTAAACAGTCTTCGTTTCGGAAATATAAATGATAAAAAAACACAACGTTTATTAGCCGGTGTAGTGCATGGCATTGGCCATTACGGCAATTGTTTTGGTGTGCCAACAGTTGGTGGTGAAATTTATTTCGAAGATTGTTATCATACCAATCCATTGGTAAATGCCATGAGTGTTGGTATTATGAAAGCCGATAAAATGATTAGTGCTACCGCCGAAGGAATTGGTAACCCTATATTTTTTGTTGGAAGTGCCACCGGTAAAGATGGTATTGGCGGTGCATCTTTTGCATCGGCAAATATTACTGCCGAAAGTACAGAAGAATTGCCGGCAGTACAGGTGGGTGATCCATTTCAGGAGAAAAAATTATTGGAAGCATGTTTGGAATTGGCTGAAACAGGCGCTGTTGTTGGCATGCAGGATATGGGTGCAGCAGGCATTATTTGTTCTACTGCAGAAATGAGTGCCAAAGGCGGCGTTGGTATGCGCATTGATTTGGATAAAGTTCCTACGCGTCAAAAAAATATGAAGGCATGGGAATTATTATTGAGCGAAAGTCAGGAGCGTATGCTGATTTGTGTTGAAAGAGGAAAAGAAGATGCTGTTTTAAAAGTATTCGAAAAATGGGATTTGCCTTGCAGCGAAATTGGTGAAGTAACCAATGACGGAATACTTAATTTTTATATGCATGGGCAATTGGAAGCTTCAGTTCCTGCACATGAATTAGTGTTGGGTGGCGGCGCGCCGCAATATACAAGAGAATATACCGAGCCAAAATATTTATCGCTGATTGCAGATTTTAAAATGTCGGATGTACAAGATATTGCAAACGCAGAAGAATTAAAAACTGTTGCAGAAAAAATTATTCAAATCCCAAATATAGCCAGTAAAAGATGGGTAACAGTTCAGTACGATAGCATGGTTGGTGCTGCCAATGCAAGTACCAATGCACCAAGCGATGCAGCCATTATTTTAGCAAAAGGAACAGGCAAGGCCTTGGCCGTTACAACAGATTGTAACAGCAAATATGTTTTTGCCGATCCTTATACAGGCGGAATGATTGCTGTTGCAGAAGCAGCACGCAACGTGGTTTGCAGCGGCGGTGAACCGATTGGCGTAACCAACTGTTTAAATTTTGGTAACCCTTACGATCCCGAAGTATATTATCAGTTTGTACAAGCTGTTACAGGCATGGGCGATGCCTGCCGTAAATTTAATACGCCTGTTACCGGTGGTAATGTTAGTTTCTATAATCAAAATCCCGAAGGCCCTGTTTATCCAACACCAACAATTGGAATGGTTGGAATTTTAGATGATTTTGAAAACAGAATGACATTAGATTTTAAAGAAGAAGGTGATGTGATTGTTTTGATTGGTACACAACAAAATGATATTGGTTCATCAGAATATATTCATAAAATAAAAAATATTGAATATTCTTCTGCGCCGCATTTTGATATTGATGAAGAGTATAAAGTACAACAATTTATTTCGTCAATCATCAAACAAAAATTAATTCAGTCGGCATACGATATCAGCGAAGGCGGATTACTTGTAACGCTGTTGGAAAAAGGCTTTAACCGCAATCTTGGATTTGATGTTACTGCTGATACAAACGGTTTTAGAAAAGATGCATATTGGTTTGGTGAAGCGCAAAGCAGGGTGGTGGTTACTATAAAAGAAGATAGAATAAAGGAAATAGAAGACAGAAGTAAAACTTTGGGCATAACTGTCACTAAACTTGGCGTTGTTACAAGCAATGCAATAAAAATTAATGAAGAAAATTGGGGAAGTGTAAAAGAATGGAAAGAGAAATACGATACAGCAATAGAAAAATTATTATAGCCCCGAACCCCTGAAGGGGAATTTTTAAAAACTATTTACATGAGCTACTTACAGGAAAAATCAACAAGTTTACAAAACACCCCTTCAGGGGTTGGGGGCATAATAGTCACCGGCGCTGCAGGATTTATCGGGTCTTGCATGGTTCAATATTTCAATGAACAGGGATTTGAAAATTTAATTTTAGTGGATGATTTTGGTGTGGAAGAAAAACGTAAAAATTGGGAATCAAAAAAGTTCACACAGATTGTTGAACGCTATAATTTATTTGATTGGTTACAAAAAAATAATCCAAAAATTAATTTTGTAATTCATCTGGGTGCAAGAACCGATACCACCCAATTTAATTATGCAATTCATGAAGAACTGAATGTGCAATATTCAAAAGATATCTGGAATTATTGTGCCGAAAAAAACATTCCATTAATTTATGCCTCATCGGCTGCAACCTATGGTGCAGGCGAGTTTGGTTATGATGATGACCACGAAGTAATTGCAAAATTGCAACCGCTTAATCCGTATGGTATCAGTAAAAATGAATTTGATAAATGGGCTCTTCGACAAGCTCAGAGTGACAAAAATCGTCCTCCTTTTTGGGCAGGCTTAAAGTTCTTTAATATTTACGGGCCTAACGAATATCATAAAGGCCGCATGGCAAGTGTGATATGGCATTCATTCAATCAAATAAAAAAAGATGGTGTTGTAAAATTATTTAAAAGTCACCGCCCCGATTTTAAAGATGGCCAACAGCTTCGCGATTTTGTTTATGTAAAAGATTTAGTGAAAGTGATGTTTTGGATGATGGAAAAGATGGGCAATAATAAATGGCCGGCGGGCAATAATGGTTTATATAATTTAGGTACGGGCAAAGCAAGAAGTTTTTATGATCTGGCTTCATCAACATTCAAAGGATTAGATTTAGAACCTAATATTATTTTTATAGATATGCCCGAAGATATCCGCGACAAATATCAATATTTTACAGAAGCAAATATGAAAAAATTACATGATGCAGGATATACCGATGCTTTCTATACTTTGGAAGAAGGTGTTGACGATTATGTAAGAAATTATTTAAAGGAGTTGAAAATTTATTAAAGCTTAATAAAATTTTATGAGCAAAAAAATAGCCATCATCGGCGGCGGTAATTTAGGAACAGCAATTGCTGAAGGATTGATTGGCAGCGGGTTTGTGTTACCTCAGGATATTCTCATTACCAAAAGAAATATCGAAACATTAGCATCGCTGCAATCAAAAGGAATTAAAATAAGTAATGATAATAACGATGCTGCTGCATTTGCCGATTATATAATTCTTGCAGTTAAACCTTTTCAGCTAAAAGATGTCTTGAATGGAATTAAGCCAAAGCTTGAAGCCGGTAAACATGTTTTAATAAGTGTTGCTACCGGAATTTGGATTAAAGAAATAGAAGAGTTGCTGGATAACTCTTTTGCTGTTTTTCGTGCTATGCCTAACACAGCAATTGCAATTCAGGAAAGCATGACCTGTGTTTGCAGCAGTAATGCCGAAACTGATCAGATTAATTACGTAAAAGATTTATTTAATCAATTAGGTAAAACTGTTTTCATCGAAGAAAAATTAATGGATGCCGCAACAGTTTTAGCGGCCAGCGGAACTGCATTTGCATTAAGGTTTATTCGTGCCGATATTCAGGCCGGAATTGAAATTGGTTTCAGTGCAGCAACCGCAGCATTAATTGCAGCGCAAACAGCAAAAGGCGCTGCAGATTTATTGCTGATAAGAAAAACACATCCTGAACAGGAGATAGATAAAGTAACAACGCCAAAAGGCTGTACCATTGCAGGTTTAAACGAAATGGAGCATCAGGGTTTCAGCTCATCCTTAATTAAAGGGATTGTTACCAGCTATAAAAAAATTGTAAATGATATGTAAAAGAATACCGTCTGCTTTTGCGGTATCTTTTTATATCTTGATTTTAAACTTTAATTCCCGTTTATTGAAAAAGCAATATTTTCTTTTATTTTCTTGTGCATTCTGTTTTTTTAATGTTGATTTTGCTCAGGTCAATCAATCCTTAAAAAAAGATTCGCTCATAACCCCTGTTGAACAAGATTTTTCGAACGAACGCGATATTAAGGATGTTTTTCGCAGTAAATCGAAAAATAGAAAACCTTTATTCGAAATAGATAATGCTTCTAAGGAAAACCAACGGCATTTTTCTTTTGTTCCTGCAGCAGGGTATACTTTGCAAACAGGATTTGCCGGAATATTAAGCGCAAACCTTGCTTACTATAATGATAATAGCGCCGATGCAAAATTGTCGAGTATTTCTACAAGTTTAACTTATTCGCAATATAATCAGACCATCATTCCGTTTCAGGCAGATATCTGGACAAAAGGCGGGAAATATAATATCATTTCCGATAATCGTTTCATATCCTATCCTTCCAGTATTTTTGGTTTAGGCGGAAGAACAGATCCTAATAAAGGAGTTACCATTAATTTCAGTTCTATAAAATTGCATGAAACAATTTTAAAATCTGTTGCAAAAAATTTTTACATTGGTCTTGGCATTTATTATGATGATTTCTGGGGTATCAGAGCATTGGATCCATTAACAAGAAGAAAAGATTCTTTATTAACAGCTGAGTTAGGCAAAGGAGAAACATCTGTTGGACTTGCATTCAGATTATTGTATGATTCGAGGCTTAATCAAATCAATCCTCAAAATGGATGGTACTACAATTTGGTATATCGTTCCAATCAAACATTTTTAGGAAGCGAGGAAAATTGGAGTTCTTTAATGCTCGATGTTCGCAAATATTTTCATTTCCCTGCTCATTCAAAAAATGTGCTGGCATTTTGGAATTTAGATTGGGTAACCACTAACGGAACACCGCCATATTTGTTATTGCCCAGCACCGGATGGGATGACCAATATAATTCGGGCAGAGGTTATATTCAGGGGCGCTTTCGCGGAAAAGATATGTATTATTTGGAAAGCGAATACCGGTACCGGATTTCACGTAATGGATTATTGGGCGGCGTGCTTTTTGCCAACGTACAAAGATTCTCGGATGATATTTCTAAACAATTTGATACAGATATAATTGGTTACGGACTTGGCTTGCGGATGAAATTAAATAAACATTCTGGTGCTAATCTTTGTTTAGATTATGGCTTTGGTAAAAATGGCTCGCAGGGATTTTTTGTTAATCTGGGTGAAGTATTTTAAAACTACTTCACAGGTTTATGATTTTTATTAAACGATTTGCCTGACTATATTTTTTAATTGCAGTATAATTGTTACGGATACATGGTCTTAAAGTATTTGTAAATATTTAAACATTTTATAAAACTGGCATAGTTCCTGTTAATTTTGAAACGAAATGCAAAGTTCAGAAAGGGTAAGAAATTTTTCTTTAATAATCGTTTTGTTGTTTATTTCTTTTACAGCTTCATCGCAATTGAGGAAGATAAACGGAATTGTAAGAGATAAACAAAGTGATGAACCGATCCCTTTTGCCTCAGCTTATTTTAAAATAAGCCAGCGCGGCGCATTAACCGATACTTCGGGCAAATTTTCTTTTACATCCGACAGATGGAGCGACAACGATACCTTAAGCATATCAAGTGTTGGTTATAAAGTTGTTTTGATTCCGGTTTCGTCGATTAAAGATTCAGCAACGTTTACAATAAAATTAGAAGTGCAATCTTTTACTAAAGATGCAGTGGTAAAAGTAAAATATAACCGTGCATTATGGTTCTGGAAAAGGATCATGAAATATAAAACCCTGCACGATCGGTTTCACTGGAATAATTTTTCGTACGAAATATATAATAAGTTAGAACTCGATCTCGAAAATTTAAACACCGAAAAACTTAAGAAGAATAAATTATTAAAGCCACTGAATTTTGTTTTGGATTATATCGATTCAACTTCTGAAGAAAGGCCTTTCCTGCCTGCTTATTTAATAGAAACTTTATCAGATTATTATTATCAAAAAAGTCCGCATAAAGTAAAAGAAATCATCAAAGCAACAAAGACAAACGGCATAGATAACGAAAGTGTGATAAAGCAGTTGGGCGGCATGTATCAGAATATTGATGTGTACAGTAATTTTATTCCGGTGTTCGATAAACAGTTTATCAGTCCGTTTAACGATAACGGAAGCAGTTACTATAATTTTAAATTACTCGATACACAATACCTCAGCAAAAAAAGATTGGTGCATTTGCGCTTTACGCCAAAGCATAAAGGACAGGATGTTTTCGAAGGCGATTGCTGGGTAAATGATACAACTTTTGCTATTCAAAAAATTACGCTACGCCCGGCAGAAGATGCCAATATTAATTTCATCAGCGGCTTATCACTGATTCAGGAATTTAAATTGGTGAATGACAGTACATGGTTTTTGTATAAAGACAAATTTGTTGCCGATATATCACCCGTCGGAAATAAAAAGATTTCTTTGAAAGGGCGAAAAACAACCACCTATAAAAATGTTCAGTTAAACGATTCAACAATTGCACAAAAATTGGATGAAAATAAAAAAGCCGAGGAAGTTGCGCTCTTGCCGAATGTGCTGGAAAAGCCTGATAGCTTCTGGGTTCAGCACCGGCACGAAGAATTAAGCAAGAGCGAAAAAACTGTGTATGTTGTTTTAGATACACTCGAAAAAAATCCTGTTTATATTCATTACCGAAATGCAATCGCATTTATTTTTTCGGGTACAAAAGATATTGGCAATATCCGCATCGGCCCCTGGTATTATTGGTTAAGCGGCAATGTTTGGGAAGGCCCGAGGATGCGCTTCGATCTATCAACAAATAAAGATTTCGATAAACACTGGTACTTCAATAATTATCTGGCTTATGGTTTCACCGATCAAAAATTAAAAGGCCGTGCCGAAATACGTTACGAGTTTCACCGCACACCGTGGAGCTATATTTCTTTATCGTATAAAAACGATTTGGATAACGGCCAGATGTACACCGATCAGTTAGGTACCGATAATATTTTCGCTACCATTTTTCGCCGTCCCAACATCCCGTATAAATTTCAAAACATAGAAGAAAAAAAATTAGAGATATTTAAAGAAACAACTAAAGGCTTTGCATTCGGCCTCATCACTTCAAGCAAACAATACACGGCTTTGATGAACTTGCCGGGCAAAGAATTGTTTCCCGGCACTACCGGAAATGCATTCAATAATTTCGAAACAAGTTTCCGCATCCGGTATGCTTACCTCGAAAGAATTGTTGCCGAAAACTTCGACCGCACCAGTTTTGGCAGCGATTATCCCATCGTTGAATTAAAATATACGCATGGCTGGCCCGGTGTTTTAAACAGCAGTTATCAATACGATAAAATAGATTTTTCTGTTTCGCATTATTTAAAAGTATCGCCATACGGAGTGATGTACATCAATCTTTTTGGAGGAAAAAATTTCGGAACATTGCCTTACGATTTTTTACAGATCGCTCCCGGCAACGAATTGTATTATTACAATAAATATGCATTTAATTTAATGAACCGTTTCGAGTTTCTCAACGATCAATATACCGGTTTTAATATCGAACATAATTTTGGCCCGGGCTTATTTCGCTTTATTCCGTTAACACGCAAATGGAAATTCCGCCAGTTCTGGAGCGCCAAAGGAATTACCGGCAATCTCAGCGATGCCAATAAACAATTAAACTTTGTAGGTAATTATCCTTTCAAATCTTTAGACGGAAAAATGTATATGGAATTAGGTACCGGCGTAGATAATATCTTTAAACTTTTCCGCATCGATCTGGTTTGGCGTGTTGCACCACAACCGGCACCAACTGAAACCATCAATAAATTTGGCATCTTCGGAAGTTTCAGATTAAGTTTTTAATTTTTTGTTACCGGCTGCAAACCCTTGTGCAGCTTATGTTGCGTCGCATCATTGTACGTTCGGTACTTTATTCATCAAGTCTGACGGTCTCCGTCAGACTGTGTTCTAAATAGTTGTACACAACAAACGTTTGAATAAAATAATTCTACACTGCTTCTCATTAACTTCGGTACTCAAATTAATTGTTGTATGAAATTAACCATAAAAAAATATTCATTTTTATACCAACGGTAATGAATATTTTTTTGTGGCGAATTCCATCTGGTAATTAAAAACAATAAAAATATTACAGATGAAAAAAATTATTCTTGGAATTTTTATTTCCATGTTTTTATTTATGTCCTGCAAAAATAAATCCACTCAACAAACATCTTCCGATTCAACCAATCAAAAATGGTGGAAAGAAGCAGTGGTTTATCAAATCTATCCACGCAGTTTTAAAGACAGCGATGGCGATGGTGTGGGCGATTTAAAAGGTATCATTTCTAAATTAGATTACATAAAAAGTTTAGGGATTGATGTGGTTTGGCTAAACCCAATCTTCGCTTCGCCAAACGATGATAACGGTTACGACATCAGCGATTACCGCGGCATCATGAAAGAGTTTGGAACAATGACCGACTTTGATGCGCTCTTAAAAGGCATGCACGAACGCGGAATAAAATTAGTACTCGATCTTGTTGCCAATCACAGCAGCAGCGAACACGAATGGTTTAAACAATCACGCAGTTCCAGAACAAATCCGTACAGAGATTATTATCACTGGTGGCCTGCCGAAAAAGGAAAACCGGCACATCGCTGGAGTTTCTTCGATGTTAATGCAGATGCATGGATGTACGATTCTGCAACCAATGCCTATTACCTGCATTATTTTTCGCGCAAACAACCCGACCTTAATTGGGAAAATCCAAAAGTGCGCAAAGAGATTTTTGATATGATGAATTTTTGGTTCGATAAAGGAATTGATGGTTTTAGAATGGATGTAATTCCGTTTATTTCGAAAGACACCACCTTCCCCCGAATTACCAAAAGAATACAATGGCGACATGGTGGCATATTATGCAAATGGTCCGCACTTGCATGAATACCTGAAAGAAATGAATAAGGAAGTTTTAAGCAAACATAATGTGATGAGTGTTGCCGAAGGTGCAGGTGTTACTGCCGAAACCGCACATAATTTTGTTGATGAAGACCGAAACGAATTAAATATGCTCTATCATTTCGAAGGAGTAAGTTATGGTTATGTGCCCGGTAAATTTAAAACACCCGAACCCGACGGATATAAATTAGTTGGCTTTAAAGAAATTTACAGCAAATGGGACAGCATATTTGCAACAAAAGGTTGGGGAACTATTTATCTCGGTAACCACGATCAGCCACGCATGGTAACGCGTTGGGGAAATGATGCACCCGAATTCAGAGAACCATCTTTAAAAATGCTTACTACATTTTTATTAACCATGCGTGCCACACCTTATTATTATTTTGGTGATGAATTGGGCATGAGCAATATTAAATTCGATAAGATTGAAGATTATAACGATATCGAAACAAAGAACCATTACATATTATTGCAAAGCCAGAAAGGCGATTTGAAAGCATTTTTAGAAGCTGCTAAAATTTCGGCAAGAGATAACGGCCGTACGCCATTTCAATGGGATGCCACTGCCAACGCGGGTTTCACCACAGGCACACCCTGGTTAAAAGTAAATCCTAATTATAAAAATATAAATGTTGCTGCCGAAACAGGCGATGAAAATTCTTGTTTAAATTATTTTAAGAAAGCAGTTCAGTTGCGCAAGAATAATAAAGTGCTGGTGTACGGTAAATATCAATTGCTCGATAAAGCCAACGAAAAAGTGTATGCTTACACACGTGGCGAAGGTGCAGATAAAATGCTGGTTATTTTAAATTTCAGTAAAGAAAAATTAAAATGGGATTTGCCTGCCGGATTAACTATCGACGGAGCACCATTATTAAATAACTATAAAACTTTTAATGCAACAACTTCGGTTCAATTAGAGCCTTATCAGGCAATAGTATTTAAAGTAAAATAATCAGCTTAAAATATTTTTTTAGCCATCAAAATCTTTGATGGCTTTTTTATTTTATGGTAAATACAATTAAAAACAGCAGCGCCGTAGTTTAAAGTGTTTTTTTGGGCTGCGGAATTTTTTTTGAGAAAGATGTACACGTTAAATTAACAATCAACCTCAATTCTTTTTAATGTTATTTTTTGATGAATAAAATTTGCTGTAGGTTTGTACGACCTCCGAGAGTTACTCGCGATATTTTCCATTTCTCTTTAAGGTCAAAAAAAATTATTACTGCCGTTTTTTTACGCAGTGGATTTTATTGTTGCGTAATGGACAGAAAGTACAAGGGTGCGACGCAACGGCAGCAAAATAGTAGCACAAAAGTTTAGTTCATAAAAATATTTTACATAACATAATTTAACCATTTATTATGGCCAAGTATATTTTTGTTACCGGTGGCGTAACAAGCAGTTTAGGAAAAGGAATTATTGCTGCAAGTTTGGCGAAGCTCTTGCAGGCAAGGGGTTTCAGGGTTACCATACAAAAATTCGATCCGTACATTAATGTGGATCCGGGAACATTAAATCCGTACGAGCACGGCGAATGTTATGTTACCGAAGATGGTGCCGAAACCGATCTGGACCTTGGCCACTACGAACGCTTTTTAAATACATATACTTCACAGGCAAACAATGTTACCACCGGACGGATTTATCAAACCGTAATTAATAAAGAACGTGCCGGAGATTTTTTGGGAAAAACAGTACAGGTTGTTCCGCATATTACCGATGAAATTAAAAGAAGAATGTTATTGCTGGGAAAAAGCGGCGATTATGATATTGTGATCTCGGAATTAGGCGGCACCGTTGGTGATATTGAGAGCCTGCCTTTTATTGAAGCGGTACGCCAGTTGCAATGGGAATTGCCCGAAGATGATGTGGCAATAGTGCATCTTACTTTAATTCCGTATTTGCGTGCTGCAAAAGAATTAAAAACAAAACCAACACAACACAGTGTAAAAATGCTGAGCGAAACCGGCGTGCATCCCGATATTATTGTGTGCCGTACCGAAGAGCCTTTGAACAACGATATTAAACGTAAGATCGCTTTGTTCTGTAATGTTAAACAGGAAGCAGTAATTGAAGCAATGGATGCATCTACTATTTATGAAGTGCCATTGCTGATGTTGCGTGAAAAGTTAGATGTGATTTGTATGAAAAAATTAGGCATCAATGTTTATCCCGAACCTAATCTGGAAAAATGGAAAGTATTTTTAGATAAATTAAAATATCCGAAAAGTAAAGTCACCATCGGATTAATAGGCAAGTACATTGAATTGCAGGATGCGTATAAATCTATTTTGGAAAGTTTTGTTCATGCTGGTGCCATCAATGAAGTGAAAGTGCAGGTAGTAAATGTACACAGCGAATTTATTACCAATGAAAATGTAAATGAGAAATTAGAAGGGTTGGATGGATTATTGGTGGCCCCCGGTTTTGGTAACCGCGGTATCGACGGAAAAATTATTGCTGTAAAATATGCAAGAGAAAAACGATTGCCATTCTTTGGTATTTGTTTGGGAATGCAGATGGCAGTGATTGAGTTTGCAAGAAATGTTTTAGGATTAAAAGATGCGCACAGCACCGAGATGGATCTGGAGACAACACATCCGGTAATTAATATGATGGAAGAGCAAAAGAAAATTAAAATGATGGGCGGCACCATGCGTTTGGGCGCTTATCCTTGCGATATTAAAGAAGGAACTTTAGCTCATAAAATTTATAATGATACGCATATTACCGAACGTCACCGCCATCGTTACGAATTTAATAATGAATATCTGGAACTGTTCGAAACCAATGGCATGATTGCCAGCGGAACCAATACTGATACGGGTTTGGTAGAAATCATGGAATTGCCGAGCCATCCGTTTTTTATTGGTGTGCAATATCACCCCGAATTAAAAAGTTCGGTTGAAAAACCTGCACCAACATTTGTTGGATTTATTGCAGCCGCTAAAACTTACAACGAACAAAAACATGTGTATAAAACATCGGCATTGCAGGATGCGTTGATATAAATTAGTAACCACTTAAACTAAAACTGCGTTATTAAAAAAATAATAACGCAGTTTTAGTTTATTAATGTTCTTGTTTGCTAAGCATATCTTTTTTAATACCGTTCCACATGTTATCAAAACTTTGTTCGCTGTTTTCTTTCCAGTTATTCATTTGTGTTTTCATTTTTTCATTTCTTTCTTTATCCGAAAGAGCAAAGAAATTTTTAATGAAATTAGTATCCTGTTCAAACGCCAATTGATTGTATAATTCTTTTAATTGTTGTTCGTGCAGCATATTTTTCTGAACAATTTCTTTTTCCATTTTTTCGCGCAATTGAACTTTTTCATCGTAAGTGCCGGCAGGTAAAATAGTTTTGGCAAGTACAGGCATCAATTCTATCAGCAATAAAATAATCACCAATAAATAATACCTGAACTGCAATGCTGTATTGGTTTTGATAAGATTATTCAATGCCTCGCTTCTTGTTAAAAAACCATCATTCAATAAAGAATTAAATGTTTGTTGTTCTGTTTGAACCGTTGATTCAATAGTATTTAAACTACTGTCGGCAGTTTTAATTTGCGGCAATAATGCAGCATTCATCTGTTGGTATTCGGCATCTAATTTTTGATATTCTTTTTGCTTGGCTTGAGCAATATCTTTTAAACCAATTTTTTTGCTGCCGCCTGTGCCGTCGGTTTCGGCAATAAAATTATTTCGTGCAGCAGAAACTTCTTTGTATTTATCGTTTAATTGTTTTTGAAGATTTATTTTTTTATCCATCAATTCTTTTTTGTTGATAGCATAAACCGCTTGCTGCTGTTGCAGTTTATCTTTTTTCTTTCGCTCATTATCCAACGAAATCTGCAAATGAATTTCTTTATCAAACAAATACAGCAATGCTGGCTGCGCCATAAACATGCCGATGGTTAATGCCAACACGCCGCGAAATAATAATGGCATTATTTTATTTTTATTAAATTTATTGATGCCTTTAATTAAGGCACGGTCGATGGTTAAAATAATGCCGCCCATAAAAATGCCCAGTGCAAAACAGGCATAAATATTAGAAACAACCGTGCTAAAAAAATAAGTCCATGCCAGCGTTGCAAACAACCAGATTGCCATCACCGTCATGCCGATGATCGAATACCGGTTTCGGTCAGTCACGCAATCGCTTAATAATTCTTTTTCGGCGGTAGATAACCACCATAAAAATTTTGTCCACTTCGTTGCGGTATAGCTTTCCCGTTGGGACAGCATTTGTACGCTTTCCTGCATAAAATTTAATTAAAATGTGAGGCGGTAGAAGTTGGAAATAGGTTGAGGTTGGAAGTGATGTAAAGAAACAATGAATCTTCGACAATAAATAATGTTGTGTATTTTTTTAGAAAAGTTTAGGAGAATATTTTGTTTACGAGCTGCGATTTTTTATGGCATCGCCGGTTGCGTCGCACACTTCAACTGAGGAAAACAATGAACTATGAGCCATCAGCTATGAGCCATTGCCTCGAAGCTCGTGGCTCGCTGCTCGTAGCTCCGAACGTACAAGTGTGCGACGCAACTACCGCCCAATCGATGTTTCAGCCGCTTGTATCATAAAATTGATAAATCTGTTAAGGGTAATCTGCAATCAGTTGCCAACCCTTACCTTTGCCGCTTAATAATTTATCGGCACCATTCAAATTAATATTCCAATCAATTAAATAATCATTCTTTTTTATGGTGTATTGATGTGTTACACTTTCGCCGGTTGCATTTTGTAAAACAAAAGAAACTGTTTGGCTTCCATCAGTATTTTTAATTGGTTGTGAAGCATTAAAAAATAATTCGCCTGTTTGCCCTGCAACATTTGCACCGGTATTAATCGAATAACTTAAAACATCTTTTTCGCTGCCTATCTGAACTAATGTACTATCGAACGATTTATAATTTTTAAGCTGCACAAATTTTACCCTGCCACCTTTATTGGTAAAGGTTACTTTCATCACTTCATTTTCAACAACAGATAATTGCTCGGTGCCAATAGCCGCCGTTGCAAAATTTCCGGCAACCGAAATTTTAGAAGCAGAATCTCTGTGCAAAGAATCTATTTTAGCTGCAACGGTATCTTTAGGTATTGCATGCAAAGCATTTACCCGTGCAATAGAATCCTGCTGGCGCTTTTGAATTTCTATCAACCCCTGCTGCTCTTTATTCGAGTACCAGAAAAAAGCAAAAAATAAAATACCCAACAACACAAAACCAATAACTGTATTTTTATCCAGATTCATAATTTTAAAATATTGAGCGGCAAAGGTAAGGGTTGGCAACTGATTGCAGATTACCCTTAACAGATTTATCAATTTTATGATACAAGCGG
>Ga0181457_10007_pt2 | contig 17507 bp, 10 predicted proteins | sample InSIn4SAF170_FD_119058 | JGI IMG/M metagenome (GOLD analysis project Ga0181457, IMG submission 119058) | Clean room microbial communities from NASA Spacecraft Assembly Facility at Jet Propulsion Laboratory, Pasadena, California, USA -... ...
TCCGTAATAAAAATCATACACACTTTTTAATGCAGTTTGCAAAGCTTTTACAGAAGCCTCAGCTCTCACTGCCAAATTCATGCTTATTACATTTTCTTTTGACAATGATTTAGATAAAGCGCCGATTTGATTATCGATAACAAATAACCGGTGGGCAATAGATTCACTGTTTAAATAAGCCCCGCGGCGGCGAAGTTTTTCAATGGTATAAATACTGTCAGCAAATGGGATATACTTTTTTATTTCGTTGTATTCTGTTTCTTCTATGGTTAATAACCTTAACTCATTATTTAAATTTCTTTGAAAAAGTATATAATCTACTTGTGCCGAAGTTTCCATCTTATCAAAATCCAATTGCTGTAACTGCTTCAGGTAATCCGTACTTAATTTTTTGAAACGTTCTCTTCTTTCAGGTGAATTGATAATGATATAAAAACGCATGAGGCTTCCTTTGTCCGCATCATAGTTTGCCATCAATTGTTGCATATCACTTGTTTGATAATTATTATCAGGTGATTTTTTATGCTGGCTATAAGATGAAATGGAAACAATCAATGCAAAAAGAAAAAGTATTCTCCTCATAACAGTTTATTTGATATTATATTATGAATGTAATAAAATTTTTTTAGGTGAAGAACGAAATCAGATTATTGTTAAACTTAAAGAACAACGGGAGTTTCTGTTTTAACCATTATGGCAAAAGATTTACTACATGCTGAAATCATGATAAAACACTGGGAACAAAACTCAGAAATTGAAAAGGAAAAAGACAATAATTAACATAGGTACTGCACACTGTTTTGTGCATATAATTGAAAAACCCACGCTGGTCGTGGGTTTTAAAGTGGTGTGGGGCGGGATCGAACCGCCGACACAAGGATTTTCAGTCCTTTGCTCTACCGACTGAGCTACCGCACCATCCGTAAAGGGCTGCAAATATAAGCCCAGATTTGAAATTGCAAAAAACAAATTTAAAACTCACAGTTCTTTGGCGTTCTTGCAAAAGCAATTACATCTCTAATATTGGTCATACCAGTTACAAACTGAACCATTCTTTCAAAACCTAACCCAAATCCGGCATGTGGCACTGTTCCAAAACGGCGGGTATCTAAATACCAACTCATTTCCTCAGCAGGAATATGCATAGCTTTCATTTTTTCTAACAACAAATCCAATCTTTCCTCACGTTGGGAGCCGCCAACAATTTCACCAATACCCGGAGCCAAAATATCCATTGCCGCAACGGTTTTACCATCCTCATTCAAACGCATATAAAATGCTTTAATAGCGGCAGGATAGCCTGTAACAATTACCGGCTTCTTAAAGTGTTTTTCAACCAAATATCTTTCGTGCTCACTTTGCAAATCAATTCCCCATTTTACATCATATTGAAATTTCTTTTTCTTGTATGCCGGGCTTGCCAGTAAAATATCTATCGCTTCGGTATAAGTAATTCTTTCAAAAGCATTGTTCGATACAAATTCCAATTTTTCAATCAATCCAAATTCACTGCGCTTATCCTGAGGTAATTGTTTTTCTTCTTCGGCCAGGCGTTGAGCAAGAAATTCTAAATCTTCCCGGTTATGATCCATTGCATATTGAATGAGATATTTGATGAACTCTTCGGCCAGGTTCATGTTATCTTCAATATCGCAGAAAGCCATTTCGGGTTCAATCATCCAAAATTCGGCCAAATGCCTTGCTGTATTTGAGTTCTCGGCCCTGAATGTTGGGCCGAAAGTATAAATCTCACTAAATGCCATTGCTCCCAATTCTCCTTCCAACTGGCCACTAACCGTAAGGTTTGTAGATTTTCCGAAGAAGTCTTCTTTGTAGTTGATAGAACCATCTTCATTTTTCGGAGCCGTTCCATCCATTGGCAATGTGGTTACCCTGAACATTTCACCGGCACCTTCCGCATCGCTGGCAGTAATGATTGGCGTGTGCAAATAGACAAAACCTTTTTCGTTAAAGAATTGATGAATGGCAAAAGCTAAAGCGTGCCGCACACGGAACACCGCACCGAAAGTGTTGGTTCTGAAACGCAAATGCGCTATTTCTCTTAAAAATTCGAGGCTGTGTTTTTTAGGTTGCAAAGGATATTTTTCAGCATCACTATCACCCAAAATTTCTACGGTTGTAGCTTTTACTTCCACCTTTTGCCCCTTACCTAAAGAAGCAACCACTTCCCCGGTAATTTTCAAAGAAGCTCCCGTAGTAATACGTTTTAAAGTGTTTTCATCCAACAAACCCAATGCTACAACTATCTGCAAATTATTATTGGTACTGCCATCATTTAAAGCTATAAACTGGTTATTGCGAAAGGTTCTTACCCATCCCATTACAATAACTTCCTGTCCCGTTTGTTCGCTTTGCAAAAGCGCCTTGATCTTTGTTCTGTTGTTAAACATGATTTTCAATTAAAAAGTGAAAAGTAGAAAATCAAAAAGGAGCTAATGGTTTTTACCCTTTAATTTTTACTTACTTTATTGGGCTGCAAAGATAAGCTCAATCCGTGTTCGGAAAGAGGAAAGGATGTAATTGCAGCTAAAGTTTCATTTCAAACAAAAAGCCAATAAGCTAAAAAAATTATTTGGTTTAATCAAATTACTGTAACATTGCAAATGGAAATAGGCTGATTTGGTACTAAAAGTCATCTCACAGCATCATCAGTTTTTATCTTTTCCAAAATAATTCCGCCGAAAGGTAATCGTTAACACAATCCATATTTTTCAAGTTCATTTACAATCAGAACTTATAATTTTTAATATACAAAATTTCCCCGCGTTTAAACAATTCTATGTACGACATTTTACAATTGAACGACATGCTGGTGCCTGAGTTGCTGGATATTGCAGAGCAACTTAAAATTCCTAATGCCAAAAAACTGGATAAACAGGAATTAATTTATAAGATTCTCGACAGTCAGGCCGTTGCTGCCAGCGAAAAACCCGAAAAAGAAATTAAAAAAGCACGTACCCGCAAACCAATTACTGTTAAGGCTTCTACCGGCATTGTAACCGAAGAGGCAGAAGTGGTTAACCCCGCTCCAAAAGTGGAACACAGTAAAAAACCACCGGTACGTAAAGCAAAGAAAAAAGATGAGCCGGACATTGATGATGCCCAGCTGAGTTTAGGGCACCAGATATTACAGGCCACTGCATCATTGGATGAAGACAGGATTGAAGAGGAAGAACCTGTTTCGGAAACACCTGCTGAAACTCAAACTGATACCGCTGCACCCGCAGAAATGCAACAGGTTCAGCAACAGCAACGCCATCGCCAGCCTGTTTTCAATATTGAATTTGATGGTGTAATTGGCGGTGAAGGTGTTTTAGAAATGATGCCTGATGGTTACGGTTTCTTACGCTCATCCGATTATAATTATTTGTCTTCTCCTGATGATGTATATGTATCTCCATCACAAATAAAATTATTTGGGTTAAAAACAGGCGATACGGTTTCAGGATATGTTCGTCCGCCCAAAGAAGGCGAAAAATATTTTGCCCTTTTAAAGGTAGATGCCATTAATGGCAAAAGGCCTGATGAAGTGCGCGACCGTGTTCCTTTTGAATATTTAACGCCATTATTCCCTTTCGAAAAATTAAATCTCTTTACTTCACCTTCAGCCTACAGTACCCGCATCATGGACCTGTTTACACCTATTGGTAAAGGTCAACGTGGTTTAATTGTGGCACAACCTAAAGTAGGTAAAACTGTTTTATTGAAAGAGGTAGCCAATGCCATTGCCACCAACCATCCAGAATGTTATTTAATGGTAGTACTGGTGGATGAAAGGCCGGAAGAAGTTACCGATATGGAACGCAGCGTTAAAGCGGAAGTAATTGCATCTACTTTTGATGAGCCCGCAGAAAAACACGTAAAAGTTTCTACCATTGCCTTACAAAAAGCAAAACGTTTGGTGGAATGCGGACACGATGTAATTATTCTGTTAGATTCTATTACTCGTTTGGCCCGTGCTCACAATACTGTTGCTCCGGCCAGCGGTAAAGTACTAAGTGGTGGTGTGGAAGCAAATGCCATGCAAAAACCTAAACAGTTTTTCGGTGCCGCCCGTAAAATAGAGAACGGTGGATCATTAACCATTTTAGCTACCGCCTTAATTGAAACAGGAAGTAAAATGGATGAAGTGATCTTCGAAGAATTTAAAGGAACCGGTAACATGGAATTGCAGTTAGACCGCCGTTTGGCTAACAAACGTATTTTCCCTGCTATCGACCTGGTTGCATCTTCAACACGCCGTGATGATTTATTATTAGCGCCTGATGTTTTGGCAAGAATGAATATTCTTCGCTTATTTATTAATGATATGAATACCGAAGAAGCTATGACCGAATTGCTGAAACGTATGAAAGGCACAAGGGATAATGAAGAGTTCCTGGCAAGTATGAACAGATAAAAAGTATTAAGTTTATACAAAAAAGATCCCGCCTGCGGCGGGATCTTTTTTGTACCCTTTATTTCAACAACCAGGTATCAAATAATTTTAAAATTCTTTTGTATTCATCCGTCCAGCTAGTGGGTTCAACAAAACCATGATCTTCTACCGGGTACACCGCCATCTCCCAATTATCTTTTCCTAATTCTATTAAACGTTGCGTTAAACGTACCGCATCCTGGAAATGCACATTCACATCTACCATACCATGGCAAATGAGTAAATGATTTTTTAATCCATTGGCAAAATAAACGGGCGATGAACGGCGATACGCAATACTGTCGTTAAACGGTTCATTTAAAATATTGGAAGTATACCCATGATTATAATGCGCCCAATCTGTAACCGGGCGCAATGCGGCCCCGGCTTTAAATACATTGGGTTGCGTAAACAAAGCCATCAGCGCCATAAAGCCGCCATAACTTCCACCATACATTCCAATACGGGTTGAATCTATTCCCAATTCTTTCACTAAATATTTTGCAGCATCTACTTCATCATCCAAATCTTTTCCTCCCATATACCTGTAAATTCCTGTTCTGCAATCTCTGCCATAACCGCTGCTGCCACGGTAATCAATATCTAAAACCGTATAGCCTTTATCGGCCAGCAGATTATTAAACATCTGCTCCCTGAAATATTGCGCAAACCAATAATGCACGTTTTGCAAATAACCTGCTCCATGCACAAAAATGACAGCTGCATTATTTTTCGTCCCTGCTTTGGGTTCATATAATCTTGCATATACCTGCCGGTTATCTCTTGCAGTGAAGGAAAATATTTTGGTATCGCGCCATGCATATTTTTTAAACTCTTCGCTCGCCGCTTTATCGGTTACCTGCACCGGCTTTTTGTTTACAGCATTTTCCTGGTAAAATAATTCCCAGGGTTTGGTGATATAAGAATACCGGTAAGCCAGGTATTTTTCATCGGGAGAAACTGCTACTTCATAGCCGCCGGTTTGACTGGTTAATTTTTCCCTGGCGGAGCCATCGGTTTTGATACGATAATAATTCTGTTTACCCGGATGTTCTTCATTGGTAAGAATATAAAAATATTGTTTGTTTGTACTTAATACCGCATCCTGTATTTCATAATCCCCTTTAGTGATTTGCTTTGCAGAAGAAGTTGTTATATCGTAAACATATAAATGCGAATAGCCCGTGGCTTCGCTCTGAAAATAAAAACTGTTATCATTTATCCATCCTTCTTTTGCTCCATAGCTTGTTCCAGGGCCACCAATCCAGGCTTCATCACGCTGACGGTCGGCTATTGTTAGCTTGTCCGTTGCAGCATCTATCAAAACAATCCATCTGTCTTTATTATCCTGCGAGCGAATATCAACAAACGCATTCGTCCCCTTTTCATTCCACACTACATTTCCAAAACTTACTGTACGTGGCAGTTTTTTTACATTGGCAAACTTGTTAGGATATTCTTTATAATAATCCGGCTCATCAGTAATGCCTGTTAAAGAGTCTGTTTTTATCTGAATGATGGTATCTTTCAATCTATCAAAAACAAATAACTCATTTTTACTTTGTGCCGTTCCTACTTTGGTTCTGCCGGGAATATCATTTGTAAAACCCGATTCAGTTACATATTCAGGAACAATGGTTGTTTTTTGATTAGCTGCACTTTGAACTAACCGATAAGTAATGAACCTTCCATCCGGGCTAATTTGTACTCCCTGGATATTTTTATCGCCCACATAAATCGTTTTTAAAGTATCCGGCTCTTTAACCGATTTTAGAAAAACTTCTTTCGCCTCTTTTTTATTTTTTCTTTGTTGAATGATACCGGAAGTGATAAGTTGATTCTGTTGCAGCCATTGCTCCTGCTGGTTTACAGAAGATGGTTTACTTTCTATGCCACTTTTAAAATTAGTTAACTGTTGAGTGCCACCCGTTTTCATATCCCAGCCGAAAAGATTCTGGTTCCTGGTGTACACAATCCAATTATCGTTGAATGAAAACCGGGCATTATTTTCCGCTTCTTCTGTTTGTGTTATGCGAACCGTTGCATTGGTTTTAACATCAAACAAAAACACATCGCCTTTGTATACAAAAACAATTTTGGTTTTAGCAGTATTATAGATGCCATTCGCTAAAGCCAAAGCATATTGCGCCTCATTATATTTTAATTTACTAATCAATTTTGTTTGCAAGGAGTATTGATATACCGAATCGGAAATATTTTTATCGGGGTTCCAGCTGAACAGGATGTTTTTACTATCAACACTCCAGGTAATATTCGATGGGGAAGTGCCCATCCATTTAGGATCCTGCATAATTTTTTCTACAGTAAGCTGTGCACCTGCTGCAACAGAAATGAAAATATGCAGAAGCAGTATTATTTTTCTCATAACGGTTAATATTTAATAAATCTATTTCTTTATCCAATCCATTAATGCCAACACACTCATCCATCCCATTATTACAACAACAATCCATCCTGCTAATTGCATCCATAAAGGATGGCGGTAATTTTTCATTAATGCTGTTTTGGTAGCCGCAATTAAAATAATAGCCAATGCAAAAGGCAGTATCAATCCATTTAAAGCGCCTGCTAACAACAATAATTCTTTGGGCTTGCCAATAAAAACAAAAACGAGTGCCGACAAAATAATAAATATTGAGATCCACCATCGTTCGTTTTTTTGAATGGCAGGATGAAATGTTTTAAAGAATGATACCGAAGTATAAGCGGCACCCACCACAGAAGAAATAGCAGCACTCCATAATACTACGCCAAAAATGTTATACCCCGCCATTCCCGCAGCTGTTTTAAAAACCGTTGCAGCCGGATTATTGGCATCGAGCACTACCTGCTGAGAAGCCACACCAACAACGGCCAAAAACAAAATAAAACGCATAATGGTAGAGATGATGATACCACTTAATGCACTCTTATTTACCAATGCCATATTTTCTTTGCCTTTAATACCGGCATCCAATAAACGGTGCGCACCGGAAAATGTAATATACCCGCCAACCGTTCCACCAACAATGGTTACAATAGCGGCCGTTGAAATTTTTTCGGGGATGAATGTATGGTGTACTGCCTGCAATAACGGGGGATGTGCTGCATAGGCAATAAACAGGGTAAGCATAATTTTTAATGTGCCTAATATTTTGGTAAAACTATCCAGCATTTTACCAATTTCTTTTACCCAAAATAAAATCAACGCAATAATACCGCTGATGATGGCGCCTTTTTCAAAGCTCCATCCAAACAATACATTCATACCTAAACCACAGCCGGCTATGTTCCCGATATTAAAAGCAAAGCCCCCCAATACCACTAAGGCTGTTAACACAAAACCCAGCCCTGGCAATACTTTGTTGGCAATATCCTGTGCCCGCATTTCGCTGATAGTTAATACCCGCCAGGTGTTTAACTGGGCGCCAATATCTAACAATACCGAAACAAAAATTACAAAGCCGAAGCTGGTTAACAGTTGTTGGGTAAATACCGTTGTTTGTGTGAGGAACCCGGGGCCGATGGATGAATTGGCCATAAGGAAAGCTGCTCCCAGGACGGAGCCGCCTATCGTCGTTTGAAATTTCTTAAACAGTTTTGATTTCAATATACTTTGCTTTTAATGTTTGATGAATGCGTTGTGCAAATGCAACGGCATGTTGCCCATCACCATGGATGCAAACCGTATCGGCTTTTATGGGAATACTATTTCCCGAAACAGTTTGCACGGTTTGCTTTTCTATCATTTGTATTACCTGCCGGATAGACTTTTCTTCCTCTTCAATTAAAGCATTAGGTAGCTTCCTGGACGTAAGCGTTCCGTCGTTCTGGTAAGTCCTGTCGGCAAACACTTCACCAGCAGTTCGCAATCCCAATTCACCGGCCGCCGCAATCATATAACTTCCACTCAAACCATATACAATCAAATTTTTGTTAACAGATTGAATAGCTCTGGCAATGGTTCTGCTCATTTCCATATCTACCGCCGCCATATTGTACAAGGCACCATGAGGTTTAACGTGATGAACAGTTGCGCCCAACGCATCGCTTATTTTTTGCAATGCCACAACCTGTTGCGTAATTAAATCGAATAATTGTTGGTGAGATAACTGGATGGCCGTTCTTCCAAAATTTGCTTTATCATCAAATCCCGGGTGTGCACCAATGGCCACATGATGCTGCAAAGCCAGTTCCACCGTCTTTTTCATCGCATCTGCATCGCCGGCATGATAGCCACAGGCAATATTAGCGCTGGAAATAAAAGGCATAATTTGAGCATCGTTGCCAATACCTTCACCCATATCGCAATTCAAATCAATGGTAATCATATAAGATTGAAGTTAGCCAACCAGTTGTTTAATTGCAAATCGCTTCCGTCTTTTATTTCATTTAAAAATTTCTGCTGATAAAGCAATGCATCAACAGCCTCTTCCTGGTCAACTACATCAAATTTTATTTGCTCGTTAGGTTGTAATTGGGCCAGCTTAGGAATATCAGCAGAAATAACATGGCCCAGCCTGGGATAACCGCCGGTGGTTTGATGATCGGCCATTAAAACAATCAATTGGCCATCGGGTAACAATTGAATAGTGCCTTTGGTAACGGCAGAAGAAATCATGGAAATATCTTTTTGCAAATGCAACGCATATCCTTTCATCCGGTAAGCCATTCTATCGCTTTGCGGCGTTATTACAAAAGAAGAAGAATGAAAAAGGCTTTTGGCTGTATCAGTCAATTCGTGGTATTCATGCCCTAATGTAATTCTGATATGATCGTTAGTGGTATATAAATCTTTTAAATAAATTTTCCATGGCAATGTTCTTTCATCTTTGTGTTTAAGGGCACTACCATAATTTCCTTTTTCATTGAAATATAATGTATCGCCTTTTTTTAAATAGCTGCCGCCATTACCCCCCACGCCTGCCGTAATATTGGTACTCTTACTTTTTAGCCATTCGGACAAAGCAAAACCATGACTTATGGCTAAATAACACCTGGCGCCTTCCACCAACTGTGTGCATTGCAACACACAATCTTTTTCAATAATAAACGGGGTGTTCACCGGTATGGGAACGTCATTTGCCTTAGCGCCAAAATCCGCTCCTGCCAATGCAGCCAGCGCTTCTTCCTTAAACAATAAAACAGAAGACGGGAAATGAAATTCTATCACCGCTTCATTTAAATCGTTACCAACTAAAATGTTGGCAGCCTGTGCCGCAATAGGATCCATCACACCAGTAGGATTAATACCCTGGTGCTGAAATCCGTACCGGCCAAGGTCTTGTACACTATCGGCAATTCCCTGTTTCACCACAATAATACTCATACCTTATTTTTTTAGTTGATGAAAAGTAGGCAGATCGATAGGCTGGAATTGTACTTCGTCGCCCGGTTGCAACAAGACAGGCTCCGTTCGGTCGTGGCAAAATAGTTCCAAAGGTGTTTTACCAATAACGTTCCAGCCACCCGGAGAATTAAATGGATAAATACCTGTTTGTTCTGCGGCAATGCCAACACTTCCTGCTTCTATTCTTTTCCTGGGTTGTGGTTTTCGGGGAGTTACCAATGATGAATGCACTTTGCCCATATATGCAAAGCCAGGCAAAAAACCAATCATGTACACTTTGTAAATTTGAGAGGCGTGCAATCGGATAATTTCTTCAACGCTTATTTGTTTTTGATGTGCCATTTCCAGCAAATCAATTCCAAAACAAAGGTCGTAACAAACAGGAATTTGTACCAGTCTTTTTACAGGGCTTTTTTCAGGTTTAAAATCCAATAATAATTCATTTACTTTTTCTATCATCACATCACCGCTGAACTTGTTTTCTTTTCTATACAAACGGGCAATGTCAAATACAACGGTTACGGAAGAATAAGCAGGAATAATATCTTTTATATAAGAAGCTTTTTTTTGTTGCAAATGCCTGAACAGGCTCATCACTTTTTCATTGATACCGGCATCGATTATTTTGCCCAGTTCAATAGTTACTGCATGATCGCCCAGCGGATAGATGGTATAATTGAACCCCTTTATCATGCAATTAAATTACAATATTCAGCACATATAAATAGGATATGTTTTATTGTGGCCTGATATATTTTTCCAGGATAGCCATTTGTGGTTTATCTACGCCATTCTCGGGTTGTAATGACAAATGATATTCGTTCCACCATTCGCCTGCGGCCCAGTATTTGGAAGGGATATGGTGCTGTTGCAGGTATTGCAGGAAATTATCCATGATCTCAAACCATTTTTTTTCATTTGCCGGAATGCCAAATTCGCCAACCATTCCTTTTAAATGATTTTGTTCTAACCAGTTTACAAATGGTTTTACTTTTTTTACGCCAATTTGCAGGTCGGGATAACGATTGAACCTTTTTTCATAATGACCCGAATGGTCTTCATCAAAATAGCAATGGGCATCGAAAATGATTTTGTTGGATGCATCTTTTAACAATTTAAGTTTATCGTTAAAATAAACCCAGTCGGCAGCATAGGAATAGCTTAGCCCGTCGATGATGATATGTGTAACAGTATCTGTTGATCTGATGGCATTGATGGTTTGCTGGCATGCATCGAACCAGGTTTTTTCTTTTATGCCAAAAGGTTCGTTCATAATATCAAAACCATAAATATTATCCATTCCGGATAATGCGGCAGCTATTTTTTTCCAAACATCCGCCAGGCAATCAGCCGAAAAATCTTTTCCTAAAACCAGTTCTTTTTGATTGCTTTTGTACCGCCCAAAATTTTGAAGCGTAATGATTACTTTTTCGTTGTACACTTTACAGTTGGTAATAAAACGTTTAAGTTCATTGATTTCATTTGCATCGGGCTCTCCATAGAATTGATGCTGGATTCGCTCCCATTTTACAGGCAAAGAAATTATAGGAAAGCCTTTTCGGGAGAAGTATTCAATTTCATAATCATCGGGGTATTTATAATCCGTATTCAATACTCCGGGAAAGTTTTTCTCGCCAAATTCAGGGCCACAAATATTGATGCCGATAAAGGTTGAATCAGTTTGTGCATAAACAGAAAGTGCACAAAAAAGCAAAGGGATAAACAGTAATTTGGTCATTGCAGGTAAAGGAATTTGCACGAAAATATAGCAGGCTTTTGAAAGCATTAAAAGATGTGTGTAACAATAAATACTTTGTTGCTTTATTCACTGCCGATATTATTATTGTGTTGAAAGCCGCATTGGCTTATTTTTGCAGCCCACCTTAGTCTCCGTAGCTCAGTTGGTAGAGCAATTGACTCTTAATCAATGGGTCCAGAGTTCGAGTCTCTGCGGGGACACACAAGTAGAATAGAAGCCGTTTTTTTGTTAAGCGGCTTTTTTATTTTCGCTGAACCCATTGCCACACTTGAGATTAGAGCGATTACACGATTCACTCTTAAAGTTCGGATTTTCTTTTTTTGCTTATCATAGGTAATACCCTCGGAAACATCATGTATTGCAACCTTTGTTTATCATTATAATCACTCTCAACCCACAACTGCAAAGGGTTTGATTGGAGGTTCCGGTGTAATTAACCAGTAGAGTAGGTTTTAGCATTTGAAATTTAAAAAAATGTTAGTTATATATAACATTATGGTCTTTTTTAGCCTCAATATTATTTTTACCTATCTTTTTGATTTCAAACAATTGTCGTATATTTATCAGGTATAAATAACATTAAAGTCATTTTTAAACAATAATGATAGCTATGGCCGACATTAATAATTGGTATGCAATGAGTGACCCCGCCATATTAAAAGAACTGGGGCAAAAGCTGAAAGCTTTCCGGCTGCAAAAAAATATCACCCAAGAAGAAATGGCAAAAAAAATTGGAATCAATCGTGTTACTGTAGGAGAAATCGAAAAAGGCAGGCCGTCTTCATTGCTCACCTTCATTCAAATACTTCGCGTGTTAGATAAACTGGATTTACTTAATTCAATGATGGTTGTTCCAATAGTTAGTCCCATTCAAATGGCGAAGTTTCAGAAGAAAACCAGACAAAGAGCATCCATACCGATTGATTTAAGCAAATCAAAGAAAACTAATAGTACATGGTAACAGCGAACGTACATATTTGGGATTATTTCGTGGGAGCTATCCTTTGGGATGAAACTACCGGAACAGGAATGTTTGAGTTTGACAATAAATTCATCAATACGGGATTGGATGGTGGAAGTTATGGCGGCTTTATGGCGCTGATGGCTTTGTTTACGCAACCCAATGTATTTAAAGCCGGGGCCGCATTGCGCCCGGTTACAGATTGGGCGCATTATAATCATGGGTATACTTCCAATATTTTAAATGAACCGTTTAACGACAGTATTGCGTATCGCCGTTCATCGCCCGTTTATTTTGCCAATGGATTAAAAAATCATTTACTCATTTGCCATGGTATGGTAGATGTGAATGTGCATTTCCAGGATGCGGTACGTTTAACGCAACGTTTAATAGAATTAGGAAAAGATAATTGGGAGATGGCGGTGTACCCGGTAGAAGATCATGGTTTTGTTGAACCCACTAGCTGGACGGATGAATACAAAAGAATTTTAAAATTATTTGATACCTGGTTGTTGAAATAAAGGGTACAAAAAAGATCCCGCCGCAGGCGGGATCTTTTTTGTATAAACTTAATACTTTTTATCTGTTCATACTTGCCAGGAACTCTTCATTATCCCTTGTGCCTTTCATACGTTTCAGCAATTCGGTCATAGCTTCTTCGGTATTCATATCATTAATAAATAAGCGAAGAATATTCATTCTTGCCAAAACATCAGGCGCTAATAATAAATCATCACGGCGTGTTGAAGATGCAACCAGGTCGATAGCAGGGAAAATACGTTTGTTAGCCAAACGGCGGTCTAACTGCAATTCCATGTTACCGGTTCCTTTAAATTCTTCGAAGATCACTTCATCCATTTTACTTCCTGTTTCAATTAAGGCGGTAGCTAAAATGGTTAATGATCCACCGTTCTCTATTTTACGGGCGGCACCGAAAAACTGTTTAGGTTTTTGCATGGCATTTGCTTCCACACCACCACTTAGTACTTTACCGCTGGCCGGAGCAACAGTATTGTGAGCACGGGCCAAACGAGTAATAGAATCTAACAGAATAATTACATCGTGTCCGCATTCCACCAAACGTTTTGCTTTTTGTAAGGCAATGGTAGAAACTTTTACGTGTTTTTCTGCGGGCTCATCAAAAGTAGATGCAATTACTTCCGCTTTAACGCTGCGTTCCATATCGGTAACTTCTTCCGGCCTTTCATCCACCAGTACTACCATTAAATAACATTCTGGATGGTTGGTGGCAATGGCATTGGCTACCTCTTTCAATAAAACAGTTTTACCTACTTTAGGTTGTGCCACAATTAAACCACGTTGACCTTTACCAATAGGTGTAAACAGGTCCATGATGCGGGTACTGTAGGCTGAAGGTGAAGTAAAGAGATTTAATTTTTCGAAAGGGAATAATGGCGTTAAATATTCAAAAGGAACACGGTCGCGCACTTCATCAGGCCTTTTGCCATTAATGGCATCTACCTTTAAAAGGGCAAAATATTTTTCGCCTTCTTTGGGCGGACGAACATATCCTGAAACCGTATCGCCTGTTTTTAACCCAAATAATTTTATTTGTGATGGAGATACATATACATCATCAGGAGAAGACAAATAATTATAATCGGATGAGCGTAAGAAACCGTAACCATCAGGCATCATTTCTAAAACACCTTCACCGCCAATTACACCATCAAATTCAATATTGAAAACAGGCTGGCGATGGCGTTGCTGTTGCTGAACCTGTTGCATTTCTGCGGGTGCAGCGGTATCAGTTTGAGTTTCAGCAGGTGTTTCCGAAACAGGTTCTTCCTCTTCAATCCTGTCTTCATCCAATGATGCAGTGGCCTGTAATATCTGGTGCCCTAAACTCAGCTGGGCATCATCAATGTCCGGCTCATCTTTTTTCTTTGCTTTACGTACCGGTGGTTTTTTACTGTGTTCCACTTTTGGAGCGGGGTTAACCACTTCTGCCTCTTCGGTTACAATGCCGGTAGAAGCCTTAACAGTAATTGGTTTGCGGGTACGTGCTTTTTTAATTTCTTTTTCGGGTTTTTCGCTGGCAGCAACGGCCTGACTGTCGAGAATCTTATAAATTAATTCCTGTTTATCCAGTTTTTTGGCATTAGGAATTTTAAGTTGCTCTGCAATATCCAGCAACTCAGGCACCAGCATGTCGTTCAATTGTAAAATGTCGTACATAGAATTGTTTAAACGCGGGGAAATTTTGTATATTAAAAATTATAAGTTCTGATTGTAAATGAACTTGAAAAATATGGATTGTGTTAACGATTACCTTTCGGCGGAATTATTTTGGAAAAGATAAAAACTGATGATGCTGTGAGATGACTTTTAGTACCAAATCAGCCTATTTCCATTTGCAATGTTACAGTAATTTGATTAAACCAAATAATTTTTTTAGCTTATTGGCTTTTTGTTTGAAATGAAACTTTAGCTGCAATTACATCCTTTCCTCTTTCCGAACACGGATTGAGCTTATCTTTGCAGCCCAATAAAGTAAGTAAAAATTAAAGGGTAAAAACCATTAGCTCCTTTTTGATTTTCTACTTTTCACTTTTTAATTGAAAATCATGTTTAACAACAGAACAAAGATCAAGGCGCTTTTGCAAAGCGAACAAACGGGACAGGAAGTTATTGTAATGGGATGGGTAAGAACCTTTCGCAATAACCAGTTTATAGCTTTAAATGATGGCAGTACCAATAATAATTTGCAGATAGTTGTAGCATTGGGTTTGTTGGATGAAAACACTTTAAAACGTATTACTACGGGAGCTTCTTTGAAAATTACCGGGGAAGTGGTTGCTTCTTTAGGTAAGGGGCAAAAGGTGGAAGTAAAAGCTACAACCGTAGAAATTTTGGGTGATAGTGATGCTGAAAAATATCCTTTGCAACCTAAAAAACACAGCCTCGAATTTTTAAGAGAAATAGCGCATTTGCGTTTCAGAACCAACACTTTCGGTGCGGTGTTCCGTGTGCGGCACGCTTTAGCTTTTGCCATTCATCAATTCTTTAACGAAAAAGGTTTTGTCTATTTGCACACGCCAATCATTACTGCCAGCGATGCGGAAGGTGCCGGTGAAATGTTCAGGGTAACCACATTGCCAATGGATGGAACGGCTCCGAAAAATGAAGATGGTTCTATCAACTACAAAGAAGACTTCTTCGGAAAATCTACAAACCTTACGGTTAGTGGCCAGTTGGAAGGAGAATTGGGAGCAATGGCATTTAGTGAGATTTATACTTTCGGCCCAACATTCAGGGCCGAGAACTCAAATACAGCAAGGCATTTGGCCGAATTTTGGATGATTGAACCCGAAATGGCTTTCTGCGATATTGAAGATAACATGAACCTGGCCGAAGAGTTCATCAAATATCTCATTCAATATGCAATGGATCATAACCGGGAAGATTTAGAATTTCTTGCTCAACGCCTGGCCGAAGAAGAAAAACAATTACCTCAGGATAAGCGCAGTGAATTTGGATTGATTGAAAAATTGGAATTTGTATCGAACAATGCTTTTGAAAGAATTACTTATACCGAAGCGATAGATATTTTACTGGCAAGCCCGGCATACAAGAAAAAGAAATTTCAATATGATGTAAAATGGGGAATTGATTTGCAAAGTGAGCACGAAAGATATTTGGTTGAAAAACACTTTAAGAAGCCGGTAATTGTTACAGGCTATCCTGCCGCTATTAAAGCATTTTATATGCGTTTGAATGAGGATGGTAAAACCGTTGCGGCAATGGATATTTTGGCTCCGGGTATTGGTGAAATTGTTGGCGGCTCCCAACGTGAGGAAAGATTGGATTTGTTGTTAGAAAAAATGAAAGCTATGCATATTCCTGCTGAGGAAATGAGTTGGTATTTAGATACCCGCCGTTTTGGAACAGTGCCACATGCCGGATTTGGGTTAGGTTTTGAAAGAATGGTTCAGTTTGTAACTGGTATGACCAATATTAGAGATGTAATTGCTTTTGCAAGAACGCCAAAGAACTGTGAGTTTTAAATTTGTTTTTTGCAATTTCAAATCTGGGCTTATATTTGCAGCCCTTTACGGATGGTGCGGTAGCTCAGTCGGTAGAGCAAAGGACTGAAAATCCTTGTGTCGGCGGTTCGATCCCGCCCCACACCACTTTAAAACCCACGACCAGCGTGGGTTTTTCAATTATATGCACAAAACAGTGTGCAGTACCTATGTTAATTATTGTCTTTTTCCTTTTCAATTTCTGAGTTTTGTTCCCAGTGTTTTATCATGATTTCAGCATGTAGTAAATCTTTTGCCATAATGGTTAAAACAGAAACTCCCGTTGTTCTTTAAGTTTAACAATAATCTGATTTCGTTCTTCACCTAAAAAAATTTTATTACATTCATAATATAATATCAAATAAACTGTTATGAGGAGAATACTTTTTCTTTTTGCATTGATTGTTTCCATTTCATCTTATAGCCAGCATAAAAAATCACCTGATAATAATTATCAAACAAGTGATATGCAACAATTGATGGCAAACTATGATGCGGACAAAGGAAGCCTCATGCGTTTTTATATCATTATCAATTCACCTGAAAGAAGAGAACGTTTCAAAAAATTAAGTACGGATTACCTGAAGCAGTTACAGCAATTGGATTTTGATAAGATGGAAACTTCGGCACAAGTAGATTATATACTTTTTCAAAGAAATTTAAATAATGAGTTAAGGTTATTAACCATAGAAGAAACAGAATACAACGAAATAAAAAAGTATATCCCATTTGCTGACAGTATTTATACCATTGAAAAACTTCGCCGCCGCGGGGCTTATTTAAACAGTGAATCTATTGCCCACCGGTTATTTGTTATCGATAATCAAATCGGCGCTTTATCTAAATCATTGTCAAAAGAAAATGTAATAAGCATGAATTTGGCAGTGAGAGCTGAGGCTTCTGTAAAAGCTTTGCAAACTGCATTAAAAAGTGTGTATGATTTTTATTACGGA
>Ga0181457_10006_pt2 | contig 16746 bp, 17 predicted proteins | sample InSIn4SAF170_FD_119058 | JGI IMG/M metagenome (GOLD analysis project Ga0181457, IMG submission 119058) | Clean room microbial communities from NASA Spacecraft Assembly Facility at Jet Propulsion Laboratory, Pasadena, California, USA -... ...
GGAAAACCATATAAGTGGGGTGAGGCAGGACCAGATGGATTTGATTGTTCTGGGACTATATGTTATGCAATAAAGCAAATTTCTCCAAAATTTGGAAGATATACAGCAGATGATATTTTTAATAAATTTACAACTAAAACAAATAGCCAGTCGAGAGGGAAATTAAAATTTTATGATTATACATCCGATGGCCATATTGATCATGTTACAACCTTGGTGAATAATAATATGATGATACATCCTTCACAAGGTGCTGGTGAGATACAGTTGAAAGAGAGTAATTATCTTGATAAATACACAAATAGACAAGGAGGCAGTATTTATTTGAGAAGAGTTAATTGGAAATTAATTATAAAAAGATAATATTATGCATTTGTTTTATTTTTTACTATTTAGCATCTTTCAAGGTGGAATAAATCATACAGCTACTATTATAGCTAACTATCAAAAACAGTCCTTAGTGTTAAAAGGGGTACATACTTTCAGAGATAAATCAAAAAATATTTTGGGCAATGTTTATATAAATGAAGTTGCTAACAATAAGGATGTATTTGATTATTTATTAATTATTAATAATACTAATGCTCAAATTGACACTTTATATAGAATTGATCGATCTAATTTTGAAATTATGAAAGGAAGGCATGAAATTGAAATGACAGCTTCGAATAAAAATTTTTTAGGGTATAAAATAGTCTTAAAAAAGCAAGATTACATCGTCATTACTTATGTTACAAAAGAGAAAGAGCATGCGTCAGATATTACAATTGAGTGGAATTATGATGATAAGATGTTTAAAATTTTAAGGATGCCATAAAGAGAGAAGGATTTAACTAGTACTTGTAGCTTGCTTGTGTTCATAAACATTACGCTCTGTTTTGTAGTTCGTTTGTGTTTTCTTACCACAAATCCAAATAAAAAGAAGCTACCCCGGTTGCGTGTTTTTCACAACCGGTTTTATTAGTAAGATGCTTTTTGAAAAACATCAATTGTTTATCTTTAATTTATGCAGTCACCAATTTTGAAAATACAACGCATGATTGTATAATGTAATTACTATTATTCGTATGGCTTGAAAATAGCAGGTATCAGCAGTAAAAAATTAGGCGATGGTTTTGAAGGATGGTTGAAGAATAATAATTTGTATAACGATAAAGAGCTCTTTGATGATGCAGATTTAAACTGGTACGATTACGGCTTTAGAAATTACGATGCACAGATTGGAAGGTTTGTACAAATAGATCCTTTGGCTGATAATTATGGAAGTTTAACGCCTTACCATTATGCAGGAAATGACCCGATTGCAAATGTGGATATTGATGGCTTAGAAGGGGGCAGCGCAGTAGTACAAACCTTTAAAACTGCGGGTGAAGCATCTACAGCAATGAATAATTTCGTAAATACGACTCACGACATTGGAGAAGTAGTTGTAAAATCTGTTAAACATGTAACAACAACAGCGGCATCAGTATCTAAAAGTTTTGTAAATGGATTGGCTAAAGATTTATGGAGTGGATTAAAAGGAACGGTTCATGCTATAGTGCATATTGACCAAACGGTAACTGGATTAGCTCGTCTTTCAACATTTGTAGGGCAGGTCGAAGCTGGAATAGCAATATATAATCAGGCAAAGAATGTAAAGCAGGAATGGGCTAATGGAGATGCAAATGTAAAAGCTGAGTTGATTGGTGCTGCTGTAGGAGAAGGACTTCAACTGTTTGGTGGAGAAATAGCAGAAGTCGGAAAAGTAGGTGAGGTTGCTAAAATTGCTGAAGTTAGTGGAGATGTTGAAAAAGCAGGGGATTTGGGAATTGTTTATAAAATGGAAGGAAAATTGGATAAACTTGGAAATTCAGGAAAACCATACTTTGGTAAAGCTGATTCAGAGAAACTATTTGAATTACGACAAAAAGCACATATTAAAGAAAATCCAAATTCTGAATTGAAATTTAAAATTGTTGATAGAGCGAAGCCGGGGAAAGATTTGCTTAAAAAGGAACAATCATTTATAGATGCACATGGTGGGCCTACTAACAAGTCAAACCCATTTGGAGGGACTGCAAATAGACGTAATAATTTTAAGAAGCCTAAAAATTGATAATGAAAATAAAAAATGAAAAAGGAGATGTGTTTAAAATGATTTTACCGAAAGGTTACTTTGGGTATGGTCAAATAATTGACAAACGTAAAAATACAATTACAGTGGTTATTTACAAAAGCATTTATTTATCTGAACAATATTCATTAGATGCTATACTGACTGATGATATTTTATTTTTATATAACACATTTGACGTATTTATTGAGATGGGCAAATGGGTTATTATTGATAATTGTATTGACAACCTTACTCAAATTGTACTCCCTTATTATTTGATAGGGCTTCCTCCAAATGCAATTGTAGAAGATTTTTACCGCAATAAAGTTCGCAATGCCAATGAAGATGATATCAAAAACATTGACTATAGGGGAACTGCTGCTCCAATTAATATTGTAAATGCGTTTATGGATTTTCATAAAATAATTTTATCTAAAACAAACTATGATGATTTGTTTTATGATAATGCCTCATAAATGGTACAAGTTGCAGGGTGGGTAAAACAGTAAAGCCCACTTTGAGGTTAGAAAAAGTGTTCATAATAGAAATCTTGGCGAAACTCATGAATACAATGTATTAGGCCGAGCCAAACCTGGTCAGGATTTAAATGTGCTAGAAGAAACGCATATCAGACAAGGAGGCGGCCCAAGTAAAAAGGGCGGCAAACTTGCTAATAAAAGATACCAGATGAATGATGTAAAATATAAAGCAGCAGGAGTTACTGTTCCAAAACCCACCCATTAAAATAAAAAAATGAAATCAAAAAAAAAATAAAAACGCCTTGGCTAATAGGCGATATTTTTAAAATTAGTCTAAACAACGGGAAATATGCCGTTGGCATGTTTTAAGCCAAAGGCGGATTAACGCTGTACGAATAGCATTGTATGATGAAGTAATAGATGGTGCAGATAACCCAACATAGATAATTTATGCAAAGAGGATGACCTATTGTCCTTAATTGAAGTAACCAAGGAACAAATAGATTTTGGGGTATGGAAAGTGCTTGGTAATAAGCCGACCGATATTCCTATTAGCCGGCACGCTAATGAACAATACAGAAGCTCTAACCCTTATAAAGATGGTGTTGGTTCGAAAATTTACGATGCAGCAATAGCAGAAGATTTTATAAATGCCTTCTATGCCTTAAGTCCTTGGGATGATTCACACGACCCTGAGTATTATGATAAGATGTTAGTAGATAAGCGAAAAAAACCTCATCATTTAATTTATAAGGTGAAATAAAATTTTAGGCAATGCAACTGGGTTCCGTAGTTTGTAGTGTTGCTCTTAACAAAGTCACAGTCAGAACAAATTATTATTCCTATAAAAGTTTCCTTGTTTTAATTTCTTTTTTTGTTGTAATAGTAATAGGAACATCCCTGCCTAACATTTGAACGGTACCTTTAATTGATGTATTTGAATTTGCTTTTAATGTAATGCCCGTATTTATATCGGTTGTAAAATTACTTTCGTCTTTTCCTTTTAAATCAACAGCAATATTGTACCCCATAATCTCCGTAGGTTTATCAGCCGCATTTTTAATATCCGATACTGCATTAATTTCTGCAATATTATTATTTAAGGCAACTAATGTATAACGGGTTAACATATCTATTTTTATATCAGCCGAAGGGTTTCCGCTTTTCGTCCAGCTATCACCCACATAAACTGCTGAATCCGGAAATAAATTTACCATCTGCGTTACATTGTTTTTTACAAAATCTTCTCCAATAAATTTCGATAATGTGTTTTGCATCATCTTTCTTGTATAATCATCAGTAGCAGTAATCGATAATAAAACTTTATCGGCAAGTTCTTTATAACCCTTTGTACCAATAATATTACCTTTTTTATCCATCGAAACAAAAAGAGCAGCACCCTTAATACTGCCTAACAATTTTTCTACAGGGTCTGCTGATCCGGCGGCATTGGCGGCATCAACATCTATCTCAGTATCATTATTCTTGCTGTAAACATGCAAACTGTCGTACGTTACAGTAAGCAAAAAATTACCTGCAGAATCTTTTGAAACAGAATAGATCAATCCAACAGTGGATTTGTTAATATTACCTGATTCTTTGCCTTCCAGTTCTAATTTTATATGCGTTTCGTTGGCTATTGTAAAATAATATTTTGCATTTGCCGGTAGCTGCCCTTTTAACCGATACTTCTTTTCATCAGCACTATGAATTTTATTTTGTTGATCGTTCTTGCAACTGATAACCTGAACAAACAATAAAAAGCAAACGAAGGCTTTTCTTAACTTTTTTAACATGATTCTCTGTAATTTTTATTTTTTTGCCAGCACGTTTATTACATTACCCAAAAGTATTTAATCAATTTTATAAAGTGTCAATGTGTATTTATAAGGTGGTCCTTGTCGCAATTCTTGACGGCCACTTCTATTCCATTTAAACTCCCTGAACATTTTAGATATAAAATATTTGCCTGAATAATAATATACATTTGTAAAATTTGAGAATCTAAAATTATCAGATTGTTTATATAACTTAACGCTTCCTCCGAAATTACCTGGAAGAATATCATATTTATTTAAGCAATAAAAAAAAGTCCCGTCATTTTTTTGAATCCCATTACAATAAAGTGTGTCATCCAGTTTTATAAACGGATGGATATCAAAATTACAGCTATTTCCACTTTTTTTAGGTATCATTAGTTCACAATGGCCATTAGGTAAGATCAAGCGGCTTTTAAGCGTTTCCTCTAAGCACCCATTTTCAACTAAATACTTTGTATAAAATTCGTTATAATCATTTCTTAAAGACAAGTCCAACTTTTTTTTTTGATTGCTCATCTTGTCGTAAATCTTCAGAATTAAAATTTAATGGATTCATAATACCTTTTGTCGGAGTAAGAGTATAAATCTCGTTTTTATAAAAAATTAAATTAAAATCCGATCTAGGTTCTGCAGAAGGAATGAAAAAAAAGTCTATATCATTATTAGATAAATAAGCATTCTCATGTTCTGAGTTAAATAAAAATCTCACAAAAGTATATTCATCTATTTTAATAACTGTATCAATTGAGATAACCAAATCATTGATTATAAATTTAGTATTATACTCTTTTTCAGAAAAAATTCTATCAGTGGGATATTTATTGATAGTATCTGTAAATAAAGTTCCTTTATAATGAAATTTCATTCCTTTCTTAAATTCAAAAAAATTATTAGACTGACTAGTTGCTTCAATAGAATGAAATCCAAGAATTAAAATTACAACAATAAATTTAGCGTAACACATTATGTTCATATACATTTTAAAAATGATTTTTAAAATCAAGGATTTGCTTTAGGGCCTCCTAAGCTTTGCCCTAATGAACTTAATCCCTCTTGAGTTTTTGCTGCTGGATTTATCAATGAACTTCCAGCATGACTATTTATAAAAAAAGTGAACTTTAAAGTTGGAAAATTCGTCAATCCTTTCCATTTTCCATTTTTATATTTTGTTGGCCCAGCACCTACTCGTTGTGCTAAATATACGCCAACTTCAATATTTCCGAAACCATGTTCGCCCGCATCAGAAACAACGAAGTAAGTAATAGATCCATTATCGGACACAACGTATCCTATATCACCTTTTCGAACTCCTGCATTCTTAAGCTGCTTATTTTGGGTTACATATCCTAAATTTTCACCATCAGGATAAGCAGATTGATCTGGATTATCATAGTAATCCTTTTCATTGTATTTTGATGATCCTTTAAAAGTTGCAGCCTGTCTGCTTATATAATGCTTTTTACCATCCTCACCGGTTCGAATAACAGGGTCTCCTTTTTTATTAATTACAATTCCAAAGTCAATATCAGGATTAACATTGCCTCTATTATTAACTGCTGGTTTTATATCACCACTTTTGTCAATTTGTCCTTTCCTAGCACCATTACTATTGAACTCTGTTCCATTATCTCCTGGGGAATACCCATTAGGAGATCCTTCATTACCAGCAGAAACTATTTTTAATTTTAGGGTTACAGTAATTCCAACTTGAAGAGTTTTAACAACTTTATTTGTAATACTAACAGCTTTCCCGATTGTTTTAGCAGAAAGATTTACCCACTGCCCTGATTGTGTAACAACTTCTGCTGTTAAATGTACATGTGGTGTACTTCTTACAACCACCTCTGCTAATGTACAACCGTCTCCAATACCCAAACCATCTATATCAACGTTCGTAATCGGGTCATTTCCTGCATAATGGTAAGGCGTTAAACTTCCATAATTATCGGCCAACGGGTCTATCTGCACAAACCTTCCAATCTGTGCATCATAATTTCTAAAGCCGTAATCGTACCAGTTTAAATCTGCATCATCAAAGAGCTCTTTATCGTTGTATAAATTATTATTCTTCAGCCATCCTTCAAAACCATCGCCTAATTTTTTACTGCTTATACCTGCTATTTTCAAGCCATACGGATAATAACGATTTTACAGCTAATACAGCACCCTTGCTAATTTCAAAGAACACATCGATGCTTAAAAATAACATTATCATACGAAAAATGCCGAATATTTATTCCTCAATTTTTAATAATTTATCATAAGCATCCATTACCTGCGAATTTAAATAACTCTGTACCAATCCCACATATTTATAAAATTCTTTACTGCCCGGCGCATGTCCCGAAATAGTACGAACAATATTTTCTTCAACGCCCAATAGTAACAGGGTTGTTATAGCTGTTCGCCTCATGGTATGAGCTGTTATATGATCGCAAAAACGACAGCTATTCCCGTACCTGTTTTTAAGTTCAACAGCTTTACCTTGCTGGTATCTTATTTTAGGAAGATTATACACCCATCCTGCTTTTTCAATGAGCAATTTAATATGGCGATTAAAATTAACATTGGCAATTGAGGGTAAAACATATTTGCCGCTTTTTTTATTATACTTTTCAATGATGCTTACTGTATATTTGGGAAGCGGTATTTTTACCTGTGCTGCTGTTTTAGCAGTATTTAAAATTATAAATACATTATCGCCGATGTATTGAACATCTGTTTTTTTAAGATGCATTAAATCGCCGAATCGTAAACCTACCGTACAACCAAATATAAAAATATCATTTATTCGTTGCAGTGTATTGGATAAACTGTTTCGAAAATTTATATCCGTAATAAGGAATTTAAGTTGATGGGGTTCTAAAACAACGGGAGTCAGTTTTTGCGAAGGCACTTTAAACAGCAAATGATAATTACCCACCGAAAGGCTTTGTTCTTTGCTTAAATAATTAAAAAAACTGCGCAGTGTTTTGGCAACAGAGCAAACATATAAATCGTAACACGGTCTTTGATAAAGCCAGTGAGAAAAATTTTTAAAGAACCTTTTCCAATAGAGTTTCTCGCTGTGAAGCACCCTTTGCGAAAAGGTATTAAGGATTCGGATTCTCAGAGGCAGGTTTTGCAATTGCTCAAATTCGAGTAAATATTTTAATACGCACTTATACTGCTCAATAGTGCCTTTGGAAATTCGTTTGCCAGATGGCGTAAGCCGCCTTCCGGAAGAAGATTCGGTAATGAATTTTTGAAACAGGGGAGTAAGTAACATAAAGCGGTTTGATTGAGTAGTCATAGCTGTAAGTTTTTTATTTAATATAAAACTTTACAGTTCATTGCTGGTTAATGACATTGTCACTTGCATGTTTTTATCAAAAGAATTTGAAAAAACAGATGAATAAAAACCTACCTCACCAGCTGATGCAGTTTTGCGTAACCCTCTTTTTAGATCTGCCTTAAGAAGAAACGTCAGACAGTAAACGAAACAACACACCGTAAAACTCCCCGATTAAAATACATGTATTAATACGCTTGTAACTGTTTACTGCTGTTTGTAGGTTGCAGTTGGAATTAGGAGTGAGATGTAAAAAGTGAACGGGATAAGCATAAATTTTAGTATCAACAATAAATAAGCTGTTGCTATTAATTGTGCTGACAACCACATTGAAAACCGGGCCTCAGCGGGTTCGCTCCCGACGAAGTCGGGATTGAAAAAATGCAACGCATATTTTTTCAAAGAAGCCGGTGCAGACCGTGTTTTTAATGTGACGGCCACCCGGCCTTGAGGGAATTAAGATTGTGAAGAGATGAGGATTGAGTATTGTAAGGCTTTGGCTTAAAATGTTTGACCCTAAAACTGAAATGTTTTTTGAACCGATATAATTTCTGCATCATCAGTATAAACTTATTGTACAATCAGGCGAAGCCGAAAACCTGTAAAAAAGAGTAGGCAAATATTTTTTATCGAAAGTTTTTATTGCTTTTCGAGAATGCAAAAGCAAACAATACCATGAAAACAGCAAAATTTGTTTTAATCGCTCTTGTTTTGTTTATGAGTGCCGGAGCTGCTGTAGCTTTTACAGCAAACCATGCATCCAAGCCGTTGCTTAACCAGCACTGGCAATTCAACGGCAGCACTGTTGCGCAGGAAAGTGATCCTTCCAATTACAGTTTAATTACAGGCTCGGATCCCACCTGTTCGGGCAGCGGATTAAACTGTGTTATTGATGCGCCTGCCGATCCATTAAATTCGAGCCGGCCCGATTTGAGCCAGATGACGGTAATTGCAACAAAAGCACTATAAGCGGCAGGAATAAAAAGCACAATAAAACCGCAAACCGTTTGTTTGCGGTTTTATTTTATCATCATTCATTATGGATTTTGTTCGATGCCTGTAAAATTAATTACCGACAGAGGAATCCTGAACACATATCCGGGATCATTGGGCGGCAAAGTATAAGTTGTTCCGTTTACTATCCTTGAAAGGGTAGTTGCAAATGCTGTTTCTTTGTTCAGCCTTCTCAGATCTGTCCAGCGCAGCCCACGCATTAATAATTCTTTTCTTCTTTCGGTTAATATTTTATTCAATGCGTCATTGGCATCAGTTGCAGTGAATGTAATAAATGTTCCCGCCTTCCATCTTTTAATCAATAAAGTATTCAGATCATTCATGGCTGCATTTGTATTGCCTGCTCTGGCAAAACATTCGGCCCTTATCAAATACATTTCATCAGTTGCAAGGCCGTTGTAATTGATTCCTGATATATCATAGCTTCCCTTAAAGGCAAAACTCCCGTTCCCGTTATCCTTAAAAAACACAACACGCCTTAGATCGTTCAGCCCGTAAGTTTGATATAGCCCGCTGTCCATTTTCGCTACCGACTGGCCAACTGCGGTTGCATAATAACCTGAATGAAACAGGTCTTCCGTATTCAATACTGGAATGGGTGCAGCCGCAGCAGCATTCAATGTATTAAAATCCATCAATGTATTATTCAACTGCAAAGCACTGTCGGCATACAACAGCGCATTGCTGTAATCACTCATGGCTAAATAAGTTCTTGCCAATAATGCATAAGCAGCAGCTTTGCCCGGGCGGGTCGTAAATAATTGCGTAAGGGGTAATAGACCAACTGCTTTTTTAGTATCCGTTAGTATCCGGTCGTAACACTGCTGTAACCCGGCCCTTGTTGTGGGCAGGTTTAAATCGGCTGTCAGGCGTAAAGGAATACCTTTTACAGATGCAGCATTGTTTTTATCGTAAGGCTGTGCAAATACCTGCAATAATTCATAAAAAGCAAAAGACCTGAAAAATAAAGCCTGACCTTTTACATTACCTGTTCCGGCAAGGGCATCCGCATTATCCAAAACCATATTGGCATAATACACAGCAATATAAGACAGAGACCAGTCGTTGCGATCATTATCATTAAATACATCTTTACCCCATGTATATATATTGCGTTCGGTAGTAGTTCGTCCGTTAAAATCAGCAGTAGTAATATAGATATTGTCGGCAGCTAATTCTGTTGAGTAGGGGTAGCTGCGGTTCATTTTAGTTGTATTATCCAAAATAGCCTGAAAATCCTGTACAGAAGCAGGTACCACCAATGCCTTGTCGGGCTTTGCATCCAAGTATTTATTACAACTGCATAATACAGATGCAGCTATGAGGCAACCGATAAAGTTTATAATTTTCATGATAATAGATTTGTTTTTAAAATGTTGCTTTTAATCCAAATGAAACGGTCAGGGGCAGCGGGAACCCTCCTGCATAATAATCAGGATCAAGCCCTGCTTTATTTGCTTTCCAGAGAATGCCGATATTGTTGATATAGTTGTACAGTTGCAGGCTCCTGAAAGGGAAATGCTGTTTCAGTTGATTGTCGCTGAATACATAGGAAAAAGAAATATCCTGCAAACGGATATGATCCCCTTTTTCGACCAACACAGCAGAGCTGTTGTAGAAAGCATCCCTGTTAGTTGTAGTGATCGGGTAAATGAAGGAAGGCACATTGGTTATTTTTTCATCGCCGGGATTTTGCCATCTTTTGGCATAATCCGAATGGCCGCTCCATTGTACCAATAAGGAAGCATAATTAATGGAGTTTCTTGCAAAATAATAGCCCAGTTTATAAGCGATATTTACTGAGAGGTAAAATTGTTTCCAGCTAAATGTATTTCTCAGCGAACCGTAATAAACAGGTATGGCAGAACCATGATACTGCAACTGGTCAACAGGCACATTTATCAGCGAAGTATAGTTTTTACTTATCTGCCCGTTAAGATAGCCCCGCGGGTCACCTGTTAAAGAATCAAGCCCTGCCCATTTATAACTATAGATGGTATAAAGCGGTTTGCCTAAAACCGGGTTGATCAGGCGCCCACCCCCCAGATAAGCTGAAGCCAAGGCGGAGCTTGCATTGTATTTGGTTACTTTAACTGCTGTGTAATTAAACAGTAAAGTGGTGCTCCACTTAAAAATACCCGACAGGTTATTACTTGTAATATTTACATCTATGCCCTGCCCCTGCATATCGGCAACATTGCCTTTAAAGCCAAAAGCAGTTTGTGCGTTGTTCAGTACACCGGTGGTAGGATCAACAGCTGATTGTCCTGTGAGATCAGTACCTTTTTTCAGGTAATAATCTATCGACCCGCTAATGCGGTTATTGCGGATAGAAAAATCAATGCCGGTATTTAATACCGCTGTTTTTTCCCATCTCAGTTTGGGATTAGGCGGATTAATAAGAATGCCATAAGCCTGCCCTGTATAAGGTGCACCGGTAAAATACCGTATAGTGGTAAATGCCGAGAGCGTATTATCTACATTGCCGTTATAGCCGTAAGTAATACGGAGCTTTAATAAAGGAATGGTTTTAAAAGAATAAAATTTTTCATTATTGATCTGCCAGCCAAAGCCCGCTGACCATAAAGGAACCCCCTTTTGGTTACTGCTTACCCCGAATAAATTGGATGCATCTTTTCTGGTACTGAGAGAAAAGATATATCGCCTGTCGTAACTGTAAGATGCATTTGAATAAGCCGAAAGATAACGCAATAAACCGTCGGCAAAAGAGGCAGGATTGGGTATGAGTTGGGCAGCACTGAGGTTGCCGTAAACAGGTAAAAGATCGCTGTAATTTACATTGCCGTAAGTAAGTATATCAGGGTTGTAGCCGTAAGTGCGGTAGTTATTGGACGCAGTATGTATCTGTTTTATTTCTGTACCTGCTATTACAGATATTTCCTGTTTGCCTGTAAATGTTTTCCGGTAATTTACCTGCCCTCTGGCTGCATTAGACAATAGCTCTGCAAAAGACAGATCAACAATTGCACCCGGCGGAACAGCATATTTCAATTGTGTTCCGTTTAACTGTGTAAACAGATTAATAAGGTTACGGGTAAGATAAGTTCCGTTGTTGTAAAGGTTGGTAGTATTACCGTTTTGTTTTTCAAACTGGTAACGCAGTTCAACGTTTAAGTTTTTATTGTAAGTATATACGGCTCCGATATTAAATAAGAAGTCTGTTTGCTTAAACCTGTTATCAGCCAGATTCAATTCATCTAATGGTCGGTATTTCCAGTCCAATAAACTGCCGTTTCCGGCAGAATCAAGGTAGGCCTGCCTGTAATCTTTGGGTGTTGTCAGATGGTTGCCCTGATCGTCGATTAACTTTGCATAAGGATAAATAATCTTGCCCGTTGGATTTGCAATAACGGTACCGGGGTTATTATTTGCTTTATCTGTTTGTGTATACGTGAATGCTGTGGTTATTTCCATTCCCCTAAAGGGGATAAATGTATTTTGCATGCGCAGATTCATCCTTGTATAAGCATTGCGTACAAGGTTATCTGCATTCCTGTCGTAACCACCTGCAAAGAGATAATTGAATTTTTCGCTGCCGCCACTGTAATTGAGCGCATATTGCTGGTTTACCGATTGGCGGTACAGATATTTTGCAAAATCCTTTCTTATATCATTTTGCGTCATGGCATTGATCTGCGCATCTGCGTCAGCGGCGGCAATGCTGCCGGCTCTTTTCGCAGCGAGTAATTCAACAACAGGAGAAAGAACAGGCCTGTTGCTGGTATTGCTGATGGATGAGTTGTAAAATCCTTTGTCGAACAGCGTTTTTTCAACAGCAATAAAATCTGCAGAACTCATAGACGGGGCATAATATAAATCGGGCTTGGCGCCGATACTGATATTAGCATTGCATTCTAATAAAGGTTCTTTACGGTAGCGTCCCTTTTTTGTGGTGATAACGATTACGCCGTTGCCTGCACGCACACCCCATATAGATGCTGCTGCTGCATCTTTTAAAATGCTGATGCTTTCAATATTGTTGGGGTTGATATTATTCAGATCGCCGTCGTAGGGAAAATTATCTATTACTATCAGTGGTGCAGTATTGGCATAAATAGTGGAAGCGCCGTGAATAGAAATGGCCTGATTATTATTTCTGCGGTCGAAGTAAACACTGCTTATATTTTCAAGCTTGCTGATAACATCGGTACTGATCCTGTTATTGAGTAAACGGTTGTCTATTTTCTCGAAACTGCCGGTAGCCCTTTCTTTGGGCAAACTCTGGTAACCGGTATATACAACGGCATTGTCAAGAGCGACTGTTTCGGGCGATAAGCTTATATGTATTTCTTTTTCTCTGTTTAATGTTGCTGCAAGCAATATCCTTTTTTTAATGTATCCGGTATAACTGACTATTAAAGTATCCTTCGGTTCAGTAACGCATATACTGAATTGTCCCTTGCTGTTGCTGAGAGCGGTGGTATGGCTTTTTGCCAATATTATTGAGGCACCCTGCAATGCAGTATGACTGATGGCATCTTCGGCAAAACCTTTTATTGTTACGGGTATCACCAGAGTATCGGTAAAATCATTTTTTATATATAAATAAATAGGAATTCCTGTAAGCCAGTTCTGTACATTCTGCGCTGTAATTTCTTCCGGACCGGTAATGGCGGTAACTTTTTTGTTTTGATCTATCCAAACATAATGGGGCAGCAGTTGATGCGGGAATAGGTTTTTTGCAACCGTATCATCTGCAACAACGGGTAAGCTGAAACCGGGATGGGTTGAACGATAGCTGGAAATAAAATTTGTTATTTTTTCTTTGGTATCAACAGAGTTTTTAGAATTTACCAGTAACACCTGTAATTGTTGCGGGTATTTTTTTTGCAGGCTGTCTAATTGCTGAAAATGATGGATACAACTGCTGCACCAGGTGGCCCAGAAATCTATAATGATATGTTTATTTTTAAACGAGGATAATTGAATCTCAGAAACGGGGTAGTTAAGTGTATTACTAAAAAGCATATCGGGAACGGTATCGCCGACAGTTAATGCTGTTGTTTGTTGCGCATAAAGGTTGAGTAATGGCAATAGGATGCCCAGTATGCTTATAAGGCGTCGTCTCATGGTTTGAGTTTGTTTGTTGAAAAGAAATTTTATAAAAAGATGGCTGTACCTGCCGCAGCAACAGCCGCTATCAAAAGCAAATGAGAAAAACTAAAACCAAAAAAACGATAGCGGGCTGTTGGTAAAGAATTGATACAAATGCTTTAAAAACTATACAGGGTTCTTTGGTTTTTTGGCAAATAAAATTTTGCTGTTAATTACTGTTGTTGTTTGAGAATGGCGGGGCTTATGAGAGCGGGGATATTTTTTAGAATTTTTTATCTGCTGCATGATTAACGCATAAAGCATAGTATGCAGCACTTGTTTGGGCAGAAGGGTAATTTTATGTTTAAGACGCTTAACAACCATATAATACATTTAGGTATAAACATGAAAGAGTCTTTTTTAAGAAGAGTGTAAGCAAAAAATTAGCGTGAAACTCCACTTACCGTTCTGAGGTCCTAGGAGACCTTGTACCGAATAAGGGAGCTCACGCCGTGGCATGAGCTCTACACTTATCATCTCGGTACGTTTGAAATTTCCTAGGTTTCAGAACGAGACTTAGGCGAATGCTTCAAATAATTTCATTGAAGAATCGCAAAATTAAACACTTGCGTTCATTTGTTTACAACAATCAATTAAATAAACAAATATGTACAATATTATGAACAAAAAAGTAAAATAATATATTTTTTGGTATTTTTTTTTAAACATTTTTGTTAATTTCTTTACTCCCTTGAAAATCAATAAGAAACATAAACACAGAGGGGAATTGCTGCAGCAAATTGTTGCAGAAAGCGGATTAACTATAACATTTGTTACCAAAAAAGCCGGGTACAGCAGATCAAGTTATTACAATCATATTGTGGATCCTGATTTGCCGTTGGAAATTTTAATTGAATACGGGAATGTGCTGAAATATAATTTTATTGAAGAATTTCCCGAGATATTCAAAAATACGTTGGGCGAATCATCTCAGCCATATACACCCGAATCAAAGCCCGATACGATTGAAGAGGCTATCCGCCAACTAAATATCTGGAAAGAAAAATATTTTGAACTGCTGGAAAAATACAGGGCTGCTTTAGAGCAGCAGATTAAGAAGGGGATGTAAAGTATTGAAGATATTTAGGTTTTTTATGGGTTAAAAATTGATTTTTTGGGAAGTGTAGGTGGCAAAAAATTAGCGGAGTTTGAAAAATGATTATTGCTAAATCATCTGCAAATTTTACAAGCTCTCCGGCCATATTTTTTTACAGTATTGTTTAGAGTGACCTTAATTAGTGAAGTGTATAAAAAATAATTAAATTTTAAAAGTGGCTGTTTGAAAAAAGGAGTATTTACATGAAAAATAAAAAACAATGTTCATTCTTTAGTGGGTCGTGGTGTAAATTTATTACCAAAAATCTTTACACCTACATAATTGTAAATTAGATTTATTGACTTGCTTGTGAGTGGATATTTACGAGGTTCATTTTTATCCAAAATATCAAGATCTTTAGCTTTAGCTAATTCGTTTAAATAATACTGATAATCTACCTTTTCATTTTCGTTTGCTTTTTTTGCCAAGTCAACCATTATTGAAAAAAATGCTTGAAAGCCAATTGTAGTATGTAAGATATTAAACTCAGAATCTAATAACCAATAACTTTCTCCAGTATCATTTACATAAGTATCCTTTACTGCTTTAAAAAAGTTATTAATAATTTTAATAATAATACTGTCTTGATTTGTACCGTAATAATTCCTAAAAATCAAATATTCATTAGCAGGATTTTTAATAACATACTCTCTTGGCTTATTTTTTTCTATTTCTGCTGCTTTAATGTTTTGCGAAATTTGAAATAATATTGATTTAACAGCAGTAGCTTGTGACAATGGTGGTGCTGAAGCTGATTTATATTTTGCTCCCGCAAGTTTAATTCTATTATATAATGGAGATTTTTCAGAAGCATTTAAGGCAAGCATAACTTCTAATGATGTTTTTTGAGGAGAATCATTTTTACTTAACCCAAAAAGGCTATAAACCAAATCTTCCGAAACTCGAGTTTGGGTTCTATTAATGGTTGAAAAGACCATTGCTTGATATTCCGGTATTGGATCAATAAAAAAAGTAACAACAATTTCAAAGTTTTCTAATCTTTTAAGTAATGCATTTTGATTTTTTAAATCTATTTCAAATGGTTGTGGTTCTTTAGCTGTTCTTACTGCGTTTTCAAGATTTAAAATTGTATCATTAGTTCTTTTAATAGCCTTTTCAATACCAGCGACTCTATGTTGACCATCAATGATAGTTAAATAAATATGCCCATTTTCTTTTTTATTTTCTGTTAAAACAAAATCATTAAACTCTATTTCCGTTTCGGTACTCGTTATATCATTAATCTCATTTATGGCAATTAAAGGAATAGCGACAACTATATTAGTAGGAAAAAAAGCATCGATATCATGGATTAAAAAATCGGCAATAGCATCAACTTTTGATGGACTTAATTTCCTTTGGATTTCATCGTTATAAATTGGTATGTTATTTTCATCAAAATACAAAACAATTCTTTTAGTATAGCGAATAAATTTTCTCAATTCAGACATTTTAAATATGCCTAATTGAAAACCTTGATTATTCTGATTAACTCTAAAAGTTTTAATTTTATAGTTCATTCGATTGCTTGTTTAAGGTTATCCACTTTCTTGTGTATTTCCCCTTCGTAGCTTATATCAATAAATTCTTCTTGTAATAGGAATAATTTATTAGCTATGTGTATACTTAAATAAATTCCTAGTATTGAAAAAAGCAGAAGAAATAGTGTAAGCTCCCCTTATTTTAGGGCCAGCGTTAATTAGAGTTTTCTAAGTTATTCAAAATTTGTTTTCCAACGATTTTATCCACTAAACGGCTCTCTTCAATTGTTGATTTATTTCCGTTCGCCGTTT
>Ga0181457_10015_pt1 | contig 13889 bp, 17 predicted proteins | sample InSIn4SAF170_FD_119058 | JGI IMG/M metagenome (GOLD analysis project Ga0181457, IMG submission 119058) | Clean room microbial communities from NASA Spacecraft Assembly Facility at Jet Propulsion Laboratory, Pasadena, California, USA -... ...
TTCAATCTCGCGAATTGAATCCAAACTTTGTTGGTGGAAAAAATGATATGAGCGACAGAAGAGAAAGAGGTGGCGATGAAAGAAGAGACGACAGAAGAGGTGGTGGCAGAGATGACAGAAGAGGCGGCGAAAGAAGAGATAATAACCGTGGCGGAGGAAGGGGAAGAAACTAAGGAGCAAATATGAAAGTTAAACGAGTTATTTAATTTTCAGATTTTCAAATTTTCAAATTACTATAATGTTACAGCCTAAAAGAAGCAAACATAGAAAACAGCAGAAAGGCCGCATCCGCGGAGTGGCTAAAAGAGGTACATCCATATCATTTGGAACCTATGCCTTAAAAGCATTGGAACCTATTTGGTTAACAAATCGCCAGATTGAAGCTGCCCGTCAAAGTATGACACGTGCAATGAAACGTGAAGGTAATGTATGGATCCGCATATTTCCCGATAAGATCATTACACGCAAACCATTGGAAGTGAGAATGGGTAAAGGTAAAGGTAACCCTGAGTTTTGGGCTGCCGTAGTAGAACCGGGACGTATTTTATTTGAGTGCGATGGTGTTACTGAAGCAACAGCAAAAGAAGCGATGGAATTAGCTGCACAGAAATTACCTATCAAAACAAAATTCGTTATCAGAAGAGATTTGCAGGCATAATTTTTAAAACAGAATTGCAATGGCTAATAATAAAAAAGATTTTAATAAAAGTTTGAAGGATTTAACCGAAAGCGATTTAAAAGCACGCATTCAGGAAGATTCGCTTCGTTTAAAGAAACTTGAATTTGCTCACGCTATTTCTCCGTTGGAAAACCCAATGAGTATTCGTGGCCTGAGACAAGATATTGCCCGTATAAAAACGGAATTACAAAAAAGAGCTTTGGCTTAATAACCAAATAAAATGCAAACAATGGTTGAAAGAAATTTGCGTAAAACAAGAACAGGGGTAGTTACCAGTAATAAGATGGCTAAGACCATTACCGTTGCTGTTGAAAGAAAAGTAAAACACCCCATCTATGGTAAGTTTGTAAAGAAAACTACCAAGTTCCATGCTCATGATGAAAAAGATGAGTGTACGATTGGTGATGTGGTAAAAATCATGGAAACCCGTCCGCTTAGTAAAACAAAGCGTTGGAGATTAGTAGAAGTAGTAGAAAAAGCGAAATAAGAAAGCTATGAGCTATTAGCTATGAGCTATTAGCAAGATTGGAAATAATATTTTTTGGTTAGCTAACCGCTAACCGCTAAAAGCTAAAAGCTTAAAAAAAATGATTCAGCAAGAAAGCAGATTAAATGTGGCTGACAACAGCGGTGCCAAGGAAGTGCTTTGTATTAAAGTGCTTGGTAACAGCGGTCAGGACTATGCTAAAATTGGCGATAAGATCGTAGTAACAGTTAAGGACGCAATTCCTGCAGGCGGTATCAAAAAAGGTACTGTTTCTAAAGCAGTAATTGTTCGTACAAAAAATAAGTTACGCCGTAAAGATGGTTCGTATATCCGCTTTGATGATAATGCAGTTGTATTATTAAACAATGCTGATGAGCCCCGCGGTACACGTATTTTTGGGCCGGTAGCAAGAGAATTACGCGATAAAGGATATATGAAAATTATATCATTGGCACCCGAAGTTCTTTAGTAAATTAAAAATAAAAATTAAGCTAAGCGTTAGCGTTTAGCGTTAAGCTTTAAGTATAATAAAATGAGTAACAGATTCAAACCAAAATTTAACATCAAGAAAGGCGATTCAGTTGTTGTGATTGCCGGTGATGATAAAGATTTGAAAAAACCACGCAAAGTATTGGAAGTTATTGTTGACAAAGGCCGTGTTGTGATTGAAGGCGTGAACATCATAACTAAACATACAAAACCAAGTGCGCAAAACACTAAAGGTGGTATCGTTAAAATAGAAGCACCTATTAACATCAGCAATGTTCAGTTATGGGATGCAAAATCAAAATCTGCCACTAAAATTAAACGTACCAGAGTAGAAGGTAAATTAGTTCGTGTATCAAAAAAATCAGGGGAGGTAATTAAATAATGAGTACCGTAAAATATTCTCCGAGGTTAGCAGAAAAGTACAAAAAAGAAGTTGTACCTGCTTTAGTAAAAAAGTTTGCATACAAAAGTATTATGCAGGCGCCTAAATTAGAAAAAATTTGCATCAACCGCGGTGTGAATGGCGCTGTTACCGACAAGAAATTAGTAGATGTTGCAGTGGGCGAATTGGAACAGATCACAGGTCAAAAAGCTGTTGCTACTTTTTCTAAGAAAGATATTTCCAATTTCAAATTGCGTAAAGGAATGCCCATTGGTGCAAGAGTTACTTTACGCGGCGAAAAAATGTACGAATTTTTAGACAGGTTGGTATCTATCGCCCTGCCGCGTGTTCGCGATTTCAAAGGTGTTAGCGATAAGGCTTTTGACGGCAGAGGCAATTATACTTTAGGTGTTACCGAACAAATCATTTTCCCTGAAATCGATATCGATAAAGTAAATAAAATTACCGGCCTTGATATCACTTTGGTAACAAGTGCAGAAACAAATGAAGAAGCATACGAATTATTGAAAGAATTGGGTATGCCATTCAAAAACATAAAAAAAGACAATAACTAATAATAATATCAGATGGCAAAAAAATCAATCACAGCCAGACAAGCTAAGCGTGAAAAATTGGTTGCTAAGTTTGCAGAAAAACGTACTGCTTTAAAAGCAGCAGGCGATTATGCGGCATTAGACTTACTTCCAAAAAATGCATCGCCTGTTCGTTTAAAAAACCGTTGCCAATTAACCGGCCGTCCAAAAGGATACATGAGATACTTTGGCCTGTCGAGGATAATGTTTCGTGATATGGCTTTGAACGGAAAAATTCCCGGCGTAAAAAAAGCAAGCTGGTAATATTTAACTATAACTTCCCGGTTCATCGGGATGCATAGAAACAACATTTTGAACTGAATTAATTTTAATAAACATGGTAACTGATCCAATCGCAGATTTTCTAACCAGGATTCGTAACGTTCAGATGGCTGGTCACAGATTAGTTGAAATTCCTGCTTCTAATTTGAAGAAAAGAATTACTGAGATATTGTATGAACAGGGTTATATCCTGAAATACAAATTCGAAGACGATAACAAACAAGGGTTGATTAAGATTGCATTGAAATATGATGCAGCTACAAAACAACCTGCTATCCGTTCATTAGAAAGAGTCAGCCGTCCGGGTTTGCGCCAGTATGCAAAACCTGCCGAAATTAAAAGAGTAATCAATGGTTTGGGTGTGGCTATCGTTAGTACTTCAAAAGGCGTATTAACCGATAAACAAGCTAAGGCTCAGAATATCGGCGGCGAAGTGCTTTGTTATATTTCGTAATAAACATTTTTGATGCAATCATCAAAATAAAAAATATTTTCTGATACATTAAGCTGTTTCCTATACAGGCTGACCGGTCAGGAAAAACAAAATTAAAAATCATAAATAAAAATAATTATGTCTCGTATAGGTAAAAAACCGGTTTCAATTCCCAAAGGTGTTACAGTAACTGTTGGTGCAGATAATGTAATTACAGTTAAAGGGCCTAAAGGCGAATTGAAACAAGCAATCGATCGCGATATTACTGTAGAAGTAAAAGCTGATGAAGTGGTGTTTACTCGCCCAACGGATCAGATCCGTCACCGTGCCATGCATGGATTGTATCGTGCATTGATTGGAAATTTGGTAAAAGGTGTTACGGAAGGATATAAGAAAGATTTGGAATTAGTGGGTGTGGGTTTTAAAGCAGCCAATCAGGGAAATATTTTAGACCTTGCTTTAGGATTTTCTCACAATATTATTTTCGAAGTTCCTAAAGAATTAAAAGTTGCTACTGCAACCGAAAAAGGAAAGAACCCAACTATTTCTTTGGAAGGAATAGATAAACAATTATTAGGTCAGGTTGCTGCAAAACTGAGAAGCTTACGCAAACCGGAACCATACAAAGGAAAAGGTGTTAAGTACAGCGATGAAATTTTGAGAAGAAAAGCAGGTAAAGCAGCAGGTAAATAGTTAATTAGTTAAATGGTTTATTAGTTTATTGGTGAGAGCCAAAACAGGTAAACCAAAAACAAATAAACAAAGCTTCCGGCAGAATCGGAAGATGCAAATAAAATAACAATGAATAGTAAATTAGTTCAAAGACAGAAGATCAGATACCGCATCCGTAAGAAAGTTGCCGGTACTGCTGTAAAGCCCCGCCTGTCTGTATTCAGAAGCAATGCAGAAGTATATGCCCAACTGATCGATGATGATAACAGTGCAACATTAACAGCAGCTTCTTCTTTAGATAAAGATATTGTTGCTCAAAAAGTAACTAAAAGCGAAAAATCAAAATTAGTTGGCGCTAAAGTAGCATTGAAAGCAAAAGAATTGGGTATTGAAACCTGTGTGTTTGACAGAGGTGGTAATTTATATCATGGCCGTGTGAAAGCTGTTGCTGAAGGTGCAAGAGAAGGCGGACTTAAATTTTAATTCACGAACATTAATTCTTCTTTAAATGTTGTTTTACCTTTTACCTCAAAAGCTTGTGCCGTAAGTGTTTGAATTAATTTATTTTGCTGCTTCGATGTAAGTTCGGCCCAGCGCAATCCTTCATCAATAAAACTTTCTCTCAATAAATGCAACCATAAACGATTAGGTAAATTAAAAGGATTTCTGTTTCCAATTTTTTGTGATGCAAATTGATCACGAAAAAATATCCATTCATTTCTTAATTCATTTTCATTTCTGTTGCCTAACCAATTAACAGAAATTTCGAAACGATAATTTTTTTCGGCTAATATTCTTGCACCCCATGCCGATAATTTTAAAACAGCCGGACCGCTCATTCCCCAATGCGTAATTAATAACGGAGCCTGCTCCTGCAACTTTGTTCCAACAATTTTTACGGTAGCGTTTTCAATGCTTACGCCCATTAATTCGGTTATTTTATTATTGGGAATATTAAATGTAAACAGCGATGGCACGGGCATTTCAAAAGAATGGCCGATGTTTTGCAACCATTCCGTCTGCGATGATTTTGGATAACCACCACAAGCAATGCAGAGAAAGTTGGAAGTCAGAAATCGGGAATCGTGAATCGAGAATCGGGAATCGTGAGCCGTGAGTTTAAAATAATTATTTTCTTTTTTTATTTCTTTTACTTCACAATTCAAAATTATTTCAACTCCGTATTTTGTTGCTTCCTTTAATAAACAATCAATAATAGTTTGCGAAGAATTTGTTTCGGGAAACATTCTTCCATCGCTTTCTGTTTTTAGTTTTATGTTTCGTTCTTCAAACCAATCAACCGTATCTTTTGTATTAAACCAGTGAAAAGATTTTTTCAAAAAGTTTTGTCCGCGTGGATATTTTTTTATCAGTTCATTAATTTCAAAACAGGCATGTGTAACGTTGCAACGACCGCCACCACTCACTTTCACCTTGCTTAAACCTTTATTGTTTTTTTCAACGATGGTTACTTTCAAAGAGGGGTTCATCCTTGCAGCATTTATTGCGCAAAAAAAACCGGCAGCACCACCACCCACAACAATTAACATCTTATCTCCCCGTAGAGGGAATTCTGCAGAAGCATTTTTATTAAAATTATTATCGTTCATTTTATAAAATAAAAAAGCCCGGAAAAATTTCTCAGGCTTCAAATATAGTTCAGTTAATTAGCTGCTTAGATTGTTTGCGTTAATAATATGTCGAATTTAAATTTGCATTTGCTTTTTCGGCTGTTTCAATAATACTGTAATCAGAAAGTATTAATGCTTTATTTTTTTTCACACAAACATCGTGTTCAAAATGCACCGAAGTCTTGCGGTCCCTGGTTCTTACAGTCCATCCATCACTTTCGGTAACCACATCTTTTGTTCCTAAATTGATCATCGGTTCAATGGCTATAACTAAATTTTCTTTCAGCATCGGGCCATTGCCACGCTTGCCGTAATTAGGCACTTGCGGGTCTTCGTGCAGCGATCTTCCTAAGCCATGGCCCACCAATTCCCTCACCACACCATAACCATATTTTTTTTCAGTGTGCTCCTGAATAGCATAACATATATCTCCTACCCTGTTACCAACAATTGCTTTCTCAATTCCTTTGTATAAACTTTCTTTGGTAACTTTTACCAATTGCAATATTTCATTGCTTACTTCACCCAAAATAAAAGTATACGCATGATCGCCGTGCCAGCCATTTAATATCACACCCATATCTATCGAAACAATATCACCTTCTTTCAGTTCAACCTTATTGGGGAAACCGTGTACCACCACATCATTCACACTTGCACACACGGTATATGGATAACCGTTATAATTTAAAAAAGATGGAATGGCGTTATGATCTCTGACAAAATCGGCACACAATTTATCTATCTCTAAAGTAGTGATGCCCGGCTTTAATATTTTAGCAACTTCGGTTAGTGTTTTACTTACTAACGAAGCAGCCTCTTTCATTAATGCAACTTCTGCATCTGTTTTATAAATCATCATATTCTCTCTTCGTGACATTGTAAAATAAAAGAAACCTGTCAGAATAAATTTCCCAACAGGTTTGCAAAGTTCATTTTTATTTTTTAAATAATGGTTGAAGAAACTGTTTGCCTTCCCTGCACACGGCCGCTGCTCATCAATCCATCATATTGACGCATTAATAAATAAGTTTCTATTTGCTGCAATGTATCTAAGATTACACCAACCATAATTAATAACGAAGTACCGCCAAAGAAAGTGCTGAATGCTGATGTTACGCCTAACTTTTGCGCAAAGCCCGGCATGATACCAACAATGGCTAAGAACACAGCTCCGGGTAATGTAATTCTATCCATGATAGAACCAATATAATCGGCAGTTGGTTGCCCTGGTTTAACACCGGGAATAAAACCATTATTACGTTTCAGGTCTTCCGAAATTTGTTTCGGGTTAAATATTAATGCGGTGTATAAAAATGTAAATCCAATTACCATTATTGAGTAAATCAGCATATACCATGGATTACTGTGATCGTTAAAAATCCGTACAATACCTTTTGCTGAATCTAAATTGGTGAATGATACCAATGTTGGTAAAAACATAATTGCCTGTGCAAAGATGATGGGCATTACACCGGCACTGTTAACTTTTACAGGAAGAAATTGGCGTGCACCACCAAACTGTTTGTTACCGATAATTTGTTTGGCATAATTAACAGGTATTTTTCTAACACCCTGTACCAAAATTATCAATCCCAAAATCACTGCAACCAGTACAGCTATTTCTATTAAGAAAATTAATAATCCACCACCTGCTTTCTGGCTCTTTGCAGTAAACTCCTGCAATATGTTTTGCGGCAAGCGGCTTAAGATACCGATCATGATGATGATAGATGTACCGTTACCGATTCCCTTATCCTGAATTCTTTCGCCCAACCACATTACAAACATGGTACCTGCGGATAAAACAACGATGGTTACAAATGTAAAAACAGTTCTGTCTAACAAAATTGCCTGCGCATAGCCGCCTTGAGGATTAGTTAAATATTGAATATAAGCACCGGCCTGAAACGCAGTAACGATAATGGTTAGATAACGTGTCCATTGATTAATTTTCTTACGGCCGCTATCGCCTTCTTTCTGAATTTTTTGTAATTGAGGAACCAGTATGGTCATCAATTGCATAAAGATAGAAGCAGAAATATATGGCATGATACCTAATGCAAAAATAGAAGCCTGGCTAAAACCGCCTCCTGCAAATGCATCGAATAAACCTAACAGTCCTTTACTTGATGCACTTAATTTTGCCTGATCTAATAAATTTGGATTGATGCCCGGTAACACAATGTGGTTACCTAAACGATAAACAAATATCAAAGCCAGTGTTATCGTAATCTTATTACGCAACTCTTCGATGGCCCAGATATTTTTTAATGTTTGAATTAATTTTTTCACAGATTCTGAAATTAAAAGTTAATGCTCTAAAATCAAAAAGACACATACTTGATGTGTCTGGCAAGTTAATGTAATTATCTTACTATTTCAACACTTCCACCGGTTGCTTCAATTGCAGCTTTTGCTTTTTCGCTGATAGCATTTACTTTAAAAGAAAGTTTGGATTTCAATTCACCTGTGGCCAATATTTTAATTTTATCGGTGCGGTTAATTAATCCGTTGATGTATAAATTTTCTGCAGAGAATTCTGCGAAAGCATATTTCTCTTGTAATTTATCGATCTGGCCTAAATTGAAAACTTTAAAAGTTATTTTATTATTATTTTTAAACCCGCGTTTAGGAATACGGCGCTGGATAGGCATCTGGCCGCCTTCGAATGCATTTTTACGGGCATAACCTGCGCGGCTTTGTCCGCCTTTATTACCTTGTGTTGATGTACCACCTTTACCGCTGGCTTCGCCGCGGCCAATTCTTTTTTGTTTGTGAGTTGAACCTTCTGCCGGTTTTAATGTGTGTAGTTTCATGTGTAATTTGATTTTGAACTTACGGGGAATCACCCCTCGCAAATGAATTTAAAATGAATCAATTTGAAAATTTGAAAATTAAACAGAAAAATGAATCAATAATAAACTGATTCATTTTCAAATTAATTAATTATCAAATTCTTTAATTATGCTATCTCTTCCACCTTCACCAAATGGCTAACTTTATTTACCATTCCGAGAATTTGAGGAGTTGCTTCCACTTCTTTTGAGGCATTAACTTTTTTCAAACCCAAAGCAATCAAAGTTTGTTTTTGACGCTCTGATCTGTCGATACCGCTTTTAACTTGTGTTATTTTAATCTTTTTCATTGTACTTAATTTGAAATTTGAAATTTGAAATTTCAAATCAGATTATCCGTTAAATACTTTACTTAATTTAATTCTGCGTGTTTTAGAAACCTGAATAGGCTCTCTTAACAAGGTTAATGCGTTGATAGTTGCTTTAACCACATTATGAGGATTAGCAGATCCCAAACTTTTTGCCAATACGTCGGTAATACCTGCGCTTTCCAATACGGCACGCATGCTGCCACCCGCAATTACACCGGCACCATGAGCTGCGGGTTTAATTAAAACCTTTGCTGCACCAGCTTTTGCTAATTGTTCGTGCGGAATAGTTCCGTGCATGATAGGTACTTTCACTAAATTCTTTTTAGCATCATCAATACCTTTTGCAATTGCTTCCTGAACTTCTTTTGCTTTACCTAAACCTTGTCCTACAACACCATTACCATCACCTACAACCACTAATGCAGAGAAACTGAAAGTACGTCCGCCTTTTGTAGTTTTTACAACACGGTTAATGGCAACAACTTTATCTTTAAGTTCCACTTCGCCACCGGCTTTTACTTTATTTTCGTTTACTTTAGACATTTATCTAACGATTAATTAATGTTCGTGAATTAAAATTTAAGTCCGCCTTCTCTTGCACCTTCAGCAACAGCTTTCACACGGCCATGATATAAATTACCACCTCTGTCAAACACACAGGTTTCAATACCCAATTCTTTTGCTTTCAATGCTACTTTAGCGCCAACTAATTTTGATTTTTCGCTTTTAGTTACTTTTTGAGCAACAATATCTTTATCTAAAGAAGAAGCTGCTGTTAATGTTGCACTGTTATCATCATCGATCAGTTGGGCATATACTTCTGCATTGCTTCTGAATACAGACAGGCGGGGCTTTACAGCAGTACCGGCAACTTTCTTACGGATGCGGTATCTGATCTTCTGTCTTTGAACTAATTTACTATTCATTGTTATTTTATTTGCATCTTCCGATTCTGCCGGAAGCTTTGTTTATTTGTTTTTGGTTTACCTGTTTTGGCTCTCACCAATAAACTAATAAACCATTTAACTAATTAACTATTTACCTGCTGCTTTACCTGCTTTTCTTCTCAAAATTTCATCGCTGTACTTAACACCTTTTCCTTTGTATGGTTCCGGTTTGCGTAAGCTTCTCAGTTTTGCAGCAACCTGACCTAATAATTGTTTATCTATTCCTTCCAAAGAAATAGTTGGGTTCTTTCCTTTTTCGGTTGCAGTAGCAACTTTTAATTCTTTAGGAACTTCGAAAATAATATTGTGAGAAAATCCTAAAGCAAGGTCTAAAATATTTCCCTGATTGGCTGCTTTAAAACCCACACCCACTAATTCCAAATCTTTCTTATATCCTTCCGTAACACCTTTTACCAAATTTCCAATCAATGCACGATACAATCCATGCATGGCACGGTGACGGATCTGATCCGTTGGGCGAGTAAACACCACTTCATCAGCTTTTACTTCTACAGTAATATCGCGATCGATTGCTTGTTTCAATTCGCCTTTAGGCCCTTTAACTGTAATTACATTATCTGCACCAACAGTTACTGTAACACCTTTGGGAATTGAAACCGGTTTTTTACCTATACGAGACATAATTATTTTTATTTATGATTTTTAATTTTGTTTTTCCTGACCGGTCAGCCTGTATAGGAAACAGCTTAATGTATCAGAAAATATTTTTTATTTTGATGATTGCATCAAAAATGTTTATTACGAAATATAACAAAGCACTTCGCCGCCGATATTCTGAGCCTTAGCTTGTTTATCGGTTAATACGCCTTTTGAAGTACTAACGATAGCCACACCCAAACCATTGATTACTCTTTTAATTTCGGCAGGTTTTGCATACTGGCGCAAACCCGGACGGCTGACTCTTTCTAATGAACGGATAGCAGGTTGTTTTGTAGCTGCATCATATTTCAATGCAATCTTAATCAACCCTTGTTTGTTATCGTCTTCGAATTTGTATTTCAGGATATAACCCTGTTCATACAATATCTCAGTAATTCTTTTCTTCAAATTAGAAGCAGGAATTTCAACTAATCTGTGACCAGCCATCTGAACGTTACGAATCCTGGTTAGAAAATCTGCGATTGGATCAGTTACCATGTTTATTAAAATTAATTCAGTTCAAAATGTTGTTTCTATGCATCCCGATGAACCGGGAAGTTATAGTTAAATATTACCAGCTTGCTTTTTTTACGCCGGGAATTTTTCCGTTCAAAGCCATATCACGAAACATTATCCTCGACAGGCCAAAGTATCTCATGTATCCTTTTGGACGGCCGGTTAATTGGCAACGGTTTTTTAAACGAACAGGCGATGCATTTTTTGGAAGTAAGTCTAATGCCGCATAATCGCCTGCTGCTTTTAAAGCAGTACGTTTTTCTGCAAACTTAGCAACCAATTTTTCACGCTTAGCTTGTCTGGCTGTGATTGATTTTTTTGCCATCTGATATTATTATTAGTTATTGTCTTTTTTTATGTTTTTGAATGGCATACCCAATTCTTTCAATAATTCGTATGCTTCTTCATTTGTTTCTGCACTTGTTACCAAAGTGATATCAAGGCCGGTAATTTTATTTACTTTATCGATATCGATTTCAGGGAAAATGATTTGTTCGGTAACACCTAAAGTATAATTGCCTCTGCCGTCAAAAGCCTTATCGCTAACACCTTTGAAATCGCGAACACGCGGCAGGGCGATAGATACCAACCTGTCTAAAAATTCGTACATTTTTTCGCCGCGTAAAGTAACTCTTGCACCAATGGGCATTCCTTTACGCAATTTGAAATTGGAAATATCTTTCTTAGAAAAAGTAGCAACAGCTTTTTGACCTGTGATCTGTTCCAATTCGCCCACTGCAACATCTACTAATTTCTTGTCGGTAACAGCGCCATTCACACCGCGGTTGATGCAAATTTTTTCTAATTTAGGCGCCTGCATAATACTTTTGTATGCAAACTTTTTTACTAAAGCAGGTACAACTTCTTTTTTGTACTTTTCTGCTAACCTCGGAGAATATTTTACGGTACTCATTATTTAATTACCTCCCCTGATTTTTTTGATACACGAACTAATTTACCTTCTACTCTGGTACGTTTAATTTTAGTGGCAGATTTTGATTTTGCATCCCATAACTGAACATTGCTGATGTTAATAGGTGCTTCTATTTTAACGATACCACCTTTAGTGTTTTGCGCACTTGGTTTTGTATGTTTAGTTATGATGTTCACGCCTTCAATCACAACACGGCCTTTGTCAACAATAACTTCCAATACTTTGCGTGGTTTTTTCAAATCTTTATCATCACCGGCAATCACAACAACTGAATCGCCTTTCTTGATGTTAAATTTTGGTTTGAATCTGTTACTCATTTTATTATACTTAAAGCTTAACGCTAAACGCTAACGCTTAGCTTAATTTTTATTTTTAATTTACTAAAGAACTTCGGGTGCCAATGATATAATTTTCATATATCCTTTATCGCGTAATTCTCTTGCTACCGGCCCAAAAATACGTGTACCGCGGGGCTCATCAGCATTGTTTAATAATACAACTGCATTATCATCAAAGCGGATATACGAACCATCTTTACGGCGTAACTTATTTTTTGTACGAACAATTACTGCTTTAGAAACAGTACCTTTTTTGATACCGCCTGCAGGAATTGCGTCCTTAACTGTTACTACGATCTTATCGCCAATTTTAGCATAGTCCTGACCGCTGTTACCAAGCACTTTAATACAAAGCACTTCCTTGGCACCGCTGTTGTCAGCCACATTTAATCTGCTTTCTTGCTGAATCATTTTTTTTAAGCTTTTAGCTTTTAGCGGTTAGCGGTTAGCTAACCAAAAAATATTATTTCCAATCTTGCTAATAGCTCATAGCTAATAGCTCATAGCTTTCTTATTTCGCTTTTTCTACTACTTCTACTAATCTCCAACGCTTTGTTTTACTAAGCGGACGGGTTTCCATGATTTTTACCACATCACCAATCGTACACTCATCTTTTTCATCATGAGCATGGAACTTGGTAGTTTTCTTTACAAACTTACCATAGATGGGGTGTTTTACTTTTCTTTCAACAGCAACGGTAATGGTCTTAGCCATCTTATTACTGGTAACTACCCCTGTTCTTGTTTTACGCAAATTTCTTTCAACCATTGTTTGCATTTTATTTGGTTATTAAGCCAAAGCTCTTTTTTGTAATTCCGTTTTTATACGGGCAATATCTTGTCTCAGGCCACGAATACTCATTGGGTTTTCCAACGGAGAAATAGCGTGAGCAAATTCAAGTTTCTTTAAACGAAGCGAATCTTCCTGAATGCGTGCTTTTAAATCGCTTTCGGTTAAATCCTTCAAACTTTTATTAAAATCTTTTTTATTATTAGCCATTGCAATTCTGTTTTAAAAATTATGCCTGCAAATCTCTTCTGATAACGAATTTTGTTTTGATAGGTAATTTCTGTGCAGCTAATTCCATCGCTTCTTTTGCTGTTGCTTCAGTAACACCATCGCACTCAAATAAAATACGTCCCGGTTCTACTACGGCAGCCCAAAACTCAGGGTTACCTTTACCTTTACCCATTCTCACTTCCAATGGTTTGCGTGTAATGATCTTATCGGGAAATATGCGGATCCATACATTACCTTCACGTTTCATTGCACGTGTCATACTTTGACGGGCAGCTTCAATCTGGCGATTTGTTAACCAAATAGGTTCCAATGCTTTTAAGGCATAGGTTCCAAATGATATGGATGTACCTCTTTTAGCCACTCCGCGGATGCGGCCTTTCTGCTGTTTTCTATGTTTGCTTCTTTTAGGCTGTAACATTATAGTAATTTGAAAAGTAAAACACCCCATCTATAAATAACTCGTTTAACTTTCATATTTGCTCCTTAGTTTCTTCCCCTTCCTCCGCCACGGTTATTATCTCTTCTTTCGCCGCCTCTTCTGTCATCTCTGCCACCACCTCTTCTGTCGTCTCTTCTTTCATCGCCACCTCTTTCTCTTCTGTCGCTCATATCATTTTTTCCACCAACAAAGTTTGGATTCAATTCGCGAGATTGAA
>Ga0181457_10021_pt1 | contig 13465 bp, 16 predicted proteins | sample InSIn4SAF170_FD_119058 | JGI IMG/M metagenome (GOLD analysis project Ga0181457, IMG submission 119058) | Clean room microbial communities from NASA Spacecraft Assembly Facility at Jet Propulsion Laboratory, Pasadena, California, USA -... ...
CTAACTGATCCCCGGAGGGATCAAATATTTATAGGAATTATATAGGCGGCGATTATTCGACCCCGGCCGGGGTCGTACACGCATATCGACGGGTATTTGCTATAAATATTAGATCCCTCCGGGATCTAATCCCGCGGTATTTAGCGCTTAATTTAAATAATATCACAGCTTTGCTGATGCCGGAAGGGATCAAATATTTATAGGAATTATATTGGGGAGCGAATATTCGACCCCGGCCGGGGTCGTACCCGTATATAGATGGAAATATGCTATAAATATTAGATCCCTCCGGGATCTGATTTGCAACCGGAGGAGGCAGACACTACGCTAATTTCCCCAGTATCTGTTTCCAAAAGATACTTAAGAAAGAAAACAAGGGAATGGCCAATGCTATCAGGTAAGCTGTGAGCCGGTACAAAAAGCTCCGTTCAAAAAACCTGCCGACCAATGCATCATGATGTTTCCTGTAATACCGGATGGACCAGATCCCCAATGCACCTGTCACCAGCATAACAACCACCAGGATGGCCTCCTTATGGCGCAGTAAATAAGGATTGAATTCCATCACAAGAACAGTGATCCGGATCCAGAGAATTACAACGATACCGAACCACACCCGCCCAACCGCATTCAACGCATCCAGTGATCCAAATTTTTTCCCGAACAGGGTAATCCGCAACGCGTAAATGCTGAGGTAAAGGGCATTGAAAATATACATCATTCTGCTTGAATAAATTAACCGCCTCCTTATCCCCCCTATTCCCAGCGAACATTGCTTTTCAGTTCCGCCGCCGGCTGACCGCCGAACAACTTATTCTCGCCGCTGAGCTTCCGGGTTACCAGGCTGTTGGCGGCAACAATTGCGCCTGAGGGAATGCCGGCACCTTTCAGCACCAGGCAGCGGCAGCCGATCCAGACATGCTCGCCGATCGTGATATCTTCCGGCGGGTTTATCTGCCTCCCTGTATCATCGGTGATGGCATGATAGTCGGTATCCATGATGAGCGTATCCCATGACACCAGGCAGTTGCGGCCAAAACTGATAGTTTTCTGATCGGCCACCAGCGTACTTTCGGCGGTCATCACAAAATTGTCGCCAAACCGGATGGTTCCGGAGTTGCGTGCAGCGATTTTTGACCCCTGCCCGATCAGTGCGCGGCCCTCGAAAATTATGGTGCCCGTTACCTGCCAGATGCTTCGCGACCGCTTGTGATCGAAAATACCCACCACCCGGTAACCCAGGCGGATCATGCGGGTACGTATGGGTCCGGCAAGCACGATCTTCCCCCCTGCTTCCTCAACATACATGTAGCGCGAAACAAAAACCGGCAGCCGTATGGCCTGCCTGAACGGGAAATAGCGAAAATTGAACCGGATGGTTTTTATGTTTACCTCTTTAAAAAAAATCCAGGCTTTTTGCAGTCGGGTCATTAATGCGAATTTAAACTTTTATGCTCAGTCATTATTTTTCTTTTTTCGCAAAAAGCTAAACTATATATTTAGTTTTATAGCACCTAAATTGTATTCATGTTCAAATTGCCAGAGATCCCGCGCCGCATCCTGTATGTCCTCGTCTGCCTGTTTATGCTGTGCAGCAGGGCCAATGCGCAAACTACTGACGCGGGTACCATAAAAGGAATGGTTATCAGCGCCAAAACAAAGCTCCCTGTTCGGGCTGAAAAAAATTCCGGGAATGGAGATCGATAAAGACGGCAACATCAAAGCAAATGGCGAAGCAATTACCAAGCTGCTTGTAGACGGGAAGTTATTTTACGGCGGCGACCCGAAAATTGCATCCCAAAACCTGCCGGCAGATGCCATCCAGGCGGTGGAGGTGATCGACGAAAAATCAGACAAAGTACTGGATACCGGCATCGACGATGGGAAGCGCACCACGGTGCTGAACCTGGTTGTGAAACCCGATAAAAAGCGCGGCTGGTTCGGCAATGCGGCACTGGCCAGGGGCAGCAGCGAGAGATACCTGGGCTCCATGAGCGCCAACCAGTTCAATAAAGATAAGCAGGTAAATGTGCTGCTCTTAAGTAATAATGTAAACCAAAGCGGCTTCACGTACGAAGATATCAGCAATTTCAATGAAAACGAGGGCGACGGACTTGCCCAGGGCAGCACATCGGCCGGACTGGTAAAAACGATGTCGGGCGCCATCAACCATGCGAATAGCTGGGGCAAGAAGAAACAGGCCGATATCACCACCAGCTACGTAGTTTACCACAATAACAGCACGCAGCGCTCGTCATCAGCGATCCAGTCTATTCAGCCCGACCAGGTTTACTTTAACCAGAACGGGGTAGATAACTCGGCACGCAGTCTCACCCAGCGGTTTAATTTCACTTTAGACGACAAGATCGACGAGGCTACCACCCTGCGTTTTAAGCCATTCGTGAGTCTCAGCACCTCCCGAGGAAAGGTGCTGTCGAATATTTCGCAGGTTAATGCATCCCGGGAGGATGTAAATACCGGCTTCTCGTTCAGTAACCGGAAAACGGTGACGCCGCAGTTTAACGGCAGCAGCAGCCTGAGCCACACATTCACGAGCGGATGGGTGGCCTATGTTTCCCTCGATGTGAATATGTCGACGAATAACGCAACTACCATCAACCAAACCAACAACCAGTATTACCTGCTGAATACCAGCCAGGTTTTCGACAGGCGCGAGGAACAGGCCCTGGACGACAATTATATCCGGTTCGAATCCACATTGAGCAAGTCCATCGGAAAATCAAAAAGCACCAGTATTTTTTATAACCCCCAGGTTGCCCGGTATACCAATGGGCTCAGCTCTGAAGCGATGGAGTATAACCCCGCAACCGGCCTCCACGAGATCGGCATCGACAGCCTGGCGAGCGCCACAGAGCGCGCATCTTTTTACTTCATGAACATTCTCGGCATAAACACCCGGCTCAGGAACTGGAACCTGTATGCTACGGCAACCTTCCGGAAAACCACGATGACGGCCAAGGGTCACTACAACACCTTCACCCAGGATTTCTCTAAGGATTTTTATAACATCGCCTCCACCATTTCTGCTACCTACAGCACCCCGACCGGGAAGCGGTTCGCCCTCAACTTCGAGAAATACGTTAAAACGCCCAGGGTGAACCAGTTCGACCTGAACCAGTACAATACCGATCCGCTCAACATCCGGCTCGGCAACCCCGGTCTGAAACAGGAGATGCAATACCTCACCCAGGTTAACTACCGCACATCCAATCCCCAGAAAAGAACGTATTTCCTGGTATCCGGGTCCATGACGCTGTCACAAAACTCGATCGCTACAAATACCTCCTTTGATCCCCTTACCGGCATACAGGTAAGCAAACCGGTAAACATACAGGGCAATCACAATTTCAGCACGAACATGAGTTTCACCATCCCCGTTCCGGTAAAAGGGCTCACCGTGAGTCCGACACTAAGCGGGTTTAAGACCCGCACCATGGGCTACCTGAATTCCACAATCAACAAAAGCGATAACTGGAACGGCGGCGGCGGCCTCACCATCAGCTATGCGTAAAAACCAAGCTGAACCTGACACAAACCAATTCCTTCAGCTACAATCATTTACACAACTCTGCGCGCCCCACATTGCGAAATAACTTTCTTTATTCAGACAACGGACTCAGCGTACGCTATGAGATCTTCAAAAAATGGCGGCTCAACAGCGATTTCAGCCGCAGCGCCTATGCCGGTCAGCATTACGTATTGCTGAACACCGGCATCCAGCGGTATTTTATGGCCAAGAACCAGCTGAACATCGAGCTGAAAGGTTTCGACCTGCTGAACCAGAACACCAACATCCGCCGGGTTGTCACCGATACCCAGATCGCCGACCTGCGCACCAACAGCATAAACCAGTACGTGTACCTGAAGCTCGCCTACAAGATCGTTAAAACAGGGGGCGGGGAAATGTAAAAGGGAGATTGGATTGTAAAAGGGAGAAGGGCTCTAAAGGTCGAAATGGATTGTTAAAGGTGATCTTCTTGTGCTATATTTTGGGCGTTCCCGCATCAGGAAATTTGAAATTTAAGCACTATCCAGCTCATGCGGGCGCGCTTTCCGCTCTTACTCCTCCTTCGCCCGCCATCGCTTGTGCCTCCGCTTGTGCCTCCGCTAAAGCTTCGGCGACACGCAGACGCGTCGGCGGGCTCTGTTCGGGGTAACCGCTTCAATCGCTAACGCGGATCGTGGTAATTGAATTAAGAATCGTAGAAATAATAACTTCGCTATAGAGTATTGTTACTTGACGCTCATTAGTAAGCCTAATGTCGAATAATAACCTGCTTTTTAATAACCTTTTTATCATCACGTATATGCAGGACTTCGTTGGTTTCGCCATCATTGCTAACCTTAAGAATTGTTTGTTTAGCTCCAAACCTGCGTAATGTTACCCCTGTTTTTATTGAAAATCCTCTTTTAGAACCTATCGCTCCAATTTTTACGAAAATCCACTAAAACAAAAAGAGGGACCCTTTTGAGATACCCTCTTACTTACCGTTTTCACAGCGGATAATGAATTCCTCCAATGATTAAATATAAGAACTCATATTCAAGAACTAAAAACCGCCACTTCCGTCACATTCTCCGATACAGGTCCCTGGTCCATTATAATTATTTTGCCATATAAAGTGCAATAATTATTATAGTGTGAAGGACAATGGTGATCGGAAGTTTGATGGTGAAATAGATAGGCGCCATTAAATTAGTATACTTGCAATGTATAGAATAGTTGGGGAAACCTGTTTGTGAATTCTAAATGTTACGTTAATCATGACTTTCAGATTATTCGCTTTTATCAGCCATATTATTGCAAGCGCACTATTTCCTGCCCAATTATACAGTCAAAAACTTCCGAATGTTCAAATGGCAGGATTGGCTCCTCCTACGAATCTGAGAATAGACGGAAAGATGAACGATTGGAACAATAAATTTATGGCATTTAATAAAAATGTTAGTTTATCTTATTCGTTGGCTAATGACGAAAAATTTCTGTACCTAGCTGTTCAGGCCGATGATGTAACGGTGATCAAAAAGATCCTGGCTGGCGGAGTGACCTTTATTATTAATACAAAGGAAAAAAAAGAGAAAGATGCAATATCTATTACTTTCCCGTTCATCACGGCGGAGCAGGAACGTAATATGGGCAAATTAAGGGGTGAAAGTGTTCGCTCTATGAAAGAAGATTGGGGTAACGACTTAAAAAAGCAAGTCAGGATATTAGATTCTATATCGTATTTGAATAACCGGGTGTTTATAGATCGGCTTAAAGAGATTAAGGTGGAAGGCATTTCGCAAATGAGCGACAATATTATTTCAATATATAACGAGCAGGGTATTCTAGCCAGGGCATTGTTTGATAAAGACGGAAATTTTAATTATGAACTTGCCGTTCCCCTCGCTTATATCCCCCAGCCTGCGAATCAGCGCATCATTAGTTATAGTATCAAGCTCCTTGGAACAACAGCTAATAATCTTCCCAGGGCTCCTCTCACGTTGATTGGTCCGCCGCCCCCCGGGCCCGGGAAGCGCGGAGTTGATATTATGACACTCTTCAGTGTTACAAATTTTTGGAGCAGTTACACGCTCCGCTAATAACGACGTATTGACATCTCGTTTGTGAGCTTAAAAAATTATAAATCTGCGTAGTCTCCGCCTTTTTTGGTATTTTTTCACCAACAAAACACCTTTCATTCATAACTAAATTACAATGTGAAAATGAGTCCTTATCCCCCGAATTAAGAAGTTCCTCTGTTTTTATCCTCCGCAATGGGGACGCACTTCGCTATACAGGTCTTCGTTAACCTGATCCTGCTTTGTAATGTAAAAATGATGGAATGAGTTGAAAGAGAATGATATTCTGGCGAAATATTTTCCGGGCGTTCCCGCATCAGGAAATTTGAACTTTAAACACTTTCCTGTTCATGCGGGCGCGCTTTCCGCTCTTACTCCTCCTTCGCCAGGCATCGCTTGTGCCTCCGCTAAAGCTTCGGCGACACGCAGACGCGTCGGCGGGCTCTGTCCGGGGTAACCGCTTCAATCGCTAACGCGGACGTGGTAGCCCGGAAATTAACATCTAAGAAAAATTAAGCCTATATTGAAATCTATTCTATACAGGAGTATAAGCTTGATAAGTCATGAAAACTTACAAAAGGAATATAAAAACGCTTTGCTGGGTGATACTATCAGTACTCGCAATAAAAGATGTAGAAGCTCAAAAGTTATCAGCCGTTCAGGAGACTAGCGTTTTCGCTCCCGCAGGTATTCGGATTGACGGTAAAGCCGCTGAATGGGGTCCTGCATTTCAGGCTTACAATAAAACTACACGCATATTTTACACCTTGGCCAATGATAGGAATACTCTTTACCTCACAGTGCATGCTTCCGATAAAACAACAATCAGAAAAAATCGTTATCGGCGGCTTAACACTTAGCATCAGCGAAAACGAAGGGAAAAACAGCAAATCAATGGTGTCTGTCACTTTCCCAAAATATGAGCTGAAGAATCCTCCGCTATACCTGGTGTTAAATGAAGATATACGAACTGTAAAAAGTAAAAATGAAAAGGATTCTTTGGTCGAAAAATATAACCTCAGGATAGCAGGAAAACTAAAAGATATTGGGGTGGAAGGCATACAGGAGATACCCGATAGTATGCTCTCCATTTACAATACCGAAGGGATCAAAGCAAATGCCCTTTTTGATGATCAATTAGAATACACTTGCGAACTTTCAGTACCACTTAAATACCTGGGATTTTCCTCCGGCAGTAAAACACCTGTTTTTTATACTATAAAATTAAATGGTGGAATACCAGTTGGATCAAGACTTACAGAAATTCCAGGGAGGGGCATCCTAACTTATATCGGACCTGACGGACGGTCATTTACGATTGGCCAGGCAACTCCTGAATCATACGATTACGCACTTCCAACTCAATTTTCAGGTAGATATGTATTGGCGGAGAAATGATTAGGTATTGATCCAGGCTTCCCGGCAACCAATAAGGATCCGGATGCTGCCAGCATCCGTTTCAAAGACCTACAATATCTGGAATATAAAAAACAAGAGAAATAAACTCTGGATGACAATGAGTAATTTCTCGAAAAGGCGACCCTTGCTAAATAGAATAATCGAGCCTACAGTAAATACTATCAAAAAAATATTTGTAAACAAATGTCCTAATAAAGGCGGAAAGAAAACATCAAATTGCTTCACCCTTTCCTCGTGTGAATCATACGTATTGAAGACATACATCCATGCAATGAAATGATAGCAATTGAGAATGAGTGAAAAGTAGGCGATTTTCAGGTAGTTCATGCTAAGATGAGTATGTAATTATCTTCGCCTTTGCTGCTATTTATTTCAAAATCTCCACAGGCATTCCAGCATGTTTATATTTCGTCAGTGTATCCATATGCGCATTGGAAATCGCAACGCACCCGTTCGTCCAGTCTTTCAATTTTGCTTTCTTCGGATTTGTGCCGTGGATCATGATCTCACCACCCGTTTTAACCCCGAGGCGCTTCGCCGTGGCGCTGTCGGTTCCGTTCGGGTACGATATCACGAATCCGCGGTAATAGTCCAGTGTCTTCGCCCGCCCCGACCATTGTTCTCCGCCTGTAAGGTGATACGATCCCTCCGGCGTCCGACCGTCACCTTCGCGTTGTTTATGGCCAACAGGGTTCCGGCCCAGGTTTACGGGGAACTGGAAAATCGTTTTATTTCCGCGTATAACATACATCCTCCTGAGCGATTTCTTTACCACGATCTTATCGGCCCGCTGCAGTGAATAATAGATCTTATTGATTACCGATGCGCTATCCATCAGGAGACTATCGGGATTCAGCCGAAGAGAGCGCTTCCCTTTTTCAAATACGATGGTGTACTTGCCGGTCGACATCTCTTTAGCATACTGGTAGTAGTGCAGCGGGGCGCCTGTTATGCTATGAACAGTCAGGGTTGTATCTGCCCCGGCAAGCGATTTTGCCGGCGCGCTATAGAAAAGATTATTCAGCATTTCGATCACTTGCATACTGTCCCTTTGTTTGGGTGCATGATCATACATCTCCATCCGGAACAGCTGGTGTTTTGCGTTCCGGTACCTGGCGCCATCAGCATCATAATGCATCATGAAAAACGTATATTTTGACGATCTGAGCAATTTAAAATACTGGTAAAACCGGTAAGGCTCCTTCGTCTTCCAATCGTAAACCAGGATATTGGTATCCAGTTCTGAAACAACCCGGGCGCCGGGAGGAGATATCTTGCCCGGCAAACCCTTCCATCCCAGCAACAGCGCCAGTGGGAATGCCGTTAAAAGGAAGAGTTGCCTTAGTTTCATAATAGAAGTTTACAAAATATCAAAAAAAGCCGGATCTAATCCGCTGGGTATAATGCGTTTATAATCTACTTCAAAAAACCGCTGTACAAGATAATCAACTTTGGATATAAGTAGTTAGGGTAAGCGGACAGGATCTAAATTGTCCGCCATAAAAAACGTAACTAAACAGAAAAGAAAGAGGCAAAATTTATATTAGTGACCGCCAATACGCTTTTGTATCTTCCTGATAAACTTGCTTGAAAACTCTTCAATGCAGGCGTCCAGATCTACATTTCCCTGATTCTTCCTATAAATAGATTTATCCGTCGCAGGATCTTTAACAGCGATCAAGCCTATTTCTGATTTTTCTCCTTTATTGAAAAAATTATCCCTTTTTTTTATATTAAATACGTAAGAATAACCGGACCCTCCAAATTGTATTCGGGCTTGCCATTTATCCCGGTAATAGAACTCCGTATATCCAGAACTATGAATTGACGTATCCCCCGAAATGACTTCATCCACGGCTGCCTTAAGCGTAGCGACTTCCACATTAAAAGAATATTCTTTTAGTGGCGGATAAACCTTAAAAAAGTTATAGACAAGAGAAACTGCAATAATTAACAGTACAATAAGAGAAAATAAACCAATAATAACTTTTTTAAATAAAGGCATATTCCTTAAATAAGTCACAGATACCCTTTTTCATTTGTTGGCAGAAGTGGTAAATGATTCATTAGTAACGTGTTGTGCGATTGAAAAATGGGTATGTTAGTTTGCTATTGAGGTATAGGAATCGCTAAGCCCGATATTGGTTTTAATTATTTTGGAAAGCAAAGCCTGTGCTGTTAATTTCTCTCCGGCCCCGCTATCCGCTCCGCCCTACCCATTGCACCAGCCTGCGCGGGCTTTGCTGCTATCGGGTTTGGATTTTTTTGGCCAGTGCTTTTAACTTCCTTCACATCCCGCGATTGTCCCGTGGTTGGCCATCCTGAACTGCTTTTTATTTAGTACGAAACCGGGTTAGGATAGCAGCAGGGTACCACGGACGGAGCGAAGCGACGCCGGAGTACCCGCGAATAGCCCGGCCGCGCTACCGCGCGGAACCCCCAAAATAAATTGTTCTATCTCACTTTAGCCCCTATTCTATTTATTATGCTATCCTTAACTATTATTTCGATCTAATGTTGTAGTTACTTATTATCTGTCTCTACCATATAATATTACCCGGTCTGATTCTCCCATATCATTACATCTAATCGCACAACACGTTCATTAATAATACATTACATCTCCAGAATCTTCTTTCTGAATAACCCGCCAATAATCACCGAAGCGATACTCCCTGCAAAAAATAAAAACGCAAGTTTTTTCTTCCGGTTGGTTATCCTTATCTCCTTTTCTATAGGATCTCCGGGTATTTTACTCGCTCCATAAATGTGAAATAAAAGGAAATAAAATAGTCCACCCTGAATGACGAACAATAAAAATGACAAAGGCCCTTTTTTAAAGAATCTTAGGATCCGAAAATCAAATATCACTTCTGCAAAGCCAATCAATACAACTAGATAGGCAAAGAAGGTAATGAAGACTAAACAAAAGGCAGTAAACCAATCACGATCTCTGGCATTTTTAAATTCAAACTGCCGGATTAGCCAGATGTAGTAATAAGTTAGAATGAGCTTTTTTAGCATATATCAACTCTATATTCAGCCCTTGATTTCGGGCTACCTGTTTATACCTTGAATTTTAATATATAAATAAGTAACTCCTCCCTGTGTTAAAGAGAAACTATTTTTAACAGGATCAAACTGCACCGTAATACCCGCATAAACAAACTTATGGTCACCTTTGGCTTCCAGTGGAAATGCACCCTGTCCAGTTGCCTGCGCAAATAGTGCAGTATTGTTTTTAGTTATGGCAATCTTGAGAGGTATCTGGCTACTGGAATAGTTGCCAACATATTTATCCAGGTCTGCCGGGGAGATGACGACCGTCTTAAAATCAGGGATTGTAAAAGGCTTATTAAAATAAATGCTTAATGCCCCTATTATCACATCATTAGTTGAATATCGCACCCCATTGGCGGTATAAGCTATTGCTAATTTTTCTTTCGGAAAATAAGCCAATAAACTGGAAAATCCGTCGATACCCCCGGTATGTCCATAGCCTTTTATTTCATAAAATGGTATGGCAAGCATTCCCATGCCAAAGTTATCCCTGGTCGTTTTCATCAACTCTAAGCTGGCCGGGCCAATGAGCTTTCCTGTAAAAAGTGCATCTATAAATTTAATGAGGTCAGAAGGTGTTGACACAATGGCACCTGCCCCACCCGGGATATTCATATCGGTTTCAGTTGCTGGTATCCATTGCCCTGTGTACCTGTAAGAGTATGCTTCATTTTTAGCGGGAATAGTTTTAGTACCGTAATAGGTATCGGCCAAGCCTATTTTTGAAGTAATGCGTTTTTTTAATTCTTCGGAATAGCTTTTACCGGTCAACTTTTCGATGATATAGCCAAGCAAAGCAAAATTTGTATTGCTGTAATCTGCCTTCTCATCCGGTTCAAATGCGGATTTATGCCGGGAAAAGATTGCGATCATCTCAGCCTGCGACTTGAGAACGGTCATATAAGCGGCATAAAGTGAATCAGCCGTAAAGTTATAAAGACCGCTCCGGTGGTTCAGCATTTGTGCTATGGTAATTTTTCCGGCATTCGGCAGTTGCGGAAAATAAGCGCTCAAAGGGGTCTCAAGGCCAAGCTTACCTTCCTCAATTAATTGAAAGATCATAACCGCTGTAAACATCTTACTTATTGAGCCTACCCGGTATTTTGTATTACTTGTCGCACGGGTTTTAGCCCAATCATTTACCTGGCTGTAACCAATGGCGTTCTGATAAATCAAAATACCGTTCTCAGCTATGGCGATACTACCCATGTTCTGATCATGCGTGTTAATCGCAACAAAGAAACTGTCTAGCCGGGACTTATTAAAAACTTGAGCCTGGGTACATCCTTGTAAAACAAGGAACAACAAGAATAGGTAAGGACTTCTTTGAATCATGCGGTTCGTTTTAGGAGATAGGATCCGGTTTAGACGTACTACCTAGTTATTGACCCGGACCGAAAAGGTCCGATTAAATAATAGCTCATGATCTTCTCTTCAGAAGGAAATAAACCTTGTTTCTTACTATTTACGCATGCAAACCGTTGCGAATTAAGGAAGTTGTCAAAGGTTATTTTCTTTCTTCTGATCGTCCATCTGACCGGTGAACCATGCAGGTGTTAACTGGATATAAGCGACATCGGCATTGATGCCTGATACGCGGAGTAAGTGATGATCATTCTCAAACACATACGTTTTTTTAACACGTTTGCTTTTCAGCACAAGAAAACTATCGGTTAGCTTGTAATTGAACAGGATATCGCCGAAATAATCTTTACCCAGCTTCCCGGTAATCAAAAGCTTACTATCAGGAAGAAACCTGAACTTGCTTCCATTTGCTGAGCCGATCAATTTACGGGCGGGATCCGGGTTGCCCTGGATATCGGTGTTCATGCGAAATCCCACCATGCTATAATCCCCTGAAGGCATTAATACAGGTTGCGTAAGTGCACACGAGGCTAATAACAACGCGCAGCAGCAGCAAATCAGGAATGAATTTTTCATCAGCTTAAATTAGTGGCAGTTAAGTAAATATACTGATTATCGTTCCCAAAGTACTAATTTCGTCTATTAATATCTCTTCTCAACAGAGCGAACTATGAACGCAATAAAAACAGGTCAGATTAAGGCAATCGGGTGGGTGCTGTTATGGACCGTGGCGATTTCTGGTATTCCTGGATAAATGCCGTACTCTAACCTTATCGCCTTTGTTTGGATTAATGCTGTATAGTTTTATACTTGTTCCAGGTAAGTTGCTTTTTATTTGTTCCACCGGCATCCATAACCCATAATACCCCTGTTCCCTCATTGATCCTGCCACTGAGAGTATACACAATTTTCCCTTCCGGGGACCACGAAAAACTTGTGATATTTTCAGCGCTTAGAATTTTTGTTTCTTTGCCATCAGTGCCAATAGTTTCTATTCCCCGACCTATATAGCCAATCCGGTTTAAAGAAGTTGAATATTTAATCCCTGAAATAACAAAAGGTACTATTCCAAGGTTGCTATGGGTATCTGCTTCCTGGGAGTATACTGTTAAAGCAATCCCATTATTCACACCTCTAAAAAAATAAATCCTTTGATTTTCTCCCCAGGCCGGTTCACCTGAATTACCAGTAAGAAACTGTTTTCTACCTGAACCTGTGGAATCCATTAACCAGTTTCCCATTACACTTGCGGGTTCAGGAGCGGAATAGCTCCTGTGATATGCAATCCATTGGCCGTCAGGGCTCCATGATGGATAAAAATTGTTACCGCCATCTGTAAGGATTTCCAATTTCATTTCATCAAAATTTTCTCCATCAAATGGCATTTTGACAATTTGACCAGCCCTTGAAAAGGCTATCCATTTGCCGTCAGGACTCCATGATGGAGTAAGTAATTGGTAGGATAATACTCGCCGCTGATTAGTCCCATCAGCATTAATCAGCCAAAATCCAGTGGAATCTTCCTTATATGTAAATACATCGCTTGTGGAGCACCCTTTCCTGGAAGCATCAATAATACGTTTATCAATTGGGGTATGATTAAATCCGATTAACTTCCCCGAAGGATGCCACACAGGATCCTCATAGGGAGATGGATAATGAACGAAATAATCTGTACAATCCCTCTCCTTTTTACACGAAATGCTTGCAAAAAGCAGTACTGCAATACAATATTTTATATAATTGCTCATAATAAAAAGGTACTGTTATCCCAATAAAGCTTACGCCTTTGTAGGTAGTTTCACCAACAAAAGCATCCTCTCTAATCATTGATTAGTTTGCAATGTGAAGATAAGTATCCATGTCTTTTCCAGGTTACGAAAATCAGCCTTTTCTTTGTCTTTCTCCATGGACGCACTTTCGGTAAGAGAGATATTGGTTAATATTCGCTTACATTTTCGATAATTTGCTGGCGAAAACACCACCAAAGCCGGAGGCTGATTGTATGCAGGGAAGATTCCACTGGATTTTGGCT
>Ga0181457_10022_pt1 | contig 13246 bp, 12 predicted proteins | sample InSIn4SAF170_FD_119058 | JGI IMG/M metagenome (GOLD analysis project Ga0181457, IMG submission 119058) | Clean room microbial communities from NASA Spacecraft Assembly Facility at Jet Propulsion Laboratory, Pasadena, California, USA -... ...
CACCAACTCACGGATTCGACACGAAGCCACCCTGAACCATGAAATGAATATCCTTCTCCGCGGCCACTCACGCGACCAGGATCAGGTATGGAAGATGCCACTCGGCGCGGCGGAAGGGCTGTAACACATTCGACTCTGGAAAACCAGACCCAAAATGTTGATGTCGAGGCGCAAAGACAGGAAGCATTGACCATGAGCACAAACAAGGTTTCACGCGATCGACGTATCACGATGCAGCACGGTTACAAGGATGGTTCGGATTCACCTGGCCTGAAGCGAATAAATCGAAGCGCAACGGGCAACTCGGTCAAATCGTCAAAGAGTGCACGGCGAAGAGCAGTAGGAGGATGTTCTACTTCAATCGCCTATGGCGCAGCAGAGATGGGTAGGTCAACAGGCTGGGCGCCAGGTTTAGAGCCGGGTATAGACACCAGTGATCCGCCTCCTTACGATAGAGATGATGAAGAAAACCATGACATTCGTCAGCTGGAGCAATTACATGAACAATGTGAAATTACTGTGGTTGATTACAGTGCCGACCAGCTCGACTCACATTTTTTAGACAATGAAAGTTTGAAAGAGTTTCTCGATGAACCTCAAGAGTATTGGTCTGAAGTGAGATGGATCAACGTGAACGGCCTATCCTGGGACGTAATTAAAGAGATAGGAAATCACAAACACTTGCATCGATTGGCTATCGAGGATTTGATCAACACTCGCAATCGAACCAAAGCAGACTTCTATCGGGATCATACATACGTGGTCCTCCCCCTACAGAAGCTCGTCAACGTTGAGAACGAGTATGACAGCAGCAGTAGTGAAAACGAAGATGAGGATGAAAATGAAAGCAGTGGTCGGAAACATACCTACAATGATCTTGATCTGCGCAACAATATCGACCAGAAGGGTAACGCAACAGCAAGAGTTGTGCATGAGCGAAGACGTCGTGAGCGTGCCGAGGAACACGGAAAGAAACGCAAAGGTGCCATAAGACGCCTCTTGAACTCGTACATGAAGCCCAAAAGGAGATCTAAAATTCATTCGAAATCAGCTAGTGCCACGGATTCAATTGGTGCCAAAGGCCCTTGGGCAACAAAGAAGTTCAGAACATTGCAGCAGTATCATGCTGGTCCAAATCAAGATCGTGTCGAGTACATGCAACAGCATTCAACTCTAGAGCCGCAAGGACTAGGTGTATCTGTAGAGCAGGTCTCCATCTTTCTAACAGCCGATAATACCGTCATCAGCTTTTTCGAGTACTCTGCTCAGGATGTTGAGCTCCCTATCCTTCGCCGCCTCCAATCGCAAAGCACAATATTACGGCAGTCTTGCGATGCAAGCATGTTAATGCAATCGATCCTCGACACTATAATCGACCTTGCCATACCTGTCACGACAGCTTATCAAGATGCTATTGGCGACCTCGAGCTTAGAGTCTTGACTGCTCCTGCCATATCCGAATCAACACAACTGTACATCTTGACTAGTGAGATTGCACAGCTGCGTTCGGCTATAGCACCTATCGGCCAGCTAATTGGGTCACTCAAGGACCATAGACCGAACGTCAGCGCATCTACGGTACCTCCCTATGATCAACAGCCCGCGACGACTGGAGCACTAGGGCCAGGGAGACAGCCTCCTGCCAGCAACAACCAAAGACCACAGCATCTTCGTCAAGCACAGCGCTCTACGACAGCTGCCATACAAGAAGTAACGATCTCGGACTTAACGAAGACATATCTTGGTGACGTTGAGGATCATGCTATCATTATTCAAGACTCCTATGATCAAATGAGGAGGGCTGCAGACAATCTCGTCGATCTTATCTTCAATACCGTTTCTGCGTATCAGAACGAATCCATGAAGCAACTCACCATTGTCACAGCATTTTTTCTTCCCTTGAGTTTCATGACGGGCTATTTCGGCATGAACTTTGTTCGATTTTCGGGCGTCCAGCAGCATAGTGATGCTTATTTCTGGGCTATTGCGGGACCAGTTTGTGCTGTTGTTGGTGCGCTCTTGCTCAGAGAATGGATTTGGCGGTCGCTACAGCAGTCGGCAAGCAAGTCACTTATCAAGAGACAGAGGAACAGAAGGTTGGAGATGCCGAAAAAGTAAACCTAACTAATCTCTTATGCTCGAAGATATTTTCTCACTTGTTGATCACGGACATCCGACCCCTTCATGCTTACTGAAATTAGGAGTCTTTAACCCAGCAGTTCAGGAGGAAGCAATTTCATTGCACGATCTCGAACACACCAGGGATCATATGCTACATCGTGAGCATGGCTCCAGTGTGAGAGTGGCTGACAACCTCACTCGCGTTCAAACTGAGCAATAGCTGAGCCCAGAAGTTTTGTCCTTTGTTGATGCGCTGTAGCTCCTGCCTAAGAAGAGATGTTGCACTTTGTGATCGTCCTGTTGCAGGCCAGATGGCTTCCCACCATGAGAAATATAAATATAGTGTCTTGTAGCTCGTAAGCCAACGAGGGATTTTCTATGAATACTAGGCTGCTTACCTAAGGTGAAGCTAAACTCATCCAAAAAATTAGCGACTACTACTCCACCGTTATGCAGGAACGAGCCTGGTAGTTGTCACCTTTCAAACCGGGCTGGCAACTTACATATCTAAGCAACTGTTGCCATCCTACGTTGTTCACTCTCATTATCACCATTGATGAAACATGAGTCACAAGCAGAGAAGAAAGCAAAGTTCGAGAGCAGCGGAGCCTCAGACAGCGGACGATGTCCCGCTCGCACGTCCATCTGAAAATGGGCCGCGGAAGGCGAAGACATTGTATGAGATTGCAGCAGAGCGACAGGCGGCCTTGATGCCAAACTCGAAACCGTTGCAAGACGCACTCGACTCTGGAAACGTGGTTAATGTCGCAATTGGGCCAGATGGCAAGGTTCAAGCCCTTGATGGCTCGACGCTACCTGGGCAGTCCGCGGCACCCGAAGACATCAGCCCATGGCTCGACACACTGTTGCTGGCAGTAAGCCTGTCATTTCTCCACTTCACTCTCGAAGCTCTGGTCGTCCACCAGTACGCAGAAGTATTGCGGTGGAAGCACGTGTTCTGGCATACGGTCCTTCAAGCATTTCCGATCTTGACACTTCTTGTCCACTTCATGCACGGCCATCTCGTTTCGGTCAAGGTATCCAAGCAAGCAAGCGAAGTGGTGAACGGACTGCGACAACTACTCTATCTAGTGGTTGCTAATGTGGCTGGCTGTTACCTCATCTACTTGACCAACGACCGGGGATATATGGCGGTGATGAAGAATGCACCCAGCATTGGCACAGTCTGGGTATGGTCAGTGATCGAGCTTGGACTCTTTGGGGCGTTAGCTGGAGTTGCTGGACCCGGCGCTTATGCCTGGTACTACGGGTATGGAGTGTTTTGATCAGGACTCATCACCTGGTGGTGAGGTTTAGTAAATGCCAGCCTTGCTCCACGAGGCGACATCTACTGCATGTTGTACAAGAGTCCCAATACCTCAACTGTGGAGCATCATACGATAATCCGACGAATTTTCATGCACGCAATGATTTTCTGATGGTGTGTACATCGAGAGGAACATGTCAATTGTTCTGGATCCTGTCTCATCTGGATTCGTACCACTAGTACGCGGTATGTCGGAAAGGTCCGCTGGCATGTGCGAGATGAGTCGCACGACTTGTACAGTACTTGTAATTGTAGGTGGGGGCAGCGGTCAAGGTACTCAAACACGGATACCACACCGCACCAGACGAAAGCACAGAAAATCTAGCATGGGGCAATGAAGGGTGGAAAAACTAATGCCGATGGATTTTTATCGAGTAATTAATTGCTCGGCGTGGAGGGCGGAAAACCACTCCGATCCCCACGTGTAGGAAAAAATTGATCTTCCAAAAGAGCCGCAGATGAGTCAGGTCATCACGTTGGTGGAACAGTGGGTAAGCGCGATCTTACGAAACTCTTGGCGTTCATGTCAGAATCAGGTGGATTAAAGCCACCAACAGGACCTTGGAGGAAGGTATCGACAAATACAGGGAGGATACACAATACTGTAGAAGTCACCGAATGGTCACCACTTCCATATTGTCAGCTGAATAGCCACAGCCCATTCATGGTATCTTGAGTGCTTTTCATGGAAACAACTCGTAATACGATAGCGTTGCAGCCGCTGCAATAGCGATCAAATCTCGATACCAGGCACCAGCTGGGAGGTTACTAAGGCATCAAAAGGCACAAAACAACCCACCAGATCCTTACCCGATAGTTCTTAGAAAGCTCCACCTGAGGGTAATCCTGGCCTAACATGGATAGTGTTGCCGACAAAAGCTTCGTACAGCCCATGTAATTTCCAGGCAAACTGGCTGTCTCAAAGCTCAGTCTCAAGCTTCTGAAGCCTAGCTTCAGTACAGTAAGACTTTCCTAAAATACTACCGTGATTGCCACGGATCCTGTTGCTTAAGTCAGCCAGCCAGAAATGTGTACTCACATCGACACGGATGATGCTGTTGCTTGCTATGCTTTTTACGATTCGCAATGCGAACGGGTGAGGGTGCTCGTATGCATCCTAACAGTCCCTCATGTCCACCAGGAACAAACTCCAGGTGATTTCTGAACATTTTGGTGGAATCCACAGTATCTACTCTACGAGTGTCATAAATCTGAATGTACATGTAACATTTGACCGCGGTTCTAGTAATGCCGTAATACACAGCATTAGCGGTGTATCTATTGCTAGTATTTACTGTACACTGGCATTCATGATCATGCACGTGTCACGTCCAAATCAGAATTTTACTGACTCCTGCCCGCGGCGTTCGTTCCAAGCCACGGAGATGGAAGCTTTCTCCCACGCTGCTTGCAGGAACCAAAAACGGATGGCGGATCCCAATTTAAGGTCTTTGAGTCGAGCGGAGGGTCAGCCGCCTGGAAAAACTCACTGCCATTGGTGATGAGTCGTGCTGGCCGTCTCCAAGTTTGGAGCTGATCGGTTTCCCGATTTTGAAAGTTACCGCAACATCTGTTTGACTTCGAGGCGAAGTGTTGGTCGCATTTGAATTTCCATTACTCAATCTTCATGCAGGGCGTGCACCTCCAACAACATGTCTGCGCTTTTGCTCGTACGTACAAAGAAGACGTGCCCGCCGTTGATCTCACAATGCCCATCTGATCCTGTAGTTTCAAACACATTCAAATCATTCTTACCTCACACATTGGCAGGAAACGGATACACTACTGCTTCAACTTAGTGTACAGACTCACAGAACAACCCTTGAACAGCCATTGGACGGATCGCATCATTACTGACTAAAACCTTGGGTAATCCGCAAGCGATTTCCGACTGTGGTTTGGCTTATCGCAAGAAAGAGATAACACACACTAACTCCAACCCTCTATCGCACTTGCCCGTCGAGTTCAATTCCCCCACCAACGCTCGTCGGCGCTGCACCCCAGATTTCCTCAGATTCGCAACTGCGTCATCTCGCGTCATCTGGCTCGCTTTGACTTGCAATATTGAATTTCTTGCGCGGCGGAGACCATGCCAATAGGACTTTCAATTCATAACGCTATCACCCCTTCAAACACTCCTTCGAATGCAGTAAACGAAGTTCTCGGAGTATTGTCTAGGAAGTTGGGATCCCATCACAGCGAGTCAAATACACCGCAACAGCCTGCAACAGTCCGGAGACCATCCTTCACAATGGACCACTTATTACATCCGGCGAAATCGAACAAAAAGAAAGAAGACTCCAACGACAGAGAGACCGGTAAGGAGAAACGGAGTCATCTGAGCCTCCGTCCCTCGAACAGATCGAGGGACAGCAAGAGTTCTATATCAAATTCACCTGGCCTCAAGCCGGTAGTGCCTGGCAAGTTCGATATGATTATGGAGTCTCCACCTGCAGTATTTTACGGCTCAACTACCTACTCGAGCGGATCATTGTTGTCAGGAAGACTCAGGTTCGACGTCACAGACCCAGCAGGAGAAGTCACATTGACAAAGTTTGGCATGCAATTACGAGCCATCACGACTACGAAGAAACCTGTCTCGAAAGACTGTGTCGACTGTGCAACTAAGTACGAAACCATCAAGGAGTGGCAGTTTCTGTCCGAACCCAAATCCTTTTTGAAAATGCGTGACAACCAATTCCCATGGTCGTATCTGCTTGAAGGTCGCTTCCCTGCTACAACTCATTCTACCTTGGGCTCCATCACATACGCATTCTTTGTCCATGCAACTACTGCTGCCGGCGAAGCTATCACTTTTACACATCCACTGCTGGTTCAGAGAGCTATCCCACCGGGTCCAGATAAGGCGAGCATCAGGATCTTTCCACCTACAAACCTGACAGGACGAGTGACTATGCCGCAAATAGTGCATCCAATCGGCAAGTTCCCTGTTTCCATGACACTAAGCGGTATTGTGGAGAAAAAGAACGAGAGCCAGACAAGATGGCGACTTAAGAAAATGATGTGGCGCATTGAAGAGAACAGCAAGGTGAAATCTTCTGCGTGTGACAAACACAAGCATAAGGTCTCTGAGGGCAAGGCTATCCTACACACTGACATGAAGCAGTTGGGCAACGATGAGTTGAAGACCGGATGGAAGACTGATTTCGACACCGCGGGCGGTGAGATCATGCTTGAATTTGAGGCACAACTCTCTACGAAACCATCCCACAAGGTTTGCGATGATGTCGACTCAGCATCCGGTCTTGAGGTCAAGCACAACCTGGTTATCGAACTGATAGTGGCCGAAGAGTTTGTGCCGAACAAGAATGTGCATCTCATCACACCCACTGGTGCTGCCCGAGTCCTTAGGATGCAGTTTGCACTGATCGTGAGTGAGCGAGCAGGTATGGGTATCAGCTGGGATGATGAAATGCCTCCTATGTATGAGGACGTACCTCCAAGTCCTCCTGGCTACGGTAATGCTGATAAGAACGTCGGGGCGTTTGGTGGTGCCATCATGGAAGACTACGAAGGACCTGACATTGAGTATTACGACTTGGAGCAGGTACCAACGAACAATCCTAATGAGCCTCCGAGTTATCGAGAACGCGACCAAGCAGATATCAATGCTGGTCTCCCAATGAGAAGAATATATTCGCATTCAATTAGCGATTCGGACGCAAGTGGTCCTAGTCAGGTCAGAAATCGCTTGGGAGGTTTCAGATTGGATGAGCTTGAAGCTGAACCGACACCACGTAGACACAGAGAAAATTCAGGAGACGAAAACACTGAAGTGGTTGTTGATTATGGTGAGGGTAGCGCAAATTAGGTTGTGAGTGGGATTGAGCGGAAACATTTGGTACAGAGTTCACGAAGGTTACGATTTTGGTTTTGTTGCTATGATACCCAATTCGAAAGTGATATATTATTGTTGAAAGAGCGGGCATTTAGTCATGGCTTGTTGTAAGGACTTAAATGTGTGAAGGACAACGTCAACGAATTTAGCATATTCTTTACGAAGCACTATAGCTTTAGCATAACTGCAATGAAGCTACTATATTGTGTTTGAGTATCTCCATTCATCAGGTTGTCTCCACAACCATAATCGTAGATGAACGTTCCTTGAGGTTTACAGTAGTAACACCCACGGGGACTCATGCTATTGTGACAAAAACAGAAGCGGCTGTATTTCCGTTTAGATACTAGCGTCCTCTCCACCCTCGAGTACATCCGCTCCCATCCCGATTCCCCTTCGTTACTTGTCATATTCAGTCCATCCCAGCCTTGACTACATTCAGTACCATTCCCGCGTACCAAACACAAATAAATACATCACCCACCCCCAATACTTAACCTCTACATCCTCTCACTAGAGCACATATTTCCATGGCACCCAGCAGAGGCACAGCAGGCATCGTAATATTCTCCGGTGGTTCCGCCGCAAACTCCCTAGTCGACATCTTCGAATCCATCCGCCGCACCCGCTCCTGTCCCCTCTCCTACATAATCCCCATCAGCGACAACGGCGGCTCAACCTCCGAACTCATCCGCGTCTTCGGCGGTCCCGGCATAGGCGACGTCCGCTCCCGTCTGGTCCGTCTAATCCCCTCGCACCCATACAGTCCCGAACGAGAAGCTATTTCCCGTTTACTGAGCCATCGTCTCTCAGCACACGACAGGCGAGAAGCGAGGGGTGAATGGGGCGAGATCGTAGATGGAACGGCGGCGTTGTGGAGAGGCATAAGCAGTGCCAAGAAGGAGTTGCTCAGGAGTTTCTTCAACTTGGTCAATCTGGAGATTTTGAAAAGGAGTCGCCCGCCGAGTAGTACGTTTGATTTCCGGAGTGCGAGTGTGGGTAATTTGTTCTTGACTGGGGCTAGACTGTTTAGTGGGAGTTTTGAGAGTGCGATTTATTTGTTGTCGTCGATTTGTGGGATTCCGGATGAGGAGGTTAGGGTTATTCCGAGTATTAATTCGAATTTTTCACATCATATTGCAGCGGAGTTGGAGGATGGGAGTGTTGTTGTTGGGCAGAATAGTATTAGTCATCCGGTTGCCGTGCTGGGGAAGACGAGGAGTGGCACTGTGACGGACCAACGATTTGCAGCAACGCCAAATGGGGAAATAGTGCTTGGAATGGATGTTGATGCTGAGATACAGAATTTGAAGTTTGGTGGCGATCTAGACGAAGAGCAGCGCAGACAGGAGGAGGAAGAGGAGCAAGAAGACGCACATCCACCCTTCACATTACCAACCCTCAGAACAAGCAATATAGCCTTCACAAAAGACGCAAGCGAACTGTCAGACTTACCCGCACGCATCAGCAGACTATACTACGTCAACTCATTCGGTCAAGAAATCCTCCCACCCGCCAATCCCCGAGCAATCCAAGCAGTCCACAACGCACAAAGCATCATCTACTCCATCGGCAGTCTGTACACTAGCATTGTGCCAAATCTCGTACTCCGCGGCATGGGCGAAGCAATGAGACGCAGTCACGCCACGACTAAAATCCTCATTCTGAACGGCTGTCTCGATCGGGAAGTCGGACCAGAATCGGATGAGCAACCGTTTACAGCGGCGTCGTTTATCGATGCGCTTGTTAAAGCGGGTGAACAGAGTCGGGGCATCATATGGTCTCCTCCTACCACCAACATCAAAGCAAGCACAACTGCAACGAACCTCGAAATCACAACCTCCCTCTCTTCAACAAATCGCCCAGCTTTCAACCGCGCAAAATCAGAAACCCACACCCTCTCCACAACCACAACAAAACCACAAACCAAACCCCCCCTCCTCACACTCCAACCCCCCTTCCCACCTCCCCCTCTCTCATCCGCCGTCCCCACACCAACACCCTCCCGCTCCCCATCCCCCCACCACACCACAAACACCCTCAATCTTTCAAAATCAATATACACTCACTACATAACCCACCTAATCCACCTCCCCAACACCCCCCAAACACCACACGTCGATACCCAGTTGCTCGAAACACATTACAGTGTAAAATGCATTCGTGTGTATGGACGCCGGAATACGCTGCTGGGTCAGAAGGGGATGCTGTATGATCATGGTGCGTTGAGGGGGGCTGTTGAGGCTATTGTTGGGGGAATGGTGAATGGGAATGGGATTGGGGGGGATGAAAGTGGGGGTGGGGCGAGAGGAAGAAGGAATACGGTTGAGCGGTGAGGGGGGTGGATGGAGTATACGGAGTTTGTGAGGTGCGGTTTGGAGGACGTGGCTGAAGGTTTGGAGTTGTATTGACTAAGGAAGGTACTAAAGTACCTACTACATCAGAAGAAATCTTGTGATTTCACATCCGTGGCTTGAGCTTGAGTTTAGGCTTAAGTCATATTGATGCTGTGTACCTTGGGCATCTACCTACCTACATGTACAACAAGTCCTTAGAGAAATGAATAGCTTTCTCTTCCACCACAGTCATTTCGAACAGAATTGTTTCCATTCTTTCTAGGATTTTCCCTCCACTAACAAACCTAGACATGACCTACTGTACGTGTTTATGTTTATCCTTCGCGGCATAAAACATACTTTATATACGTGTTGTACGAAGTTCTATCCCATCCCAACCCATGCTGCCTTGCCTTATCTACACAAAATTCCGAGTCTGTACCCCAACAACCTCATCCACAGTCACATCGTACATCTCTCTCCAATTAATCTACTAATACACCTTAACCAAAACAGCTATTGACACAAGGGTTTAACGTCCGCATATACACGGCGTCCTCTAGACACCATTACTCACCCTTTCCCTTTCGCCCCATCCATGCACGCATGGCAGCCGGTGTATCTGCTTAGCACGTATACTTGATCTGATACTAATGTATGCTACGCACATACACAACACCATTCCGCCAACCCACCTACATGTTCCGCACCAACGAGCACGAACACTCCCATGGTCCAAAGAAATTGAGGGAGGAAAAAGAGAAACAGCGCAAAGCCTTTAAACATGACAAACACTGGGCAGTACATACATCGCTCTCCTATCTGCTTCAGCATCTCCCATTTTATTCCATTCATACAGGTAATAAGACCCTTCGGACCCGACAGCAGCAATAGGTACTTCTTTCTTTCTACCCTCCTTACTCAGTACTTAATATTATACCTAGTCCTCAAACACAACACAGCACACAAACTACTCCATCCAGATACACACCACCACTAATGCTGTCGTATACGTCCATTATACTTCAAGTCTCTCCTCCATTGATTCACTTTCGCCCTTCCTTTCACAACTTCCTTCTTGACATCTACCGCTGCCTGCTTCCGTTCCCGCTCTAGTTGCTTCTGCATTCGTCTCTCAAGCCAAGCGATGTAGACTTGGAGTTGTTCGCTAGCAGCAACGATCTCTTGATCTGGACGGACTGGCAATGGCAAGTCTGTCACGTTCACGGCTGCTTTTTCGACTGGGTTTTCGCTCTTGTTTTGCGGCGGTGCCATGGTTGTTAGTTTGTTGGATGATGTGAATTTTTGTAATGTTTGGGTATTGGGCGTAGGTAGGCAATTAGATAAGTGGCTGTGTAGCTGGGTTGGCGTGAGGGGGGGAGGACTGGGCTGTAGTGTACTGTGGCGTACTAAACGACGTACTGCAAGACGAGATGTGATGAGAGGAGACATGCCGGTATGGTAGGCTAGGCTAGGATGTGTTTAGTGCGGCTGCGCGAGTGAATATTATATAGCTGTGTGTATTGATGGGGAAGGAGGCGAAGGCTGTTCTTGTAGTCGTACTTGCACTTGCAGTTGTGTTTGCGTTTGGATTTGCAGTTGTATCGTGTAGAGGCTGATATTGATCTTACCTCACAGTACACATCTATAGAATAGAATAACAATGGTGTATCTAATTCAGTCGGGATTGCCAATAAATTGTTGTTAGTTGTAGAACAGCTCGTATTGACTGCTTCTTTTTTCAACTTGAGCTTGATCTAAAAGTAAAGTCCTGAAGAATATAGGTATTGTAGTGTATAAGTAAATGCTGGTGAGAAGAACCTCCTTCCATAACTTTTCGAGCAGGCAGATACAAATCAATTTTGGTGTTTCGCTTGAACGCAGCATATAAAAATCTTGCTAATATCCTCCTCTTCAAACACCTACCAATTTCAACGGGATTATCCATTCACTGCCGAACTCGACGCCTTGTTTCCTTCTCGATCCATTTCGTTGCCATGCCACATGGCTGATGCCAATGTCCACAATGCGTACTGCCCACTTCGTACAATCAACAATGCTTTGTGGGACATGTTGGTGGTCACTTGCCATGAAAGAGAGTAGACCTGCTTTTGGTGCACCGAGACACACAATTTGGCTGCTGTTCATAATCAGAGCTTGACCATCTGCTTCGGCTATAACGCCTGAGGTTGCGGATAATCCAGAAGGTACATCAATGCTTAATATCTGTGTACCTGCATTCGTTCCATTTTTATTCTTGCTAACGAACAAATTAGCCCATTTGATCATGCTGAATACATTTGCTTGATCATCTGTTCGAAGTTCATCAAAGGCGTGGTGAACACATAGTAAACCATCAACGATGAAGTCGGGTGGTTGCACCGTGTTGTTGCCAGCTGGTCCTGTTGTCGTGTTGTTTGCTAGTTTCGCTTGGTAATCCTCCCATCGTTCAAGATGGCCAAGACTGAGTTTGTAGGTCTTCAATTGTTTTTGCACAACCTCAAGCAATTGATCTTCACCTCGTTCAAGACCGATCATGCATACTGTAACGCGGAGTCGGCGATTTCGGAGGTGACGTGCTGCTGCTAGAGCTCGTGCTGCAGATTTATGATCACCTAGAAGGAAGAGAACATTCTTCGGCTCAGCTGAATGTGACTGTGCAGTCATAGTCTCTGCAGATGTCGAAGATGCTGGTGGAGCTGGTTTGAGAATTGCTTCAGCGATTGAACGCCCAGCATTCTCCGTGAGCATATCCTCTGTCAGTCCAAGCTCGGATGTGCATAGCTGTTCGAGTTCGAGCATTTGAAGTGGTGAGACAGTATGGCATGGCTTGTTATTGGAAGCAACTCTGAAAGATGCTTTAATGCCAGAGACGGAACCATTGAGTGGTGAACCAGTTTGTATGCGAGATACTGGTCTCGGAGAAAGGTCTTTACGGTCCAAGTGATTCGGCATGGTACTGCCCTTTCTTGATGGTATTGGCCGTCTCGATCCCGCCCTCTTTGAACCCCTACCACTGCTATAATTACCATCTTGGACATTCTCGTCTTCAGTTTCACCAGCCTCTGACTTCCACCTACTTGCATCATGTGAACCAGGTATGTCAAGCACGTTCTCAGTGTAGTGTAAATTGCGACCACCATTTGTACCTGGCCGTGGTTTTGTTCGATTGAAGCTCACTAGTCGATCTTCATCTGCTGTAGTATCGTCACGGCGAATGTCGTCAAAGACTTTCCGTTTGTCGAATTTAGATAAGTTCTCAGCAAAATCGAATTCACCCATCTCTGCAATATCTGTTGCTTCCTCAGTAGCCCAACCGTTTGCATTTTCCGCTGCTTGTCTTCCTCTGGGTTTACGATTGTCTCGTGGCTTTTCTTCAATCAAGGGAGTGCTCCTCCAACCTCGACCTTTGCCCGGTTTTTTGTTCTTGACAGGGATGTTGACATCTCTTAAATCTATTATGCCAGGCCCTGTCTGTGATTTCCTCTTATCACTCTTGCTAGTTTCACCCGATGTTTTTGGTTCCTTCACGGCTAGCGCATCGAACGGTTCTGTCAAGGTTGCTGTGGGGTAAGATCAATATCAGCCTCTACACGATACAAC
>Ga0181457_10023_pt1 | contig 13115 bp, 19 predicted proteins | sample InSIn4SAF170_FD_119058 | JGI IMG/M metagenome (GOLD analysis project Ga0181457, IMG submission 119058) | Clean room microbial communities from NASA Spacecraft Assembly Facility at Jet Propulsion Laboratory, Pasadena, California, USA -... ...
GACAAGTAATGTGTGAAGCTGTTTCGGCAGCAGATAGGTGGCTAACTACGGCGGGGTGTTGCTGTGGTTTGGCTGGTCGTGTCGAGTAGTCAACTACTTCGCAAAGCCCCGGGGGTTCAAGACGGCAATGCTTTGACCAGCCGCGCAACCATGATCCTGGTCGAACCAACGCCGGAGAACCCTGAACGGGGCGGGACCAACCACCCGAAACGTGCTTTAAATTGTTTCTCACGAGTATTTACCATCAACACTGGCTGCGTTGTCCAAGACGACAGAGCCTCTTTGCGAGCGTCTCGAGTTGCCCGATGCGCAACCACCACTCCACCCATCAATCCGAGGAGCGCTGGTAGTTGAGTGAGGAGCAGCTGAGGAGTGGGCGCAACACCGCATACGTCGCCGACACTCTGCCTGTCTATTCTTCGGAGATTCTTCACTGCGTCTAGTCTCGAGCGAGACGGCTTCTTTACGCAGCGCTGGCATCTTGAGTTATCACCGGAAGAACAGCGCCATGGATTCAACACCACCAACCTCCGAGTGCTCCAGCGGGGACAGTACACCAGTAGCGTTCGACGCCTCCACGATGCTCGATAAGTCTGCGTCGACGGGCGCAGGAAAAGACATGGCGCAGCTCGTGCTGGACAGTGAACCCTCAAGCCCGACCGCATCCCACTCTCAGTTGGCCGATGAAGTCTCCGAGGCACCGACACTGAAAGACAAGATTACAAGCCGTCTGAAAGGGAAAGAGAAGGCGTCGAAACCGCCCATTGCCGAGGGGGCAGGCTCACCATTCTTAAACCTGCCAGTAGACATTATCAAGGACATTATCAATCAGGTTAGGATCCCGCACTGCAGGAGTCGCGCGAGCTAATGTGCTGTAGTTACCACACACCAACGATCTCACTTCGCTCGCTCTGTGTCATTCGGCGCTCCATCGCATTACCATCCCCTACATCTATTCTCGTTTCGACATCGTCTGGCCAGACGCGACCACAACCGCAGAACCACGAACAGGAGTCGATGCCCTCACATACGGACTGGCGACGCTGGTCATGGCGAATGAAGTTTTCGGAGAGGAATCGTACCACACACCATCGGCGTCCCGCAGCGGCACATCTTCAAACGTGTTCCGCCGCCTCAGCCAAGTGGCCGCGGCCGACGACCATTTCCCACTCACCAAACGACGCAGGGGCAACCACTACGCGTACTTCACCAAGAAGTTCTCGCTTGGCAACGGGCCGCCAGACTGGGTGCAGGAATACCTCATCACAAAGGAGGGTGGGAAGATGCTTGGTACACTGGTCGCTCTGGCGCTGGCCAGGATGCGCAGCCTCGAGACGTTTGTGTGGGACATGCCGACCGGGATCCTACGGGACGTTTGGCTGGCCCTATCCTCTTTGGCCGATAGAGACGACGGCATCGACTGTCGCTTACAACGGGTATGGGTGCGGTGGCACGACAATTCGCAGATGGACTCTTCGCCTGTTCCGCCACCCCCGGCGCTGAATGGAATACCGCCTCCACCGCCGAACATCGGTCAGACCAGTGGGATCAATAACCCTCAAACTGCCGTCGCGGTGGGTCCGCATCACTATGCTCCCGTTCCGGCCATCGAACGCGTAGAGCACCCCTCTTTTTCAGTCCTGCCCGCTTTGAAGAGTCTCAGTGTGCTGGACATCGATGAGCTCCCCTACCTCGACGAGATGAGCATTCTGATTGGCCGGTCACAAAAGCGGCTGAGGGAGCTAAGGGTCGGTATTGCTCGTCACGCACAACAGCGAGACTGGGTTACGGTTTGGGAGGGTGAAGGAGTTCAGCAGGTGGACTATACCACAAACTGGACAGCTCAGAGCTCGATAGGCGAGAAAAGACTGGGAGGCGTCCTTGGGATTCTGGTGGGACGGGTGTACAACGTGCGCCAGAACCGACGGATTGAGGACGCCAAAGCTTCGGCGCCTAGGAGCCCCGAGCGTGCACATGTAGGAAAGCAGCCAGTTGTCTCGCCCGTAGTTGCCGCGGAAGACCGGGAGCCGGAACCAATACCGTCAGGGGAAGTCGTTACAAACGACGCTTTATCAACGGAGCAGGACACGGGATTAGCGGTTCCGCAGCCGCAAGCAGAGCATGTGCCAGAACAGGGCCAGGAAAAGGAACAGGAACAGCAAAACAGTGCGCAAGATGACTCCGGGACCCCAACTCCGACCGCTCCTACCCAACGAGTAGAAGTCGATGCCATCAATAACGGGCCATTACTCAATGGACAGCTGAAGCTTCATACCCTGGAATTGGAGCGCGTCCCCTTGTCAGTCAACGTGCTGCGAAGAGCGTTCGACTGGTCTGTGCTTACGTCCCTGACGCTGCTTCATTGCAACAACCACGAGCAGCTCTGGAAGTCTCTCCGGCGCACGTATTCTCCTCGTGCTCCTCAATCCTCCAGCATGCCCGGCCTCGCATACTCATCCTCGTCAAGGCGGCACAGCGTCTCGCATCAGTCTCGTTCCGACTATGCCCTGAACCTCAAGAAAATCCACACAAACACCGTTTCACCTTCACTGATATCCTTCCTGAAGGAAACGCTCGCGCCAAACAGCTTAGAGCTTCTCTTCTTGCAGGAAGGGCGATCGTACTCTTCAAGCGTCACAGTAGATGCGATCTATCGTGGACCTCTGCGAAGACACCGCGGCAGCCTGAAGAAAGTCATGATCGACAGCAGCGAGCGAGACTCCCACGGCCATCCTGCAGCAAGCGCCAAATGGCGGCGGTGGATGCTGAATCGTGAGATACTCTCCTTCATCACAAGTGGCAAGATGACTAGTCTCAGAGAACTCGCTGTGAGCATCGATTATCGGGATTGGGTGAGTGACAGATCTGACACAGTCGACTGAGACATGCTAACAGCATGCAGCATCTCTTCTTGCAAAGACTTCCCAACATCCCCACAGTCCGCTCCCTCTACATCCCCCACGTCGCCGACCACGCTCACGGCAACAACATCGACCCCAAGGAGCTCGCGCACCAGATCGAAGACATCGTCACCCTCCGCCCCGAGATCGAGATCTGCTACATGGGCATCGTGAACAAGTGTTTCGAGATCCTGGAAAGCAAAGCCAGCGATGCCCAGCACGGCCAAGAGAGCTCCCAGGGCGGAGGTCCCTTTGGCTTGCCGGCTGCCTACGGTGACTATGCGAGCGAGGACGACGAGGACGATGAGGATGATGACGACGAGGACGACACGGATGGCACGGGTGGGGGCGCGGCTGCGGAGGGCGAGGAGACGGAGTCGGAGGAGGATGCGGAGCATGATGGGTCGGATGACGAGGGCTCGTATACGCACGAGGATGAGAGAAAGGAGCCAAGGCTAAAGCTCAGGGAGATTCTGTTTTATGATGACAAAGTGGCGGTGTTTCGCGGCCGTCATGGGCGGCTGTAGGGTCTCGGTGTTTCGAATTGATCGGTTGCTTAACTGGTCGAAGATGGGGTTCCTAGGCGTTGGTACAGCCATGATGCATCATTCCGGGGGCTGTGGACGGGCTTCTGGGACTTCATTCTCTGTATCCACTTAGGGTAGATGGTCACGTCGGTGACGGAAAAGGTCTCATACCAGTATCGAGTCTTCATCAATTTCATGCTTTACCATCGATTTGCACCTTCGTTGGATAATGGCGGAACAGCTACATTGGTGTTTGAAGAAGGACGGTAACTCAGCTAGCCTCTGGTCAGCTGCCTTGCAGTGTAAACAAAGCTTCAATTCAAAGGCAGGCTGTTGACGACGGTGAGGATAGGGCTTCGGTAAGAGGTTCTTTCTGTCCTTGAATTAACCCTCTGCCCGCCACGTGATGGCGCGAGCTCGTGTATTATATTTGTACGTCAGACAACTCTAAAGATAATATAACATATAACTTCCATCCGAACGACAACAATGCCAGATCCATCATGACTACAGCAACAATTCCTTCAAGCCATGAAGCTCTGATCTTCTCTTCGGTGTTCCCAACCTCTGCACACCATACTACGCCCACCCCGCTCGCAACACCTGATCTGGGCTTCACGGCGGAGGGGCAGTCCTTTGGCGGAGTCGACATCACCAGCCCACTCCTGCCCTCACGTCACGTCGCGCAGGAGATCAGGCAGAACCAAGCGTGGAGCATTGCGACGAGATATCTGAGCCTGACCTGGGCACCCTTCGCGCAAGCTCCGCAATGGAGTCCCAAACAGCCGCCAACGCAGGACGTCTCGGAGGCCTTGCGGTACCTACTTGTCGGCGAAGGAGCCCAAGCGGCTGGTGATGGAGGGCAAGTCTTGGTATTGGAGGGTGCTCTATCAACAGTTTGATGATATACTGATGCTATGTAGTTGGATTGGTACGTTAATGAGGTCCGCGGCCACTACCTTGGCTGCGTCCAGCCCACCATACAACCACTCTGGAAGCCCGTACGTTCGTCCTCGAGGGCACATTCGAGCCCGAGTTCCGAGCCCCAGTCTGACGGTAGTAGGACGTGGACTGTCGACGGTCTTGGGATCTTCTCGAAGAAACAATTAGCCGACTCGGACAAGCCCAGGCTCTCTATCTGCAGCCGTGGAGAGACCATGTCCTGCCCTGCCTCCAGAACGCCACTTCCGGCACGAGCACCGCGCAGCAGAGCGGAGCTCACAATCAAGCTACGCAACTGGCCTCGAAGTTCCGGAGAGACCTCAATGCGATCATCAGCCATTCTTTACCTCTCCAGCTTGTGTCGAAGGCCCTGAGCTACGTGCTCTTTGACGCAGGATGTCGTATTTTTGACCTCCGTCCGAGTCACGCAGAGCCCAGTAAGCCTACAAGAGAAGACGTCCTGCACGCACGAAACCGCACGATCCGTCTGTTGCATGGCCTACAGGAAGTGGGGCTAGCGGACGACCAAGCACAGCGTGCCTTCGCCCAAGCTATGGACAAGCTATTGGGCCAGTTCATCGTCAGCCACCATATGAAGGTCGACTGGTATGGGCGGGCGCCAGTCACGAAGAAGCTGAGGCAGTGGATCAAAGAGGGCTTCGCGCCGTTCGTGACCGAGATCATGGAATGCCTAAGCGCGGGAGAGACGCTGCAGTCTTTTGGGCCGATGGAGATACAGCAGTGGCAGGAAATGGCCACCCAGCGCCTGGGCAGAGCCCGAGTAGACAACCTGTTTGACTACGTCGTCAACTGGGATCGCTCTCTGGGCGCCATCCTGGACCTTAAGGAACGTCTCACACCACCATTGTTACCCCATTTACACAGCTAATCGAATCCCTACAGGACTACATTACCACCCCCTCAGCCCGCTCCCACCTCGCCCACAGCTTCTCCGCGCAACTCTCCCGCCGCCTCCTCCACCCCGGCGCAACAACCACCCACATCCTGAACATCTACATCCACCTGATCCGCTCCTTCACCGCGCTGGATCCCAAAGCTGTTCTCCTCGACCGCGTCGCGAAGCCCATACGACGCCACCTCCGCGACCGCCCCGACACCGCCCGGATCATCGTCGCCAGCCTCCTCGCCGACGTCCGCGACCCCTCCACCCCCGTCCACCACGACGAAACCATCTCCGCGGAAATCGCCGCCGAGATGCTGCACCCCGCCGCCTCCGCGAACGATGACCAGGACCTGGACTGGGGGAACATGGCATGGATGCCCGAGCCCGTAGACGCGGGGCCAGAGTACCGGAAGTCGAAGTCTGCGGATATCGTGGCCTCGTTGCTGAGTCTCTACGACCGCGAAGACTTCATCACGGAGCTGAAGAGCATTCTGGGGGAGCACTTCCTCGCGGCCACGACGTCCGGCTTCGAGAAAGAGATTAGGCTGCTCGAGCTCTTCAAGCTGCGGCTCGGCGACGACAAATTGCAGGCGTGCGAGGTTATGCTGAGGGATGTGTTGGAGAGCAAGCGCATTGATGCGAGCATCCGCGCCACCACCCGGAACCCCTTCGATATCGTCAACAACAGAGCCCCGCCACGCGAGGAAGTGGACGGCGAACCACCCCTCCATGCCCAAATCCTCTCGTCCTTCTTCTGGCCACCGCTGCGCGACGACGAGTTCGTCCCCCCACCCGCCGTCCGCGCCGCGCAGGAGCGGTACGCTGCGGGGTTCGAGCGGGTCAAGGACATGCGGAAGTTGCGGTGGCTGCAGGCGCTTGGGCGGGCGACTGTGGAGCTGCGGCTTGCGGACAGGACGGTGGTGGAGGAGGTCGCGACGTGGCAGGCTGCTGTTGTCGATGCGTTTGGTGAAGAGAATGGGGAAGGAGAAGGAGAAGGAGAGGTAAGGAGGAGTGTGGCACAGCTGGAAGAGGCGCTGGAGATGGAAGAGGAGCTCGTGCGGAACGCGCTGGCGTTTTGGGTCGGGAAGAGCGTGCTGCGCGAGACGGGGCCGGGGTCGGATGTCTTCGAGGTGCTGGAGCGGCTTCCCTCCTCCTCGTCCGGCGCCGCTGCCGCCGCCGCCGCATCTTCGGCGTCGGCTGCAGCCAATGTTGCTGCGGCGGTCGTCAAGGGTGTCAAATCCCAGCAGGATGTCCTCGACCAGAACATGGCACTGTACAGGCAGTTTGTGCTCGGCATGCTGACGAATCAGGGCGCGATGCCTGCGCCGCGGATCCTCATGATGCTGAAGATGGCTGTGCCGGGCGGGTTTGGGGGTGGTGTGGAGGAGCTGCGGGGGTTGTTGGGGGGGATGGCTGAGGAGGGAATCTTGCAGGGGGGTGGAGATGTATGGGGGGTTAAGAAGTGAGGGAGCATGCGGGGATGGGGTGGGTCGATACGCGTGGGGAAGGATATTTGCTGTATAACAGACACGCGGGCTTCGAACACGCCATGACAGGCGCTCTGCATGAGCTGTACGTGGAACACGTCTTCATCTGAAAGTATTACTCGACTTGAATTGCAGCTCGCTCCCACGCCGTTGGTATCATATTGGATCTCCCTGTCCAGCCTCGCTCACTCAGTCCACACCATCGCCGCCTCAGTTCGAAAACTTCGACGGGACCTTCTTCCCCGTCGCCTTCTCGAACATGCCGCGCAACTTGTCCGTCTGTGGTCGCAACAGCACCGTGTCAGATATGTGTCGCGACGCTGCGCTGTCAAGGGGGATGGGATGGCAAAAGGCGCTCGGAGGGACGCACAATCTTCTCGTTCATGCCCCTGGTTTTGTTCGGGTCGCCGAACTTCGCTCCGCCGAACTTCTTCTGGGCGGCGGCGAGGCCTGCGAGTGAGGTTTCGTTAGTTGCGGACTGGTGGAGTTGAAGCGCGCCGTGTCGCAGAGGTGGCGGGACTGAAGGCGTGGGAAGGGAAGGGGAGACTGACCTTTGTCGAGGTAGTCGTCTTTCTGGCCGCCGGTCGTGGTGTGTTGGTTGTTCATTGTCGCGGTTTGTATGCTTGGGTGAGGTAGTGTTGGTAGTGGTGATGGTGTTGCGGTTTGGAGGGATCGTGCAGTGTAGGAGACCGGGAGGACTTCGACGCTGTGGTGTTGTTCAACGGCTTTGCAAACCTGCCGGTAAGCTGACGCCAAGCTTTATTATCGTCATGACTTGCTGCGACAGAGCTGTGTCTCACATGCCAGTGGGTTCACGGCGAATGCTGGATTAGACGTCTCGATGTGGACGGTTGCTGGAATGTAGAGTAAACACTCTCATTCAGGTTCCCGCAGGCTGCTGCGTTTACGCGTTGAGCGGCCTGCATCTGCCCTCAATGCGTTGCGTTTCCAGCATGCTTTCTCTCAGCGCAGTCAAGCTGCTGTCATCTGTCTGAAAGGCGAGCTTAAGGTGGCGCTAGAGGTGGTGTAGAGTGAACGGAAGTCTCTCCGCGGAGGCAGTCACCCTGCCGACATAAATCCGTGGACTCAGAACTCCCAAGTCGCCAATACTAACCGGAACACCACCAGTTTAAGGCTTAGGAACACATTTAGAAACAATAGCAACTAGCGCGCTGCTCGATCCTCGAGTTTGAGCGATAAACAGCGTGATATTTTTTACCTGAGTTGGTTGTTGGCGTTGGTAATCTTTAGGTTTCAGCTCGTGAGTCTACGCATCTGTGTCAACAGGGTGGCAGTTCAAGCCGCGGCCCGCCCTATCGATTAACGCGCGCCTGCAGGGCGGCGATGCACGGCCAGGCCAGTCCATGGCTTCTTGAGGCTGGGACGAAATTGGCACGATCATGGTCGTGAGCGGAATTGCCCAGATAGGAAACGGCGATGATCGGCGCTTTCTATGCGGAGAAGTGGAACCGTGTAAGAGCTAACTTTAGATCCAACGCCCTCATCCCGCATATTCATCGCTTCTCGGTGTTCGACGAGGAGTGAGCTGTCGGAAGGCGAGAGGTAGAAAGAGTTGGAATGTGGAAGTTGTGAAAAATGTCTGGAGCGAGGTTTCTGGGGAAGCTGAGGCGTGGCAGCGCCCCTGCTGCGTCAACGTCGGCGACAGCTGGAGACGCGTCACGTTCGGGCAGCGAGGATGTGACGCAGCGCAAGCGGCCGAGCATCGTGTCGAGGACGAGTGGCATGCCGGGCAAGCTGCCTTTCCGCCTGGGAAAGCAGAAGGAGGTCAAAGGCGGTGGCGACAATGATACGGAAGATTGTCAGAACCGGCAGTAAGTGCTCCGTTGGACGCGATAGCTTCAATCTAAGTCTATCAAATACGGTAACCGGATTGCTAAACACATTTGCTGACAGTCGGCGTAGAAACGTCGGATTCTTTGGCCGGCTTCTTGCCCTGCCGTATGAGCTCCAGGCGCAGATACTTTGCGAGCTGCCATTCGTCGACCTCCTGGCGCTTCGTCTGACTTCGCGTGCCTGTTGTGATATGCTTGCCACTTGCCAATCGGACATCGTTCGAAGCTGGACGAAGCACGAGCTTAATCGGTTGGAGTTGTCACTCTATCCACCACCTCCGCCCGGTGAGGCTAAGCTCCAATACATCTTCGAGGTACAACGCCAGCAAGCAATCGCTCGCAAGCTTGCAAAGAATGCTGCAGATTTCGTAGCCAGGAAGATCCTGCTCCGAGACACCGCACGTAAGCGGGAGACGTTTCAGCCGGCATGGAACAGGATGTACAAGAAGTCTATGCCGCTATTATTCACAGTGGGGCACTTCCTCGAGCAGTACCGGAAGCAGCTGCTGCAGAAGTGCGTGGCAGAGTCAGATGCAGCGCATGGATTCCGCATCATTACTTGCTCTGATGACGAGTACGTCAAAACTCTGCAAAAGGAAATTCTGAGCAAATACGACCCTGAACATCTCCTGGAATGTCACCGTATGTGCTACTTTCTGTTCCAAGCGTTCGATCAAAAGTTACGGCCGCCTTCCTATGCAAGTCCGGTGGAAAAGCTCATGAGGGGCTGGATCGGCAAGCCAGCGTCTCCGGAAGAGATTGCTGTCGTCTGGGTTCTCGGAGGGCTGGGCCAAGTGGAGAAGATATGGTCACACGGTTCGTACAACGAGCGAAGGAAGGCTCAGATATCGTTCGTCAAGGGCGTCTCACCCAATGAGACAACGATATGGAAGGAGAACTGGAGGAAGCTGGGTGTCGAGTCGCCTCTCATTCCGCTCGATCGCATACCGTCCACTCAGATCATGCTCCCACTGCCCCACAACATCTGGAGAGCTGCAGCGGAAGAATTGCTGGAGTCCGCACACTTGCTTGGGGAAGACCAAGTCGCCGAGGACCCAACCTCCGGCCTTCGAAGTTTCGTCAGCGAATTAGTAGGCTTTGATACTAGGCGCTACGCGTCGCCTCCCCAACCACGAACCCATGACTTTCCAGACGACGACTCGGACGGCGAAGATGAGGAGGGAGATGGCTCGGACTCGGACGGCTGAAGCCGCGCACCTCCACTGCGAGCGCTAGCCCTTTGAAGGGGCCAGCACGCAGAGCGCATCAAGACGACGGTGGCGTTTGTAATGACTACCGAGGTTCTTCACACGTAAAGCCGGAGCTGGATGGATTGCGTGGATACCTACACGGGCTTTGTTGGACGTCGCTGGTTGACGGCGTCTCATAGATTGACGTGGAATGCTAATGCAGGAGCAAGAAGCGCCGGGACCTTCCGATGCAGGGAATGTTGGCTCATGAGATTGATGGCGCGATCTTGGATCTTGCTGTCTAATTCGCTCCGAGGTAATTGAGGATGTAAACTATTACGTGAAGCCAAAGACTTGCTGTGCGCGAGGTGGATCGTGTTCCCGTCCTTCTGGAAGGTGGAGGTCCGGCCGGTGAAGCTCCGGCCGGCCCAAGACCCTTGGGGTTTTCTCAGCACGTTGTGGCGCAAAAGCAAGAGCCACCCTTCTCCATGTTAGCGTTCTTGGGATGTTGACGATGCGGCAATTACTCGTGTGAAGAGGGGAATGTTGATGGTGTTCGTCGTTGCATGTTTGGGCAGAAATCTGGTACAGTATCCAGCTGCTGAGTGACGCGCTGAGATATCCCGGATCTCCACCCTTGCCTTCGACATCGGACGACGGAGAACAGATCTTCAGGAGCTCGTTGGTGTGATCGTTTCCCAGAGGAGCTCGAGCTGCAGTGCCGCGGCCAGCCCAGGTGACAGCGCACAAACAGGCGCGTGACACGGCGTCCAGGCTTCACGCTTCACATGGGAGATGATAACCTCTTCCCCAGTTCCCTGTCGGAAATGATGGTTTCGAGTGTGCGCGCTATCGAAAGCCATGCAGCAAAGCATGCCTCGATGGGACATGTCAAACCCTTAGTCAACCAGACCGACGAGACCGTTGATGCGCCAGCGCCGGGTTGGCTGCCGATCAAAGCGCCGTTGACGATGGGCACTGTAGGCGGTAATATCCACGTAGGATTGGGTAGCGCTGTGCTAGTAATGCTGCGCGCATCACGATAGGACTCATCGAGGTGTTTGTCGACATGTGAGTGCTTACGGTGCTAAGTCGACGTTTGACAGTGCGCTTTACCTACAGCGGTGGCAGCGTTCCAGCCAACACCATGCGCCGCGATGGGGAGCGGGAGGAGCTGGATGCGCTAGCGGTCAGTGCTAGGCCGTTTGAGGAGCAAGGGAAGCGCGGAGGAGGCGGAAGGATCGCTCAGGACGGGAAGCTCGAAAACGACAACCCGGGATGGCTTAGTGGCGCACGCTTGGGCTTGCAGCCCGGGGCCAATGGCAGCTGTCAGATAAGCCTTTACGCAGCCAGTGAAGGCGGTGGATTACGAACGAGCTGCGCGCCTTGCCGGATCAGCGCATCTCCTCCCCTTCCGCGGCCGTTGACAGAGAGTGAGGTACCCTAACTCTGCCGGCAGGAGTACATCAGACGCTATGCCCTTCGGCGATGAGGGCGGCGCCGCTTAAGCTTCATGTAACGCCCTCATCGCCGTCGAGCGTAGACCGTCGCTAGCCAGAGTAATCCCCGTCTCCGGCGACACTCTCGACAACAGCACCTATATCCGCCCTCAATCCCTCCCCGCGCTGCAAACTGTTTGAGAAGCAGCGTCTGGCGATCGTCGTCCTGCTAATCCCCTCACACGGTGACACTCTCACCATCTGACACCCCTTCCCGCGCATCTGTCCTGTTCCAGCTGGCCACTTCTGGCGCCGGAGCTCGCTCCCAGCAGTCGCCGTCAGCTGAGCTCGTGCATCCCCACCACTACTCACAGAGCTAGAACAAGCGAGGCGGCCAGCCATGGACTCGGTGTGAGCGAGGTGGAATAGAGCAGCAGAATGGACTGGATTGTAAGACAACGCACGCGACTCCCTGCCCCATCTGTCTTAGCCACCGCGTGGAGAGGCGGCCTCTTCCTGCAGAGCACGACGCCCATGTGGTCGACAGACGGCGCAGCGACGCCTTTGACACAACCTTGAAACGGTCGCTAATCGCGCTCCAACTCAGATCTCGCTCGCTCACTTCTGCGAGGTCCACGGCCCGACCTCAATTCTGTGCACGCAGACATGCGCCGCGACATGCTCGACCTGCCAAACATGCGACACCCCTCCTTCTGACGACCCTCCCAATTCCTCCTACTCCTCCTTCGACGCGCCGTGGGACGCCAAGTTTCCCTCCCAAGTACCGCCCCTCTCCTCGCCCTTCGAGACGCCGCCGACGAGCCCGAGCCAGGCCAGCTACAACCCCTACTTTCCCAGCTTCCCCGGAGAGAAGGAGATCTCCAAGCGTTTCTGCAAGACGTTCGAGGACGACGCAGACTCGTGCGGGAACTGCGCATTCCTGGTACCGCGAAATGTCAGCGACAGACTGCCACCTGGGGCGCCAGGAAGCCCGACCAAGGACGGACGCAGCAGGAATGGAAGCCCTGTGCTGCGGACTTCTCAGGCTGTCCTCGCTCACATCAAGGAGACGGAATCCGACAGTGACAGCGATGGGACGGCCGACACAGCGGAGCTTGAGCATTCGCTGCAGTCGCCCACTTTCCCTCCCTCACCGCCCAGCACAACCACGTCGTCACCCCCTTCGCCGCTCTTCGTCACGCAGACTCCGCATACTCACACCTTGAACTACATCACCACGAGGCAACCCACATCCGCAGCCACGTACTCACTTCTTCGCCGCTCCTGCATCCGGACACTATCTTGTGAAATGCTTCCCCGCGGCTCACCCTCTGGCCCCCTCGTGTTCGGCGATCCCGTAGCCGGCTATACCATCGCGTACGTCTTCCGCCTGCCCGATCCACGCGCCAGAGGCAAGCTGCGTACATACGCGCTCATCGCCCTCGGCGGCCGAGACAGCTGGCGCGTCGGCAAAGCCATGGTCAAGGTCACCGAGATTTTCGAATCCGTTGCGAACAAGATCACCGCCATGGCGGATAAGGTTCTAGAGCTTGAATCGAGCGTCTCCTCGCGGCCCAGCACAAGCGAGCGGATTACCCCGCCGCTCAGCACTTCGGCGTCGACGATGTCCACCCTGAGCAATCGCATGTCGCCGGAGAAGAAGAGCGCCACTTCCACCCACAGCTCGCCAGCGGCCCGCAACATCACGCCCGTGTCGTCTTTCCTCTCGGCCAAGAAAGTCGACCCAGACGGGTATCCGCGCGTGAGTCGCGAGGTCATGCGTGCGAAAGGCCTGGCCGAGATTGTGGGTTGCCTCGTGGTGATGTAGTTCAAGGTGTGAGTATGCGGAGTCTGCGTGACGAAGAGCGGCGAA
>Ga0181457_10026_pt1 | contig 12947 bp, 7 predicted proteins | sample InSIn4SAF170_FD_119058 | JGI IMG/M metagenome (GOLD analysis project Ga0181457, IMG submission 119058) | Clean room microbial communities from NASA Spacecraft Assembly Facility at Jet Propulsion Laboratory, Pasadena, California, USA -... ...
TCATCCGCGGGTGCTAATTAGCGAAGCGCTTGTTGTCCGATTTATTGTATTTCATCTCGTTCGCGGATATCACGGCGTAGTCCACGATAATTAAACTTCAGTAAACCAGCAAACTAAAAAAATGTAACACAATACGTTGCTACATTTAATTCCATCGTACGGACCGATGCTTCCTGTTTTGCGCAAAAGTTTTCTCTTGCGATAGAAAGCAAATAAAGAGCGGAATTTACTTTTTCCAGTTATTTTTGCATTAATTATTGTCATTGTAAATTGCAAACTGTTCCCACTTTGGCGACAGTTTATGCGGATTGTCGACGGAGTGTAATTCTGCGCTGCGGTCTCATTCGTCTTACCAAACTGTGCAAATACGCCAGTTATACACACGTGATATTTATTTAAGATATAACCAGAACATCACAGCGCCACAGTTTACGCATATAAACATTACCTATAAATATAAATTTGCATTTAATAAATAATAATCTCACATTTTTAATGCGACGAAAAGTATTATTTAGATAAAGAAACCAAGAGAGCGCAAAAAGTATCACAAATCAATATAGTAATGATTCATACAAAAATTTTGTAGTTTGTTGGCTTTTATTACAGAAGCAGGCGTCACACTTTAAATAGAAAGTGGTGTTAAACAGTCTGATACTCTGGCAGAAATATTATTAACCTCATTAGATTTTCTTATCAGTTTAAAACGCTTACTGTGCCTTTTTAAGAAGGCAAACAGAAGAAAATTGGCAAGTGAGCAGATTTTTTGTCCACACAATAGACGATCTAACACTTCCTAACTGAAATATTGTAAAAATTCGCAGAATCATCGATTTCTAATGAAAAGTGCATTTCATTTCTGCAAGAATGTTTAACGCAAGAATAATCTGCCCGCCTAGTTCGCGAAAGCCTATGCTTGTAAGCTTATCACGATGACACATGAGCAATCAATAATTATCGGATTCCAATCAAACATACATTTGTCAAAGGCGACCACCATTGTTGGCGATACATCGAATTCACAGAGGACAAAAAGCTACCGTATCGATTGCATAAGCGATATCGAACGGCGTTCAGTATTAATGTTTCAATCGGCTCTTCGAGGGAATTGCATTGCGTGCGTTCGTCTTTACTAATCACTTCTAAATTGCGGAAGTAAAATTGCGGGAAGTCAAGAGGTGCTACGTGAGATGCATAGTAACGGCATCTTGACCCGCGATCTAAATTAACGTGACCACTCGCTCTCTCTAGTTTTCCGCGTACCCACTCACGGCACGTTTTCCACGGCATTTTATTTCTCCCGCTCTGTTTTCTCACTTCGACGCTTAAATCCCACGTCGGCATATTCAATCTACGAACGCGCTCATTGCTTTTATATATCTTCCGATTTCTCGTCTCGCAATCTCCGCGCGGAAAAAAACGCACGACCCTCACCAAGTTAAGCGTTATAATTAATTGCTGACATCTCGTTGCATTTATATGAAAGACTCGCTAACGAACTTCACTCGAGAATCGTTACGTCGTCGCGTTATCAACGTTTATAGCGCCGTTCTTTTATCACCCGCTGTAAACCCTCGCTCGCGGTCGTGCTATAAACCTAAACATTCAGTAGAATGGAATAAGAAAAAGATTTTTTTAAAGGACAGAAAAGGGAACGTAAAAGAAAGGGAAGCGAGCGGTTAATGGTGGAGATTTGTTTCGGCAAGAAATTCTGCACCGCGACCACGTATTGGAGATAATACCGACATTAGACGTATAAAAAATTCTGCAAAAAGCAAACAACTTCAGAAACATTTATCATTTTCTTACGGACTTTTGAAACTTGTGGAGAGAAGAAGAATCGAGGCGACCACATAATATAATTACACTTTATTCTGCGAATTTTTTCGAGAATTTTTTTAGTCAAAGGCGAGACGAGAGTTTGTAGAAAATAATATAATATGTTTAATTGTGCATAAAATATAAGCTCTACTTGACTTGATTTAATAATTGATATAATAACGTCAAAGAAAATGGCATATCCCTCAATGCTGAATATGCCCATCTGTGATACAATTGTTAAGTGCATGGTGAGCTATACATCATGTTCCGCAGAGCAATATACATGGCATTAACAATGCTCACATGTTTAAGCACGCTCATCAATATGCTACGTCATACCCAATAATTAAATTAATCAATATGTCTTGCTAATGTTATTATACTGCTAATATTACTGAGTCGATATTATTGAAAAAGGTATTCTATTCTTCCAATCAATATTTTTATCAGATTTATTGAATTTTTAGTGTCTTAAAAATAAACTTTTACAAGATTTTTTTTTTAATATAAGAGACTAATTAAGTCACAGATATTCGTATACTGTGATATGCAGGCAGATTATATTTTTATTTGATCTTTTAAACGTTTTTACTAAAAACTATATTTTTAAAGCTTAATTGGCACGATTAATGCTAAACAGATTAAATTGAATTTTATTGTATATTTAAAATACGCATTTAAAAAAATATTGCAATATTTTTAAATTAACTATTTTTTTATAGCAGTTAAAATAAAAATGTTAGATAAAAAACAATGTATGTATTTTAAAACTGTGCTGTTTACAAAAAATGTTTTGTTACAGTGTGAAACGTAATTGCACTCAATATTTAATAAGAATTTTTGTTTTTTGTTTTTATATGAGTAGAACTGCTGCAATTACGTCAATGAGCAATATGATTTTTTTAAACGTTATATTCTAAATTATAAAACAAAATAATATTTTACAAACTTTTTAAATGTGAACAAATATATGTATAAAATTTTAGAATAAAATATACAAAAGTTTTCATTATAAAAATATTTTCAAAAACAGACTTCGTTTTTGCATTCTAGAATATGTTCTTAAATACCACTTTTAATATGTCAATATGTTATATATAACAGTTAAAAATTTTATATCGAATTATTAATAATTAAAAATACGACAGTCCGTTTAATGTATTGTCAAACCAATTTTATTTTTACGATTAGAATTTCTATAAATTTCCCCAAACTTGCTATGAATTTTAACCACATCACATTTATGTATTAACGTAGTCAAAGAAGTTGTTTGTGGTGAGAAAGTGTCGGATTTCGTAACACGTACTTTCATGCAAATTCGATTCATCCCATTTTGCTCCTTCGGTAGGAACGCCGGATATAAAGCACAAGGTAATCTCAATGCATCACTACGCTCTTATGCATTCTCATTTTTCTCTGCAATATGAGACACGAGAAAGTACTTTTAAGAGATTTAGAAATACGATTTATATATGTTTGAGACACACCCAGGAATAGATTATTGCCGCCATTATAGAACAAAATTTACTCTGAAAACTCAAATAGCCGTGAAATGGTGGGTGTGTTTTGGGAAATTAGATCGAGTCACGCTGGAGTAATCGAGATTAAAACTAATCTTGAAGTTAAATAACATTCAATCGTAACAAATTCCAAAGAAATTAACAAATACATTGCAAAAAATATTGCAATCTACATTGCGCATCTCGGGAATAAAAGAGATTGGAATAAGAATCTCGGCTCGGCAGAAATATCAAAATTTATCGCGCGGAAATAGGATACAAAGTTGCAGCGTAACTCGATATTCGTCGACCGTAACGCGCGGTTCCAACGCCAAACGGCTATCGTAATTTCAATAATAGCCAATGAGCCGAAAATTAGGACGATCCCGCCTACAGAAATGAGTACAGAAATGAGCGCGAATATTCATAAACGGTGACGCGAATTGATTATTCAGAATAATCCACATCGGACAGAAGTGTTAGAGTACGATGAGTATATTTGCGAATAATGCGAGCCAGTCACCGAGTGGATGTATTGTGACCGAACGTCCAGATGTACGGTTCAAAATGACGGATGTATCGTGTACGCAAAAATGCATATAAATTCTATTTTATCTCCTCTATAGAAATTCGCGGTTTATGTATACATTATGCTTACGCACAAATATTATATATATATATTTGATATAAATGGTTGGACACGCATGAGTATTAATAATCCACACATCGGCCATGATGCTTTTTAAACTTCTTCCCTTATAATGAGTTTGTCAATTACGGGGAGTGCAGCGATAGATCCAGCAATCCATCAATTTGTAAGTTTTGCCCGGAGTACTTTCTACTTCGGGCGCGACAGAGTTAATGATTCTACCTACCCTTTCGAGTCGATAAAACACTTGAAGCGCAAGATATCAATGCTAAAGTGCGTATATAACGCAAATCAAAGGAATTTATTTCAGTCGATATCGGGAGCAATGTTGTCCATTAACGCGTTGATCAAGAGACAAAATAGCATGAATATTATATTAAGCGAACCGTTGGATATATAAGTTCGACATTTATAATTTTAATTAAATTTACGTCATGATTTTATTCACGTATCCGTACACATTTAACTTTTAAAGTAATAAATATACATTACCCGGCTAAATGCTAAATGAAATGCCACGAGAATGCGATATTATAAAAATAGATTGGAAAACTTGTTTCCGACCGTGAAATAAAACATCTCGCTGTATCTTTTGTCTTCCCGACTTTTAGAACGATAAAAACTTGCTGAATTATTTTCCTTTTCATTACTATTATCAATCCTATCGTAATGTTCACTATGCAGTCCTGCACAGCTATGAAAAAGTAAGTTTCACGAAAGTAATTGGAATTCAAGAGCAATTTAAATAACGCTGAAACAATGTTATTTTTGTCAGTTCAATTGGAACAAATTGGTGTGGATGAGAAAAAGTCAAGAACATTTGGAAAAGAAAAAAACTTTCTCGCAACGTGCAAAAATTTTATTGTTTGGCCACTTTTCTGCATAATCCTTGTCGGCTTTAATGCACTTGAGTGCCGCTTTACAAGCTTGTGAATACCGTTCCGGAAGAAAGATTTTGGTTTCGTAGGCAACCGTTCTTGCGGCGCCTTAATGATCCCTTCTAGAAACTTCCGAAATTAAGGCTCATTTAACAAATCAAAAGGATGAAGTCTAAGCTCGAAGAAATTGCGTTTAAGTGAAAAACTTTTAAATGATATAATTCTGCTGTGAGACAATACTCGGTTTAGCGCTTTCTCAGATGAAAAGATCATCGAGGCAAAAGTGGCTTGTGCGTAACAAAATCTCCCTTCTGGAACAGAATTTGCAAATTTATAAAGCGGTGTACCAACCTAAGCGTATTAAAGTCAAAGGAAATTATGTAAATAAAGATCAGAAGAAAATTTTTATAAGCTGCAACGCAGCTTTTCTTTTCTCAAAAGTTTCTTCACTTTTTCGATTTTCCTTCATATTAAATAAATCTTGATCCCAACCTCGCCTGTGTGCACCTCCATTGTCGGGATGTTTACCTCACAGAATTCTAAGTTTATCCGTCCGTTCATGTGAACGCGGCTGTAAGAAAATTTTCTCCGTAGTCGTTCTTTCGCGCTGCGCCCGTCGTCGATCCGCACGTCTCGGCCTATCTCCCTTCTCGAGACCATAATCTTGGCCGAGAGAGGGAATATACGTTATCGTGTGCGCAGATCCGTAAAAATAAGGTCTCGTCTTTCAACACGAAGCAGAACGTATCGAGAATCGAAAAAAAAAAAAAAGGTGCGAGAGCAGCATCGCACACGCGAGTGTTGGCCAAATACACACGTCGATCCGCTCTTCCGTTTTATAGATATACATATTTTACGGCGCGACGTGTTGTCGTTTGCACATTTTTATATCATATTCTCACGCAACGCGTCTTTTCGACGATTTTCATGAGGAGTCGAAGCTGCGTACACGCCCCGCGGCGAAAGGTAAATTTGTTTCCATTGATTCAGTTTCGCTTACGCCCGGAAAACGTTTTCGCCATAACTCTTTTGCCGTCTAAGCGGTGAGAGAAAAAAAGGAAAATGAGACGTCGAAGAAAAATGCGAAACCCCCCAAGAGTCGACTTTTACTCTCTCTCTCTCTATACTCGCGACGCTGAGCCTTTGGCAAATATTTGCGCTGACTATGTATAGAAGTATGTAAGAGCGAATTTCATCGGTAAACACTTCTAGGCCACGTGTGTAAAATCGAGTGTAAAATCGCAGGGGCGGCAGGTTAATTTTTTATGCAGGCAACGATTGCTTGGCTGAAACACTTCGACGCGATCGTCGACCACAAGCAACGCTGTTCACATTATGCAAATGTCGCGTTTACGCAATTGCACAGGTGGAAGAAAGTTTTAAACGCGGCTGCGAAACGGCATCTCTGTCTTTATTTGCGTCGTGCGTTGAATCACAATCAGCGAGGCGACACTCGGCATTATGATAAATTGTAATGCCGGAAGTTTTAAATTTTATATTTAACGACCGTTGTGTCTGTCGCTTCAAAAGCTTAATATAATTTTGAATATTTTTATGACATAGCAAATTTGTTTTTACATGTGATTCGTTCATGCAATTCACGGCAGGCAATTTAAGGACAAGCGATTCAACAGGTGTTACACTTCGAAATTGCGTGAAGTAAAGAGTCTGAGCGATAAGGAAAACGAGGGTAAAAATAACAATGAATTTGCTGTAGCAAAGAGTTTCATACAATTTCATTAATTTCGATCTCGTTGGTGTCTGACCGCGTGACAAGCTGCGAATGGAACGTGCCGAATAAAATTCAATTCTATTTAATTTCGAACCGCAAACACGCAGTCTGTCAAATGTACGTAAATCAATAAAAATTTTTGGCAACACGCTGATTATATGAATTATTCATGCGAGCTGGTATTTAATGAATAAAAGAATATGTATTCAATATTAATAGAAAATGAACCAGGGATGAAATATTCAAATTATTTACATCACTTATTTTTGCATGTGCATACTGCACATATCGATACCGCTCGCATATTCTCATCGTCTGCGTATATTGCTTCTTTTATTGATTCAGCACCCCCCTCCCTTCCATTCGCGGCGCACAAAACGAATTATTATCGTAAACTGATTAATTGACCAGTATATCCGACGTAATGACGAAAATATTGACGATTCGCGAACAAAACAACATCATTACTGTATTAACGTGAATTCATTTCCGTATTTGTCAGCAACAAACTTTCATCGGCACAAAGTTCACTGATGGAGCGTCATTAGGCTAATTAATCTGTCAATTTCAAATATTACTTTTAAATAACTTACAAACAAAAACTGACCGTATCGCATTATTATATATTACAGGCTCGATAAGCAACATAGACGGCGCAGAATATCACTGCAATAAAACTGTGCGAAAGGTGATCAGCGGTGTCGTCGGCGCAGCGAGCTCGGTAACGTCGATTCAAGTCGCCAATCTCCTGCGACTGTTTAGGATTCCGCAAGTAAGTAAATCCTTGAATCCAATTTTTTTTAACGCCAGATATCTCGACGAAACATACACAAAATCTCTTCTATAAAATACTCTGCGAGAATTTTTCTTCTTTGGCAGAATCTCTGTCAAAAAACAGAATATTTTTAAATATTTTTACAACATTGATGTCTAATATTTGTGTGTTTCTTGATTGAATAAACTGAAAGATAAGTAACAAATAATCAAAGTTTTTTTCACAAATAACAGAAACTTACAATTTATTATTTTCTTTATAAATTAATTTGTCATAAATGTATACAAAAATTATTAAATTATTTATATTGAAAAAAAAGATATATATACTATTCTTCTTTAGGAGGAATTTGTAAAATGTTACAGTTGTTTGAAAAGCAAACGTTGAAAGATGAATAGGAAGTTCTATATATTTATTCTATATACGGCAGCGTATTTTTCATACTTTTTACAATACGCTGCCACAAAAATTCAGAACCAAACGATATTATTGCCTCTGAAGGCTGAAGGACGAAAATGCCAGGCGGCGGCAGACCGTGAAGACTTTATTCTTGACGCAAGTTTACGGAACCCGCGGTTTAAAATCTTCGTACCGTGAAATCACCTCATCCAACGCTACTCACCTTATAAGCCATTCGAGTCTGTTGGCCCATTTTAGCTTTCAGCGCTCTATTAGTTGAGGTTTAAAGGGCGCTACCATAACGCGTTATCTCCGCCCAGCTGCGAAAGTACCCGTATTGCTGTTAAACTTCCACCAACTCTGTTATTCCAATATTTGTCGTTAGTTGCCATATGAGAATAAATCAAAATGAAGCTTCGGCAACGTCACGAATCATAATCTAGCGATACACAAGAATAAAGTATAGTTCGACATATATCTTAATGAACAGCACGAACAAAGATGACACATTAAACTTTTTCTGTTCCCGTGATTCTACATTTTTATAATTAAACGCAAACGATATGCGCTAATGATAGAAATTAGAAATTACAGTCTCCTCTCTGTTAGTGACGCAGCCTGATAAAGATACTATCGATACTCGTGTACTCATTAAAGCGCAACTCGAGGACAAACTTCGACTCATTGATCATTGAATAGGGTACTTGAACTATGAGATAGATATTCTGTACGTAGTAACTTCGTAATAACAGTTCATCTAGAGCTCCTTCGCTCGAACTGCCAATAGTCGTTGCCAGCACGCGAGTTTAAGAGATTAACCTGTTTATATCGTCCACATTGTGAGGATTGCATTATACCTCGGGTCGCTGCGATAGATATAGCAGCAGAGAGGTCGAACGCGATAATGTGTGCATTTACATGCAAAGTTATGAAGATCGTATTAGGAAAGGATCAAAACAGCGATTTGTGTGCGACGACAAATGATAATGATGATCGTTAGCTCATCGAGCACGATTAATATGTGACGCAATCAATTGACGAATTAAGTAATTTACATTTATTAAAGAAGTCAGTCATTGCCGATAATTATTATTTCATTACAATTCCAAATATGCCAAATATTCCAATTACAAATATTGGAGATAATTATAAAATTATAATTATATATTACAATTGCGTTTTTTTTTCAAAATCTTGTGCGTTTTATAAAGAAAACTAGCGGCCTTCGTGTCCATCGAAACGTAATACATCTGCTGATATACGAGAAACGACGTATAATTTTTTAATAGAGATTTTCTTTTTCAAGGGTAAGTTGAGTATCCGAGGTCAAGAATAATTGCGAAAAACTCAGCTGTCGCCGATTCACGCCTCCGAAAATCCACGGCGGCAGAGTTTGAAAGAGATTTTGCGCGGATTTAAGAAAAGACGTGAAGGGATCAGACAGAATATACGTCTAAGGAAACTGCGGCGGATTTAATTTCAGCCTATAATTCCTGTGGCGGAATTTCTGTCCATTTCTGCGGGGTCGAAAGTAGGTTTGCAAGACAGACACGCGACGACGCGCAGTCCGCAGTTTTTATACAGCTGCTCGGAGTTGCGAGAAACGGCTCCCTGAAGTGCATTTCAATTGCGTCTATACAAAGTGTTCTATTTAACGTGAGCCACATAAAATATTTCCGTTGTTTGTAATAATACAGAAAAAATTTTCGAGGAAAAATTGCAGAATTTCAGAGGGCGATTATATTACGGCTAGCAAAAAATATTGTTCAAGATCATATTTTAACATTGTAATTTTTAGATTTTAAAACTATTGATATTTTTTTTAAACAGAAGAACACGTATATTTGTTAATAATAAATAATTATAATTTTTACGTGACTTGAAGTGCAGAGTTTTGTGTTTAAAGTGATTACAATCAATTTTGATAAATAAACAATATTCGCGTTCACAATAATTTTCTAAAATTACAGAAGTATTATCATTGATATTGAATCATTAAATTCGTAATACAAATCTTCTGATATTCAATTGCAGTAATGTAATATTTATGATGTAATATTATGTCATGTAATATTTATCGCATAGCATGTTTCACAATATTTGTGAAATGAACATTTAGTTATAAAAGTTTATACATTTTTAATATTTTATTATAAATATCAAATTTCGATAAATTTATTAATATCTCACGATATTATTATGTAATATGATTCCGTATCATGAAAATTGCGTTATTATCTAACCGCAAACTTATAATTCGACAATTTTTTGTTACAAACTGAATATAAAGACGGCGTATCGACGTCCATTTTTTTATTCATTGAAATTACCTCCAACAGATTAAAACTTTTCTTGTATTCGCTTCATAATAGTTTTTCTTTTTTATTTGTGCCCACTTCTGCCTGTTTCGACGCGCCCGTTAAACTAACCAGTCTTGCGAAACTTGTCGCGTCTACGATGCGCTAAACTAGGAAACTGTTCGAGAATGTATACGATGTGAGCCGTGATCGCTTTTTGCTTGCAATACAGTATTTCAAAAAGAGTTGCAAACTTTTATGAATTTCTCCATCCAGTCAATTTCATACTTTTGGTTAAAAGACGCAAAGTCGTCAAAGATATAACAAGCTCGTCTTTTCGAACAATTTAAGTGCTCGTCGCTGCTGCCGTATCGAGCAGAGCGCGAGAGAGAGAGAGAGCGAAATTTCTAATAAACTTGTTCCAAACCAATTACTCATAGCTATTATGGCACTTATGGCTACATAGATCGTTAACTATCGGAGCGTAGTTTGAATTAGGGGATATATTTAATATGGCATATAATTTATGTAAAGCATAAAGATATCAGTGGCTGTAATTTATTGTACAATATTATATAAATTATCGGCGGACAGAAATGCTATTATTATTGTTGTGGTTGTGAATTTATTGCTATTTAAATTATTATTTTAGATATATAATAATTTGTTTTGACATTATCTCGTTTCTATTGCTAAAAAGCTGTTGCACGAAGAATTCTTCTTTTTGCGGTAACAGCTGTCCGATCGAGAAGATAAGTGCCGCTTGCTCCGCAAATTACAATATTTTTCTTTCGTGCAGCCCTGCAATTTCGTTTATCCATATTCATAACAGTCTTACAAGATCGGAAAGCGCTCGATCTTCATCATTTTCGCGGCGTGGCAAGGCCTGATTAAAGTTGATCTCTTTCAATGACAGAACACGTCTCCATTATTAAGAGCTGTATTTTCCAGAATGACATTTAATCATTCGGAGGTAATCAATCTTTCAGAGATTATTAATACTTTCGGTTCACTTTCGACGAGTCGCGCGACGTTTATTTAACATTTTTGTTAATTCCTGGTATTCTTAGCATTCGGCAATGGTGGAGCTTCTCTCCAAAATGTATAACGCGTTTATATATATTCACTCGATACTGTCGACGAAAGGTTGCAAAATAAAAATAAACGTGATACATTATGCCTAACATTTAAGACACGTCCTCGCGCGGCTTAAGAGGATTTTAAATTAGCTCCGGGTGCCTCGCAACACGAAATACATTATTCATCACGTTAACGGCAGGTTATATCGACAGTATCACTACTCGTCGCGTTTACGCGCGATCCGACGCGGCTGCGGACGACCGTCTCGCTAAACGATTTCCCCGCAACTTGTCAGCACAATGACGTACGATCGACGTAGAAACATAGGCATAACACCTTGCATAAGCGCTAAGCACGTGAGCGGAAAGTGCACACGCGTCAAAGGAGGCTGCGCTATTCATGTCAATCAGTGTATACACGTGCAACGTGTGCCGACATGATCGACAAGCGAACAGAAGTCAGCTCACGGGATTCGGCGGTATGCGCGTACAAAGACTCAAGCGGGCAGTTACGCAATGTAACAATAACGAGACAAGGAATTAGAGATATGCAAAAATTTCTATTGCACAGATAGATCGCTTCAAAAATAGGGACTTCTTTTACCGGTATCCATTTTTTGCCTGAAAAGTGGCAAAAAGTGATAATGTCGGAAAATATTTTTATTGACAATATTGTGTTATTTGCAAAATATTGCTAATGGAAATTGTCTTAAAAACGATGGAGCTTTTATATGCCTTTAATAACAATAAATCACAGTATCAATGTTGAATTACTTCGCGTCCAAACTCTTCAGTTGACAACTCGAAAATAATATTTCCGTGTCTCTCAGTAAAATAAAGTGTATTTTAAATCAATTAAAGTATATTTTTATTAACAATATTGTGTTATTTATAAAATATTGCTAATGGAAATTGTCTTAAAAACGATGGAACTTTTATATGCCCTTAATAACAATAAATCACAGTATCAATGCTCAATTACTTCACGTCCAAACTCTCCAGTTGGCAATTCCAAAATAATATTTCCGTGTCTTTCTGCAAAACAAAGTGTATTTTAAATCAATTAAAGTAATCATGATCTAATAAATTGCACTTTATCAAATGATTCCGCGTGAAAACTTTTCTTCCGGAAAGAAAATTAATGCTGCAATGTGTATAACAGAACTGGCGAAGTTTGCCCAAAGTAGTAATTTACCTAAAGATAAGAGTAAAAGTTGAAAGTAGGAGAGTTAATTAATTTGATTAAATAATTCGATTCGTATACGACTTCAGAAATTACAGCGCTTCATAAACATTATAAAATTATGATTTCCCAATACGTTTGTGCGATTGTTATTAGATCGTTTCATAAGTTTTGTTGTCTTTTTATCAAAAGTTTGACGCAAAATTGCAGAAGAGTATTATAAGTTCAATCATCAATGTATTCTCCCTCGTTTTCTATCACCCCTTCCCATTTAGAAACTAACTTTTCTATCCCTAACTTATAAAAACTCTGTGATTTAGAATTAAAATAGTCCAAATTAATGTTTTTAGTTGCCACTTAATTTTTTTACGAAATTCATAAAGCATACAATGTCGCAAATGTTCTTGATTTGGGCTTTCAGTTGCCATTCTTTGACCATTCTGTCAATCTTCTTGAAATTTACATCAGTTAGATTAATACTAATAAACAAAATAACAACTAAAAAACAACATAGTTTTGACAGGTAGGGAACAATGCTTCATTCGATAATCGAAAATCGATAATGAAAAAACGACAGGACTTGTGAAACGATCAAATATTTGAAAGGCAGCATACATGCGTGCAATCGTTTTTAA
>Ga0181457_10027_pt1 | contig 12785 bp, 14 predicted proteins | sample InSIn4SAF170_FD_119058 | JGI IMG/M metagenome (GOLD analysis project Ga0181457, IMG submission 119058) | Clean room microbial communities from NASA Spacecraft Assembly Facility at Jet Propulsion Laboratory, Pasadena, California, USA -... ...
CCAGAAGGTGATGAAATTGTCATTACGTATATGGAACACCATTCAAACTTAATTCCATGGCAACAGCTAGCGAAAGCTACTGGTGCGACATTAAAATATATCGATATGCAACCAGATGGTACATTAGCAATGGAAGACATCGAAAAAACGATTACCGATAAAACAAAAATCGTTTCAATGACTTTCGCGTCAAATGTATTAGGTACGCATAACCCAATTAAAGAAGTAGCAGCCATCGCGCACAAACATGGTGCCGTAATGGTTGTCGACGGCGCGCAAGGCGTACCGCACTTCCACACAGACGTACAAGATTTAGATTGCGATTTCCTTGCATTCTCAGGTCACAAAATGTGCGGTCCAACGGGCATTGGTGTATTATATGGTAAAAAAGAACACATCGAAAAAATGGAGCCTGTCGAATTCGGTGGCGAAATGATTAACTTTGTTGGATTATATGATTCAACTTGGGCTGATCTTCCAGCTAAATTTGAAGCAGGTACACCAATCATTGCCGGTGCAATTGGTCTTGGTGCAGCAATCGATTTCTTAAATGAAATTGGTATGGATTCTATCATTGCTCACGAGCAAGAATTATCTAAATATGCGTTCGAAGCATTAACAACAATCGAAGGCCTAACAATTTACGGCCCTCAAGATCCAATGAAACGCTCAGGTCTTGTGACATTCAACATTGATGATGTTCACCCACATGACCTAGCAACGGCGCTAGACAGCCAAGGTATTGCTGTTCGTGCTGGACACCACTGCGCACAACCATTAATGAAATGGTTGAACTGCGTAGCGACTGCACGCGCAAGCTTCTACGTGTATAACACGAAAGAAGAAATCGACAAGCTCGCTGACGGGGTGCGCTTCACGAAGGAGTATTTCGGAAATGTCTAATTTAGATCAACTATATCGTTCAGTAATTATGGACCACTATAAAAAACCACGTAATAAAGGGACGCTTGAAGGCTCAAATGTACAGCTTGATATGAACAACCCAACATGTGGTGACCGTATTCATTTAACACTTCAAGTCGATGATAACATCGTAACCGATGCGAAATTCGAAGGGGAAGGCTGCTCAATTTCCATGTCATCTGCATCAATGATGACACAATTGATTAAAGGCAAAACAATTGATGAAGCGGTAGAACTAGCACACACATTCTCAGAGATGATGTTAGGTCATGAGCATGATGAAGATTTAGACCTTGGTGATGTGGAAGCATTACAAGGTGTATCTCAGTTCCCAGCGCGTATTAAATGTGCGACATTGGCTTGGAAAGCAATGGAAAAAGGGATTAACGAACAAATTAAAAAATAAGCTTTGAACGGAGGAGAAATAATGGCTAAACAAATGCCCGAAATCGGCGAGTACGAATATGGTTTCCGCGACAAAGACGTATCGATTTTCCGTACAGAACGCGGTCTTACTCCTGAAATCGTAAAAGAAATTTCTCGTATGAAAGACGAACCACAATGGATGTTAGATTTCCGTCTGAAATCTTTAGATATTTTCTATTCAAAACCAATGCCACAATGGGGTGGCGACCTTTCAGGATTAGACTTCGATGAAATTACGTACTACGTAAAACCATCTGAAGGCGCTGAAAAATCTTGGGATGAAGTACCGGATGAAATCAAAGCAACATTTGATAAATTAGGTATTCCTGAAGCAGAACAAAAATATCTTGCTGGTGTATCAGCACAATATGAATCTGAAGTTGTTTACCACAACATGAAAGAAGACCTTGAAAAACTAGGTGTTGTTTTCAAAGATACAGATTCTGCTCTTAAAGAAAACGAAGATTTATTCAAAGAATACTTTGGTAAAGTAATCCCTCCTGCAGACAACAAGTTCTCAGCACTTAACTCTGCAGTATGGTCTGGTGGTTCATTCATCTACGTACCAAAAGGTGTTAAATTAGACACACCTCTACAAGCTTACTTCCGTATTAACTCTGAAAACATGGGTCAATTCGAACGTACGCTAATCATCGTTGATGACGATGCATCAGTACACTACGTTGAAGGTTGTACAGCACCTGTTTACACAACAAGCTCTCTTCACTCAGCAGTAGTAGAAATCATCGTTAAAAAGAACGCTTATTGCCGTTATACAACAATTCAAAACTGGGCAAACAACGTATACAACTTAGTAACAAAACGTACAGTTGTTGAAGACCACGGTACAATGGAATGGGTTGATGGTAACATCGGTTCTAAATTAACAATGAAATACCCAGCATGTATCTTAAAAGGCGAAGGCGCACGTGGTATGACATTATCAATCGCTATCGCTGGCCGCGGCCAAAACCAAGATACAGGTGCGAAAATGATTCACTTAGCACCAAACACATCTTCAACAATCGTATCAAAATCAATCTCAAAACACGGTGGTAACGTAACATACCGTGGACAAGTGAAATTCGGTAAAAAAGCGACAAATGCACGCGCAAACATCGAATGTGATACGCTAATCATGGATAACGAATCAACATCTGATACAATTCCATACAACGAAGTAATGAATGACCAAATTTCTTTAGAACACGAAGCAAAAGTTTCAAAAGTATCTGAAGAACAATTATTCTATTTAATGAGCCGCGGTATTTCTGAGCAAGAAGCGACAGAAATGATCGTAATGGGCTTCATTGAACCATTCACAAAAGAACTTCCAATGGAATACGCAGTAGAAATGAACCGCCTAATCAAATTTGAAATGGAAGGTTCGATTGGTTAATTAAGTGATGAAAACACCGTTTAGTGCTGACGGGCGTTTATAGTTCCTGACAAGCGGCGTTCTTTGTCGCGTCGGAAGGAACGAAACGACCCGAAGCACTGGTGTTTGAATCCGGATAGGGTCTGCTGGACGCAGACCCGGTAAGCGTTGCCGCAAGGATGCGGCGAAGTTAGCTTACCTTCCTTTGTCACAAAACAAGGACCAATCAACTACAAAATGACGAGACTCTTAATAGGGTCTCGTTTTTATTTACGCAACATTAATTTTCCCTATCTTTTAAGCGCCACGCATAGAGCCAAGTAAACAGCTATGATATGATATGGAGTAATAGAAATGGAGGCGGAGTAGGATGATTTATGTAGGCTTAACAGGCTGGGGAGACCATCCAGATGTCTATAGTGAAACGACTTCTGCACGCGATCGATTATTCGATTACAGTGGTCATTTTCCAGTGGTCGAGGTAGATACGTCTTTTTATGCGATTCCATCAGAGAAAAATGTCTTGAAGTGGATTGATGAAACACCCGATCAATTTAAATTTATCGTCAAAGGCTATCGTGGTATGACCGGTCATTTACGTGGTGAAAAGGATGCGTATTTTGATACGAAGGCAGACATGTTTGAAGCGTTTAGAAAAGCTATCGAGCCGTTTCAACGTGCTGGAAAACTTGCGGCGGTGTTGATGCAGTTTCCACCATGGTTTGATTGTCAGTTTAAAAACGTCCAATATTTGCGCTACGTGAAGCAGGAGCTTGGCGATTTTCCGGTCGCCATTGAGTTTCGAAATCGCACATGGTATACCGAACAATATGTAGATGGCACGATGAATTTATTACGTGAGTTAAAATTTATTCATACTGTATGTGACGAGCCACAGGCAGGAGAGGGCTCCGTGCCATTGCTGTCAATTGCGACAACGGATACGGCCTTTGTGCGTATTCATGGGCGCAATGTCCATGGTTGGCTTCAAAATGGTCGTAGTCAGGAAGATTGGCGCAAAGTACGCTGTCTCTATAATTATAACGACGAGGAATTACGCGAAATTGCGGTGCATATTCAGCGATTAGCGAAAACAACGCGCCATGTCTATGTCGCTTTTAATAATAATTCAGGCAACGATGCGGCGCATAATGCGAAAGAGCTACTTGAGATTTTAAATATCCATTATAATCATCTTGCACCGAAGCAACTGGATTTATTTGAAGGGGATTAGGAAATGACAGCAGCACTATTGATTATTATCTTTGCGATTTTTTCAGGCATTGTCGGCGCACTTGTCGGACTTGGCGGGGGTATTATTTTAGTACCGGCACTACTCTATTTCGGTATTTCACAAGGCCTAATGAGCGATTTGACGCCACAGCGCATCGTTGGTTTATCCGTGGTGATGATGATTTTTACAGGTCTTTCATCGACGCTTGCCTATATGAAATCAAAAACAGTCGACTATAAAAGCGGCTTTATTTTCTTTATCGGTAGTATCCCAGGGGTTATGCTGGGGGCTGCGGTGAACCGCGTGATGGATGTACCATCATTTGAGCTGTATTTTGGTATTTTAATGATTATCCTGTCGATTATTTTAATCGTCCGAGATCGTTTAAAGCCTGTCAATTGGTTTGTGGAGCATGGCACAAAGCGCACCATCACTGATTCAGACGGGCATACATACACTTATGGCTATCCAATTTGGTTTGCGATTTTAGCGTCGTTCATCATTAGTTTTGCCTCTGGTTTATTTGGCATTGGTGGCGGTTCGATGATCGTGCCGATGATGTTAATTTTATTTTTATTCCCTGCACATGTGGCCGTCGCAACATCGATGTTTTTAGTGTTTTTAACATCTATCGTCAATTCAGGCGCACACTGGTATTTCGACCATATTCCATGGCATTACGTCATACCGGTCGTCATTGGAGCAATGATTGGCGGTAAGTTAGGCGCGGAGCTAAACAAGCGTCTCAACTCAAAAACAGTCGTTCTGTGCTTACGTGTCATGCTCCTATTAATGGGGATTCGCTCGATTGTGTCGAGCATATTATAGAGAGGTGAGTGGACCTTGGAAACAATTCATATTTATCATACGAATGATGTGCATAGCCATCTTGATTCATGGCCACGCACACGAAGTTATTTACAAGAGCGTCGCGCGTTCCATGAACAACATGACGAAGCCTGCTTAATAGTAGATATTGGCGATTTTATTGATCGATCGAATATTTTTACAGAAGCAACACTTGGAAAGTCAAGCATCACGCTACTTAACGAAGCGAATTATGATGCTGTTACTATCGGGAATAATGAGGGAATCACGCTCGCAAAAGAAGCGCTGAATCAACTATATACTGAAGCAAAATTCAATGTTATCGTCAATAATTTAAAAGAGCCCGACGGAAAAATGCCAACATGGGTAGAGCCTTATCATGTGTATACGCTCGCATCTGGTACAAAGCTTGGGGTTGTTGCGGCAACAGCACCTTTTCCAGATTACTATAATAATCTAGGCTGGAAAATTGAGGACCCTTTTACACGTCTACATGAATCGATTGCACAGGCGCGCAAGGAAGCTGACATTATTATTTGTTTGTCGCATCTTGGCTTACATTCAGATGAGCGCCTTGCAGAGCAGGAGCGCGATGTGACGCTTATTTTTGGCTCTCACACGCATCATGTACTAGAGCATGGCAAATACATCAACCAAACGTTACTCACGGGAGGCGGCAAATATGGCCGTTACATCGGGCATTCGATTATTCATTATGATGGAATGGTTCAGCAAGTAGAAACGGAATTAATTGATACGACAACTCTTCCACCGGAGCGAGGAGAGCATCGCGAGGTAGCGGCACAACAACGCTACGGTGAGGAGCTTTTAGACGTAGAAGTATTTGAAACGACACGCTTTTATAATAAGGAATGGTACCACTACTCGAAGCTATCGCATTTCTTTGCGGAGGCACTACTTGATTTCTCGGGTGCAGATTGTGCATTCTTTAATGCGGGCATTTTTTTAACAGACATGAAAAAGGGGCCTGTGACGGCGCTTGATATTCACCGTATGCTACCACATCCAATCAATGCCTGTATTTTTGAATTAAACGAGGCACAGCTACGCGATATTTTAGCTATTATCGAGCGCGCGGAGGAATGGCCAAGGCGTGAGCTACGTGGCTTAGGATTCCGCGGAACTGTTGTTGGTAAAATGCTGACATATCATTTTAAACAGCAAGACGGGCATATTCTTGTGAACGATAAAATACTAGCACCAGGTGAAACAGTGAAAGTTGCGACGCTCGATATGTTTACATTTGGCTGGTTTTTCCCAGCGTTAAAAGCATTGCCAAAAACATATTTACTACCACAATTTTTACGTGACATTCTTACAATTTATGGTCATAAATACTTTGTATAATGAATTTTTTAGAAAATTAGATATTTTTATCATGATGTATAGTATATAATATGTATATGATTACAAAATAAATGAGGACAAAAGTATGAGGCTTATATCAACGAAAGTGCTACAAGAAGAGATGGTTATTGCCAAAACGATTTGGAATGAAGCAGGTATGCCACTACTACAAGAAGGTGTCCATGTGACAAATCGAATTATTCAACGATTGCAGCAATTAAACGTTCAATATGTCTACATCGATGATGAAATTTCTAAGAATATTGAGGTGGTAGAAGCCATTCCACCGAAGATTCGTAATGCCGCAGTCAATAAAATTGAAAACTCTTTTAAAACGCTAAAACGTTTAAAAGGAACCGATATTACGTATTGTTTAGAAAAAAGTTCAAAAGATTTTACGGCTATTATTAATAGTTTAATGGACAGCATTTTTGACAATGAAGAATTATTAACAGTTTTAAGTGATGCCTTTATTTATGATGAATATATTTATCAGCATTCTTTGCAAGTTACCATCTATACGATTTCGATTGCACATGAAATGAAATACAATGCCGAGGAAGTGCGTCAAATCGGTATTGGTGCGATGTTGCATGATATCGGTAAGATGTTGATTCCACAAGAAACTTTACAAAAACCAGGCCGTTTAACGAATGAAGAGTATGACACGATGAAGATGCATACACAGTATGGCTTTGATATGCTACGCAATCTGCATACCATTTCATTATTATCAGCGCATTGTGCCTTTCAGCATCATGAGCGCTTAGATGGTAGTGGTTATCCACGTGGGTTAGTGGATTTTGAAATTCACCCATACGCCAAAATTATTGCTGTAGCTGACGTATTTGATGCAGTCACCTCTAATCGCGTTTATCGTAATAAAATGCTACCGTCTGAAGGTCTCGCCATTATTAATGAAGGGTCAGGCACGCTATACGACCAAATGGTTGTCGAAGCATTTAATCGTGTGATTGCGGCTTATCCAAATGGTACTGTTTTACTTTTAAGTAATGGCAGTCGTGGCATTGTATCAAAGCAAAATGCAAGCAATACAATGCGTCCGAAATTACGTATTTTTGAAGAACATGGCAAGCTTGTCAAAGCAACATATGAGCTAGATTTAGCTAGTAGTGAGCTCGATATCCTAAACGTAGAACCAGATTATTTAGAAGAAAAAGGAACCGTATATATGACGTAAAAAGAAAACGACAAGGCCTATTTGTTACACTGCCTTGTCGTTTTCTTTTTATCTTTTTGACATGGACAAATTTCACTGTTTGAAATTTCCTAATTTACTGTATTATTAACAAAAAATGTGTTAGAGTGACAGGTGGGGACGTCATTTAATACACATTTATGAGGAGTTGAAGTTCTATGTCATCATGTAAACCGACATCGAAAGACGATAAACGACAACACGTCCGCAAACCGGATTGGTTAAAAATTAACATTAAGGCGAATAAGCAGTACAAGGAATTAAAGACCTTAATGCGTGAGAAAAACTTGCACACTGTATGTGAAGAAGCAAGATGCCCAAACATCCACGAATGTTGGGGAGAGCGCCGCACAGCAACCTTTATGATTTTAGGCTCTGTTTGTACGCGCGCCTGTCGTTTTTGCGCGGTTAAAACTGGTTTGCCAACTGAACTCGATTTAGCGGAACCAGAACGCGTAGCAGACTCCGTTGTATTAATGAATTTAAAGCACGTCGTTATAACAGTAGTAGCCCGTGATGACTTGAAGGACGGGGGCGCGAGTGTACTGGCTGAAACAGTGCGCGCTATTCGTCGTAAAAGTCCACAAACTTCAATTGAAGTGCTACCATCTGATATGGCCGGCGTGAAGGAAAACATTCAAATCCTAATGGATGCGAAACCAGATATTTTAAATCACAATATCGAAACAGTTCGCCGTCTGACTCCGAGAGTTCGAGCGAAAGCAAAATATGATCGTTCACTTGAATTTTTACGTCGTTCAAAAGAAATGCAACCTGACATTCCTACAAAGTCATCTCTTATGGTAGGATTAGGGGAGACGGAAGAAGAAATTCTCGAAGTAATGGATGATTTACGTGCTAACGATGTAGATATCATGACGATTGGTCAATATTTACAGCCGACGAAAAAGCACTTACCTGTCCAAAAATACTACGCACCAATTGAATTTGGTCGCTTACGTAAAATTGCGATGGAAAAAGGCTTTAAACACTGTGAAGCGGGTCCACTCGTTCGTAGTAGTTACCATGCAGATGAGCAGGTAAATGCGGCAACGAAAGAACGCCAAATGCAGGCTGAGGCGGGTATGTAAATCATCTAGGAGGGTGAAAAATGATTGTTGCGGATCAATATGAATATGAGGTCGTGCAAGATTATCGCAACGCCTTTAATGAGGAAGATTTTAAAGGTCGCTATGCCGACATTTTATCAAAATACGATTATATCGTAGGGGATTGGGGCTACGGTCAATTGCGCTTGAAGGGTTTCTATGAAGAGCGAAACCAAAAAGCTACATTCGATACGAAAATTAGCACATTAGAAGATTACCTATATGAATATTGCAATTTTGGTTGTGCTTATTTTATCGTTCGAAAAATCGGCAAAATTGTACCGCCAGCACCGGATAAAGAAGTTACAGAACAAGTGACGGAACCAGTGCAAGAGTTACAGGAAGCAACGCCTGAACAGGGTTGATTTCTATAGCTCAACAAAAAAACGGGCATCGCAAATCGCGACGTCCGTTTTTTTGTTTACACTAATTCATGTAAGTATTCACGTAGCTCCTGCGCCTCGTCAGCAGGACGGTTGTAAACGTGCTCTAAGTATCCAGGTTCATCTAAATCGTCAGAGCCGATAATCGCAAACTTACTCATTTGCATATCCATGACGATGATTTTACCGTAAAAACGAGTGCTTTGCATGATGGCTAAATCGTAGCGCTGACTTTCACCTGTAAAGCTAACAAAGCGTGTTTGTGTATCTTCAAGGTCATCATATAAGAAAAATCTATCCATGTTTAATTCTCCTTCCGGTGTTAAAGATATGGTACTATAGGGAAGGAAAGACTATCAACTTTTTTCAATTGGAGGAATTGCTGTGTATTTTATCGACAGTAAAAAAATCACAAAAAATTTAGCATATATGGATGACATCACTGCGGTATTTGAGTCGCGTGAAAACTGGTTAGAAGATGCGGTTTCAAAGCTTGCTTTAGAACGTATCGCCAACGTATATATTGAAGCAATTATTGACATCGGTAACACGATGATTGACGGCTTTATTATGCGTGACCCAGGTAGTTACGAAGATATTATTGATATTTTAGTAGATGAAAAAGCCGTACCAGCAGAATATGATGCTGATTTAAAATTACTCTTAACATTACGCCGCGTATTAGTACGCGATATTTTAGAAGTAGACGATGCTGAAGTATTACGTGTCCTAACAGCAGTCGTACCAACAATCAAAAAACTACGTGCTGCCATTGAAGCCTTTGTTGCGAAAGAAATGGGTACGGTTGTGACAGCATTTATTCCTGAGGAAGACTAAATGAAAGCTTATAAAGCCTATTGTTTTGACTTAGATGGTACTGTTTACCGCGGTGCAGCGGCGATTCCAGAAGCGGTGGCGTTTATTCACCATCTACAAGCACAAGGAATCGAACCATTCTATGTCACAAACAATGCGAAATATACGCAACTAGATATTCAGAAAAAGCTCGCAGCAATGGACCTTGCTGTACCAGAAGCGCGCATTATGACGTCATCGATTGCGACAGCGAAATATATCGCCAAGTACTATCAGGGCCAAAGCGTAAAAGTGCTCGGTCAACAAGGCTTACAACAGGCAATTGCCGCAGAGGGCATTCCCGTTGTGACGGAAAATCCGGACATCGTTGCACAGGGACTCACAATGAATATTTCATACGAAGCACTAGAAGATGTGTGTTATGACATTCAACATGGGGCGAAGCATATTGCGACAAATGGTGATATTAAACTGCCAAAAGAGCAAGGCTTTGCACCAGGAAATGGCTCATTTGTTCAACTTGTGCAAAACGTTACGGGTGTCGAACCGCTTTATATCGGCAAGCCAGCACCACATATGCTTGAAATCATTCGCGATAGCTTTGGCTTTGAAAAAGAGGATATGCTGATGATTGGTGATAATTATGATACCGATATTTTAGTAGGCATTGCGTATGGCATCGATACGGTGCATGTTGACACAGGTGTGACACGTCAAGAGACGGTCAAAGCGAAGTCAGCACAGCCAACGTACTATGTAAAAACTTTAGCAGATTGGCTATAACCAATAAAAAAACGGGTACATGTGTCATAGCATGTACCCGTTTTTTATTAAAATTCAGACGCCGAAAACATCGGATTATTATTGATAGCGGTATAAATATTTTTCAGTAATTCTTCTGGTGTGGCGCCTTCTACAACATCACCTTCGACCACTGCATATAATGACTCTGAGCAACGGGTACAAAAGCTAAGGCAGCCATACTCTAGTACTTCTACATTTGGATCTTTTTCGAGTGCTTCATAGACGGATTGAGCGCCCATTGCTAGATTACTTACACAAAATTCTACTAATGGATTCAAGTTTGTCACCTCTAATAGTGAATCCTACTATAGATTTATGCGCGGCGTCAACGAAACGAAATTAAATTGTGAAAGTTATCACAAAGATATTGTGAAAAGTATCACAATCATTTATACTCGTAAAGGATAGAAAAAGCTTGTAACTAAATTGTCACATAAAAAAGGAGAATCCCTGATGAAAAACTTAGTATTATTAGGCGGCGGTTACGGTAATATGCGCGTATTATTACGCCTACTTCCGAACAACCTTCCCCAAGACGTTCAGATTACATTAGTAGACCGCGCCCCATACCACAGTTTAAAAACAGAATTTTATGCACTTGCCGCAGGTACAACACCAGAAAGTCACATTCGTGTACAATTCCCCGACCACGAACGCTTAAAAGTTGTCTACGGTGAAGTGACAAAAATTGACCGCGTAAACAATGCTGTTGTTTTCGCAGATGGTCAAGAATTAAACTATGATGATCTTGTCATTGGCTTAGGGTGTGAAGATAACTACCACAACGTACCGGGTGCAGAAGAGTTCACCTACTCAATTCAAACAATGGCAAAATCACGTATCGCTTACGATAAAATTAGCGCATTACCAGCAGGAGCAACCGTTGCTGTAGTAGGTGCTGGTTTATCAGGTATTGAATTAGCTTCTGAATTACGTGAAAGCCGTTCACATTCCAACGTATTTAGCGAAAAATGGCTATGAAGTCACTTTTGCTGGTACAGCGATGAGTATGGTCGCTGTTGGTTCCCTACTAGGTGCCTTAACATTTGGTATTTTAATTGACCGTATTGGCGCGAAAACAACGGCGCTTGGTGCAATGGTAATGGGCATTATTGCGATTTTATTATTTATGCTATTCCCAACGACAACACCGCTTATTCTAGTCGGTGGCGTATTCTTTGGCTTCATTTCTGCTTCGATTACGACACTTGCGCCAGCCTTAACGACGGCATTATTTGGTACACGTGATTATAGCCGCATTTATTCAAGTGTTTCTGTTGGTTTAGCCGTTGCATCTATCGTTGCACTGCCTGGATACGGCTATGTACTTGATTTCACTGGTAGCTACACACCAGCGATGATTGCCGTCATTGTATTACTTGTTATGAATATGCTGTTTGTTGTCCTTGCGTTCCGCGATAAAGATGTCCTTGTAAAACAAGGTACTTGGGATCGCCCAGCACCTGTAGAGCCACTAAAAGAAACAATTCAAACAGAATTAAACTAAAGAAAGACACTGGACAGAACACGTCACTTTTATTTTTTAGCGTTCACAACGAAAAACCGGAACCGCGCCATAGCGCGATTCCGGTTTTTCTTATGCTCATAGGAGCGGTTGCTTTTACATGTATGTTAAAGCCTTTTTTTATTGCAACACAATACGGATTAGCCGTTTTGGTTTTTGTACATCCATAGTAAACCAGATTTCATCATACGTGCTACGCGACCTGTTACCGTTGCATCGCCTAAGTTTACGAAACCTTGTTTTTTACCTAATGCACCCATGAAGCCTTTTAGTTTGATTGGTGAAAGTTCTGCTGGTAGCGTTTCACCTTTCCAACGTTTTTGAAGAACGATCGCAATACGGTCACCTTGTTCTTCGGCTAATTGAGCACTTGGTCCACCTACTGAAGAATGGGCACAGTCGCCAACAACGAATACATGCTCATCTACTGGTAAATGATAATGTGGTGTAATTTTAATGCGACCACGTTCCATTTCAACGCCATCAACTTCGCGAGCTACTGATACTGGACGAATCCCTGCTGTCCAGACAATTAGGTCCGCTTCGATGCGGTCTTCATGGTTGTAAAGTGCACCTTGCTCTACTTTTGTAATATCCGATTCTGCTACGACATCTACATCATTTTTATCAAACCATTTTTGTACGTAGCGGCTAAGTCGTTCTGGGAAGTCTTTTAAAATACGTGCGCCACGGTCGAATAATTTAATTTTTAAATCTGAACGGCTTTCACGTAATTCAGAAGCTAATTCAATACCTGATAAACCAGCACCT
>Ga0181457_10024_pt2 | contig 12404 bp, 9 predicted proteins | sample InSIn4SAF170_FD_119058 | JGI IMG/M metagenome (GOLD analysis project Ga0181457, IMG submission 119058) | Clean room microbial communities from NASA Spacecraft Assembly Facility at Jet Propulsion Laboratory, Pasadena, California, USA -... ...
AAAAGATACAGGCCCTCGGATCCAATCCGCCATGATTAAGACAAGTACGCTTATGAAAGGCTTCACAATTGGCGATTATGCAGCCGATTTCAGTGTCGGTGCCACTGACTTAGGGATATGGCTACAGCAAGGTAAACTGAAATACGAGGAAACAATTGTAGAAGGTTTTGAAAATACACCGGAAGCATTTCTCGGTTTATTCAAAGGTACGAATCTGGGTAAACAGCTTGTGAAAGTTGCAGACCCTGAATATGCGAAGCTTTAATCATTTAAACGAAGACACCTGGCCAGATACACACATGGCTGGGTGTCTTTGACTTTATATAAAATTGAGTAGTTTTCTGAATAGTGTCTGATTTGTAGTGGTGACTGTCACCCAGCCTCGGATAGTAGCATGTATATTCTTCTTCAATCATGCATATACTACTAGTCACAGAGAAGCGGCACATCTTTGTCCCGCGCAGGGGCACCTTCGGCGGAAGGTGAAAAATAATACTACGCCTCATCCGACTGGGGATTTCCCAGTAGTGCCGCATAGTACATAGCAGTAAAGACAAAAAGACCAGCCACTGTCCAATTGTGGCTGGTCTTTATTTTGAGTTGTTTAGTTTTCTGAATTGTTTCCGATTTGTAGTGGTGACTGTCACCCAGCAGGGCCCACCTTCTCCCCACTGCTCGTCAGGGTTTCCGCTGTCACCCAATAAACGTAATCACAATTTCCCCATCGATATTTACAACTTCGATCAGTTCCTCATTGAACAGATAAGGTGTGTCATTCTTGTCTTGCGGTTTTACCTTTTCATAACTATTCTCTGCAACTAGGATTTGAAACGTTACGGGAATATACCGCCCCTTATTGAGAGCTTTCATATTTCCCATCAAAAATATTTCTTTGCTGGAAACTGCAAAACTCAGATGTCCCACTTCTCTTTTCAAATTACCTGATACTAATTTAACGCCCTGCAATAAAGAGATGACGCATAATATGAAATCATTTATAACCGCCGGAGGCAATTTCTCGTAGCCGTGTTTTAAAAACAACGTATTAAAGCCGTTTCGTATCTCCTTGAACGAGAACAGATCCTCAATCTTCTTTCCATTCGGTTCTTTGCCCAGATTATTGATGATTCGCTTACATTCTTCAAGGTATTCATTCACATACCCCGTACAATTTTCCCGGTTTGCAATGAAATTTCCAAGCTCTTGAATACTTTTAATCCCCTCAGCCTCATCTTTCACTAACATCAAGAAACTGTAAAGGTCTTTCTCATCAAAACTTCTTTCAGCAAACTTCTTATAATAGTAGGCAAATAACTGTTGTTCTTTTATGTCCATTTTTCTTCCTCCATTGCTTAATGCTTTTTGCTAGTATCTAGCTACAATCATAACACGCGAAGGAACACATTGAAAAAACCAGCCATTCAAGATCGTTGGCTGGTTTTCATTTTCATTCTATGCAGTATTGGCACATTTCTTGGTTAACAAAGTAGTTGAAAGCAATTCCTGTTCTTTGAAAAATTGTATCGCAATCCGATTGAACTCGCCATGTTTTTCTATGTTACAAACGTGTCCACAATGCTCAATGATATGCAGGGAAGACGATTTATCATGTATAGTGTCTTCCTTGACAGGTCCAAGAAACATATAATCCTGGTCTCCCATAATGTAAAGCTTAGGGATTGCATGTTTTTCACTATCAATTTGCGGATAAATCCCGCAAACCTTCGCAGCGAATTTGTACCATTTAATAAAACCTTTTTGACTCAGCTTCTTTGCCTCTTTAATGAAGACATCTCTCGACTTCTTATGGTGTGCTTTCGGCATAAGGATATGTGCAAATGTTTTATAAAGCCACATATATGGGACTATGTTTTTAACAAGATTCCCTGTATTCAATATCGCTTTAGCGACAGGCGTTAATCGAATGATCGCCCCGCCTAAAATCATGCTTTTGATTCTACTAGGCGCGTATATATGCAACGCATGTATAATGACAGAGCCTAAACTAATGCCGGCGAAATGAGCTTTTTCAATTGCTAAGAAATCCATCACCTTCACAACGTCTTTGGATAATACTTCCGGTGTGTACTCAGGTAAACTAGGTTCGTAATCCACAGACCCTCCATGATCTCTCAAGTCGATGAAAAGCAGATTGAAATGCTTTTTAAATTCACGTATTTGTTTATACCAGATATTTGAGTTGCCGCCCAGCCCATGAAGGAATACGATCCAATCATGCTTCGGACTTAAAATGTGCGTCTCATGATGCAACAAATGAAATTCACCCTCTTCCCCTTGGACTAATCTATATAGAAAACAAGCAATTCGCGAAGTTTGTCGACTTTTGCTATGAACTGAATACTATTGTAATTCATTTTCTAGTGAATGTCGTGTTCTAGCCGAAAGAATAATATGGAATTGTTGCGTACTTCTTTATTCCGTCACAATATGGGACCCTATGGAAGTTTTCTGAATTGTTCCAGAGTTGTAGTGGTGACTGTCACCCCACTGTCAATCCCACCGGCACCCCACTGTACTCAGCCCCTGCAACAATACCCGCAAATACTTCCAGCTTTCTTTCATTCTCGTGTCAATACTGTTACATCGCTATAAAAACCTGGGATAGGGGTATACACTTGAAAAAGGTCATTTTTCTGGAGGAGTAGAGTTATGAATAAGAAACGTTTATCCTGGGTGGATGTCACGAAAGGATTTTTAATGATTCTTGTCGTGATTGGTCATTATCCGGGACAACTTGATTTCCCTCTTTCGAAGTATATCTATTGGTTTCATATGCCGGCATTTTTCATTTTGAGTGGTTTGTTTTTTAAGCCCGTAGTGGAAAAAGGCCTACTAAAACTTTCGATACACAAACGTTTTATGCAACTGATTGTCCCCTATTTGTTTTTCCTGGTAAGTATTACGTTGATTCGTTATGGGATAGAAATCGGGTCGGGCAATACGGATTTATCGTGGTATATAAATGATTTATCGACAATTGCCGTTGGCGGTCGTTTCGTACGAGGTGCTTATGGCGTCTTCTGGTTTGTTACGACATTATTCTTTACGTATTTGTTTTTCTTATGGCTGACAAAGTACTTCAGCCGCACGAAACAGTTCATTATTCTGGCTATCTTTTATATAATCGCCCACTTTGAAAGCATCATTGCGATGCATGTGATTGGCGGAAAACCATCTGAAGCCTCGCAAGCGATTCCAATGATTTGGAATATCGACGTTGCACTTATGGCGGTCGTCTATTTCGCGCTCGGCTATTACATGAAGGATATTTGGACGAACGTCACGAAACGCTGGATGATCGCGGGGGTTGTTGTCAGTGTAACTGCAGTCTTGCTTGATAGCTTAAGTGTAATTGATTATCGGTTAAGCATGAAATTTTTGCGTTATGATCATTTCCTATTAGATTTGGTCATCCCACTGTCATTCACACTCGTATTGGTGGGCGGATTCCAATTCATCACTTCCCGAATGTCGCTTAACTGGTTGCAACATGTCGAAAAACACTCACTTTCCATTATGTACTTGCATATTTTCACAGATATTTTGTTAAATGATTATTTCACATATGGCATTATTGGATTCACGGCATTTGGATTATTCATTCCAATCATTGTTTCCATCATCATTCAAAAGATGATGCCGCACGGGAAACTATTTCTTGGTGGTTTCTCACCGAAAAAAAACGCTACAACTCCAGCAATCAATTAAGAAAGCTGAACCCCTTGATATGGGGTTCAGCTTTCTTAATTGTATTAACCAGTAAATGGGGATACGCTTATTTTTCTGAATTGTTTCCAAGTTGTAGTGGTGACTGTCACCGCTTCAATTCAATTCCATTCAATTCCAACTCCCACCACTACAACCCTACTCAAGAAGCAATCCACAAATCTTCTGAACTACCCTCTCCCCAAATCAGTTCCACCCATTCGGGGTGATCGATGAATGGGTTTCGGTTACCTTGCCATTCCTGAATGACTTCGTTTCGATTTTGTTCGAATGCATCGATTGGATCTAATTCGTGCCATTCCAATAAAACCGAAAGTTTCCCGTGGTAGGGGGCACTTCCATTGTTAAGTTTTTCATTTAACTCAAGATCTACACGGTCGCCTTGCTCATAGCGGGTAGCCATGTAAAATAGCATGCGTGCTACGTCACCTTTGACACGATCTGGCGGCTCCCAGGAATTCGCTGTTTTAAAACATCCGCTACAGCCTTTTACAGCACTGCCTCCGTTATCAAAGTCCAGATTCCCCCGCAAACTATTCACTTGGACATCCGTGGGGCGCAAATGATGGATATCAGTCCCGGGTCCTTTGCTTGTCCCAAAGTTGCCGTGTGATTTCGCCCACACGTGCTCACGATTCCAGTCTCCTACGTTCCCGCCATTGCGGTCTTTGGAGCGTGACTCCCCGGAATAAAACAAAATCACATTTTCCGGATTAGCCGGATCTTTATCGGTCTCCCGCAGTGCTGACCAGACTTCAGCGTAGTCAAGCTGCTTTTGATTCGAAATGATTTCATGAAGGGCCTCTTTCAACGCCTGGCCTTCTTTTCCGATTGCTTCTTTATAATAACCGTCAGCTGGACTATCTACTGCTGTCACAGTCACACTGAAACTTGTCGTCACCGTTTTTTCTCCATCAGTCGCTGTGACGCCAACAATATGACTGCCTTTTTCAAGCGACAATGACAATATGCCCGTTGACGAATCCACAGTGCCTTTCGTTGATGAAAACGTCAGCTTATCTCCATCGAAATCCGAGAAGTGCTCAGCCAGTACAACTGAGACACTCTCCCCGTCTTTTACTGTCTTATTGGGAATAGCTTTTGTGACGACGGGTGCTTTGTTCTCCACTACCGTAGGATCACCGATGCGTTTCCCTTTTGAATTGTAAAACTCGATTGCCTCTGGATTTGCACCATTGATGAAGGTGATTTTCTTGATGTTTTCAGCACCTCTAATTTGCAACTTATTAGGACCATCGATGATGACGTTGCCCATGATAGTGCCTTTCATATCGATGATTGCACCCTTCTTCTTCGGTTGGAGAATCACTTTATTCACCTTAAAGCCTTCTCCGCTAAATTCCGCGTAATCACCTTTGAATAGAATACCTTCGTCCAGGAACGAGTTCGCGTCCATCTTCACTGCGACGCTAGGTTCTGCAATGTTCAACTTCTTCTTTTTGAAATGAACTAAGTCATACACCTTTTTTACTTCAATCGGTTCCCAAACGACCGGCTCCTCGAATCCGATTTGGACAAGTACAGGGTCATGATCGCTTGCACGACCGGCCATATCCGTAAAGTCCGCATTGATATGAAGAATATCGATTTCCGTTTGATCGACCAAATGATTGGAAACTAAAATATGATCGAGTACTTGCGAATTACCTTGATAGAGATACGTGTAGCGATCGGCCATTTCCACTTTGTTGATCATATTTGTCATGATGTCGCCTTCGTGAATCTGTAAGCTATCAGAGAACTGGAAGTCGTTAAAGTCGCCAAGAGAAACGACGTTCGCTTCCGGATTTTTCGTTTTAATGTCGCTAATAAAATCATGGACGATCGTCGCAATTTGTTTGCGTTGCACTTCACTGCCGTAAACCGGCGGCTGAATGGAGCCAAACAATGGTGTATCACCAGATTTTGAATTCCAATGGTTCGCAATCACAATGACGCTCTCATCTTGGAAGTCAAATTGTGCAGCAAGTGGTTTACGGCTGTTCGTGAATGCCGGGTTATTCGGTTCGATGCGTCCCGGATTGTGCGTTAACACTCCATTTTCAAAACCAACCGCGGTTGTCGCATCACCTTGAGGAAGCCCTTCCGTCAGCGAAACGCGTTCCGGATTGTACAAGAAACCTACGCGGATATTCGCATTCGGTGCTCCGCCGTCTTGATTAATGACGGGATTGATATTTACATACTCATATTCCACACCGCCAGCTTTCACGATTTCGGCAATCAATCTTTCATAGCTTTCATTTGCCTGTGAATCACCGGCATCTTCACCGTTATTATCCTGAACTTCCGTTACTCCAATAATATCAGGGCTTTGCATATCTTCCGCAAACGCTCTTGCCAATTTACGCGCTTTGTCTGCTGATGAAGATTTCGTGTTATTCGAGAAATTTTCCAGATTATACGATGCGATCGCTAACTTGTCGTCCGCTTTGACAAGCGTTGTTTTCTCGGGTGTTGCATTGCCTTTTGAATGTGCCGCTTGCATTTCATCCAAAGAAACATAAATCTTATAGTTTTGGAAGGAATAACCGACCACCCCTGTAATGGGGCCTTCGAATTTATCGCCGGTCGCCACTTCGAAATTGCGCGCAGCACTATTCGGCTCTAGACGAAATTGAATACGATTCGCATTTTGGTTCTCTTTTTCTAGCAATAAACCGCCATGCAACGTATTTGTTGCTGCCTGTTCAACAACTGTAATCAGATCTCCGTGTTCTTGCGGAGATACAGCTTTGACATTTCCAACCTGGACACGCATGCCTTCCAAGCTCTCCCAGAAGTCGATGGCGTCGGTTTCAGGATTGAACACGGATAAACCATCGCCATCAATGAGTTCGGCCGGAACGTTGTTTTCATCAATGACAATCGGCGTAGGCAATGCCACGCCTCTTTCAAGGACCCGCACATTCCCGCCTTGGTCGTCACGGACATTGATTTGCGTAACTTTCATGTCTGTCTGCTGACGGTCTGCAAAACCATCAATGGCATATTCACTAACTTTCCCCGTAACAGCTATCAAATCCCCGACTTGAATCGGCCAAGCATTCCGGCCACTGTACAATATGATTCCTTCGGATGTATGTGGGTTGTCATCTGCCATAGCGTCGGGCGTTTGGATATGGTAGTACGTCGAACCGCTCAGCGTGAATGAATACGTAACAATCCCTTCAATACCTTCGACTGTCTGATTATCGAATGGAGATTTGTGGCTTTCCCCTTGGATATCATGAATGTGAAGGCTATCCGTAATTGTATAGTCGAATGTTCTGACGTCGCTCACTTGCCCGTCTTCCGTTTTCACGACTGCTTTAAGCGTCGTATTTTCTGAAATGTTGATGGGCGCTTCATATTTCACACCAAATTCAACTGGATTGGTTCCGTCCAGCGTATAAAAAATGTCTGCCTGTGCTGAACTTGTTGACAGCGTAACCGCTGTCCTTCCAACGAATGTTCCGCTCGCCGGATTAGCTGTGACGGGTTGAACAATCGAGCTATCCACAACGATATCTGCCGCAAATCGCGGAATCATCTGATAATCGTTATCGAATTGCTGGACGATTCCTGTTATGGATTCGTAAGCTTTACCAACAGATAGTCCCAGTTCATTCGTTTCATCACGAACGATAAATTCCGCCGTACCATCCGTCGCCGTGTAGTTAGCCCAGCCTGCACCCGCCTCCACGTCAATCAATTCAACGGTTTCTGCCTTGACAAGCTGTGACTCATTTTCTTCGGCTACTTCAGCGCCTGTAATCGATTTGGCAGGCGAAGCACCCACATTTACAGTTTTCGCATCGATTGTCGCACCGTCCAATTGCAACAAACCGCGGTAGTCGGCCAATGTACCAGTTAACGTCACTTCATCGCCAATCGCTGCATTCAGATTGGCAGGACGTACGGCAATACCACCCGTTTCATCCTGGACGGAAATCGTATTTTTCAAAGTTGCGGTTACAATCCCTTTAATCGTAACTGTTTCTCCTACATTCATCGCACGTGCATCCGCGATTGTATGGATCGCTTTTGGATCTTCGGGGTCTACCGGTGGTGCACCTTCCATGTCATGGGATCCCAAATAATCGAACGTATCTTTCAGATGAACAATCCACTCTGCATCCCGGTTAAATGCATCATTCGGATTTGAATCACCTGCTGTAACAGCGCCTTTTCGAACCAATGTAACATCGGTGCCCCAGTTGCTCCTGCCTCCGACTTGTCCAAAGCTATCAATCACTTCACCCGACTTCTTCAGAACGATCGCATCATCCCCATTAAAATTAATGACACTTGAGTTTTCCAACTGTCCCTTACTTTTAATAGCATCACTCGCGTCTTTGTGATAGTAAACATAAGTGTTTTCATTACTCAATGTCCCAGCTAAAGCTATTTTTGATGTCGTTTCTGTCGCCCCATTCGCATAGAGTTCCAACGTATAATCGCTTAAATCCACTGAAGAGCCTGTCCCATTGTATAATTCAAGCGCCTTGTTAAAACTGCTCCCCTCCACATATTCAGAAATCAGCAAATCTGAAGCCGTAGTTTCCGACGCCGCTGCGGCGGGCAATGTTGGGACTAGCATACTTGCTACTAATCCGAGTGACAAAAAGGTATTCAAAGGCTTTTTCCATTTCCTTTTACTCATCGAATGAATTCCCCTTTCTGAATGGTAACTAGTTGATAATGACTCCGTGTAAAACCGCCCCCTATCAAATGAATGATTGGAATAATTAGGCTTCACTTCATCTTATCACCGGCGACAGATAGAGACCTAGTGACCTTTTGTAATGTTTTGTAAACTCTCTGTAAAGCTTTCGGCATAGCTTTAAGAGAATTTAATTTAATAAACTGCAGATTCGCTGAAAGTCATGCAAATACTACTAGTCAAGGCACAGAGAAACCAGCCATTCACGAAAACTGGCTGGTTTCACTTTGTTAATCTAAAGTTTTCTGAATAGTGTCCAATTTGACTTGGTGACTGTCACCCCACGCTACCCGTGCTATCCCCGCAGTCATTTCCGCCTAAGAATATCCACCCAAACCTTGTAACCTTCCCCGTTTAAGTGGAGACCGTCGATAGTGAATTTCTTATCCAACTGTCCATTATTGTCCACGAAACTGGAATGTAAATCGATGTATTCGATTCCGTTTTCTTCGGCAATTCGTTGCAATATCCCATTGAATTTCTTTACTTTTTTATTAGATACTTCTTCACCGAAAATCTTGTTGTTTACTGGAAGTATGGATTGTATAAAGAGTGTGGTGTCTTTCCCTTTGAAGGATTCCACAATCGCGGTTACGCGTTTTTCGAAGTTCTTACTATCAGTGGAGTAACGAATGTCGTTTACGCCAATCATGAGGTATGCTTCTTCGGAATTCCGATCAACCACTTCATTGATTCGCTTCAATACCCCTTTTGAGACGTCGTTTCTAATTCCTCTATTTAATACAACCTCATCAGGAAAATACTCCTGGAACTCCCCGTAATCCGTAATGCTATCCCCGATGAATAGTTTATCTACATCCTTAACGTCAGACTGTTCGAAGATACTTTTTTTCGTGAAATAATAATCTGAACTTCCCTTTCCGGAAGGTGCCGGTTGCATTTGTTTTTTTAATGTAATCAATACCGCCTATTTTATTCACTACAACACTTCCCATTCCAATCAACAAGATATTTAAAAGTGAAGCACAATCTGAAGATATTGATGCAGCGGTTGCTGCTGCAAGAAAAGCGTTTGATGAAGGTGAATGGACGAAGATGGAGACGGCGGAGCGTTCTCATCTCATCTATAAGTTTGCAGACCTATTGGAACAAAACCGTGAAGAACTTGCACAACTGGAAGCACTGGATAACGGCAAGCCCTATGCAGTCGCGCTGGCAGACGATGTAGATGGTACGGTTCAGCATTTCAGATATTACTCGGGTTGGGCAACGAAAATGGTTGGACAAACAATCCCTGTGTCCAAGGATTATTTGAATTACACCGTACACGAAGCTGTCGGAGTTGTTGGGCAAATCATTCCTTGGAACTTCCCGCTTGCAATGGCTGCCTGGAAGCTCGGTTCGGCACTTGCGGTCGGCTGTACGGTCGTCATCAAGCCTGCAAGTGAAACACCGCTGTCCCTGCTTTATGTGGCGAAATTATTCAAAGATGCCGGATTCCCTGACGGTGTCGTCAATGTTGTGCCTGGCGCCGGCCGAGTTGCCGGAGATGCGATTGTCGGGCATAAGGATGTGGATAAAGTTGCATTTACAGGCTCAACGGCTGTCGGAAAAGGCATTATGCGCAAAGCGGCTGATCAGCTCAAAGGTATTACGCTTGAGCTTGGTGGTAAATCGCCAAGCATCATCCTGGAAGATGCCAACCTTGAGGAAGCAATTGAAGGGGCATTTAACGGAACGATGTATAACCATGGTCAGAACTGTAGCGCTTGTACACGCGTATTCGTTCACCGTTCTCATTATGAGCAAGTAGTGAATGGATTGGTAGAACGTGCAAACGCACTGAAACTTGGACCTGGCATGGATTCGGAAACGGAAATGGGTCCACTCGTTTCAGCAAAACAGCAACAGACGGTTCTCGACTATATCGAAAAAGGAAAAGCGGAAGGTGCACGCCTGGTTGCAGGCGGCAGCAAAGCATTCGATAAAGGCTACTATGTGCAACCGACAATTTTTGCGGATGTAGAAGACGACATGACGATTGCGCGTGAGGAAATCTTCGGACCTGTCCTATCCATTTTTGTTTTTGATACGGTGGAAGAAGTGATCCAACGTGCAAATGATAGTATCTATGGACTTGCTGCAAGTGTCTGGACAGAAAATATTAAAACGGGACATTATGTCGCGAAAAAGTTGCAAGCAGGAACGGTCTGGATCAACGACTTCGGTATTGAAATTGAAACAATGCCGTTTGGTGGCTACAAACAATCCGGTATTGGCCGCGAAATGGGCGGAGAGTACGGCTTGGCAAACTATACAGAAGTGAAAAGTGTGTTTGTGAATATTAAACAATAGAATTTTGATATGTATGACAGTTCCACAAGGAATACACTACAATTGTATAAAATGAGAAAAGCCCAGCCAAATTAATAAACTCGGCTGGGCTTTTTTGTCATATTATAAAACGGAGATTAGTTGGCATATGGACCGGCCGGAAAGTCAATTATGAAAAAATGATGAAGTCACTAAAAGAAGCATTGAGTATACCTTGATTAAAATCGACTACAATATTTTATGAATAACGTAAAGAACACCTCCTGTGTATTATCGGTTTAGTGAAGAACTAAACTCGAGACAGTGGAGGTGTTTTTGTCACTTGATATTGAATTAAATTTCGAGGCGTGTACCGCGACCATCCGATAACATACGACACCCAACACCTATTTCGTGTTTTTCTTCTTAGCCGCGTTCTCCAGCTTACTCTTCGGAGCTTTTGCAAGGTCCGTATCCGCGTATCCTTGAGGGGTTACACTAGTAGCTTTCTTTCCTTTATCGCTATTACTGTCTTTCGCCATTACCTTCATCTCTCCTTTGACGCCAAATAAATATATTTTTAACTCATATGATAGTATGTGCAAAAAGGGGAAATCCACACTTATGATTGTAAGGTTTGTCCTGGCAGTTCCTGTACGATAGCAAGATGAAAGAACTATTGCACATCAAATATGGAAAGGAATATCATTTTTCTAAATCGAATTCCTGTTTTTCACCAAAAAATAACCCCCGTTGAACCTCCATAATAGGTTCCCCTTCAGTTAAATCAGCATGTTTCATTTTAAAAGTGACAGTGGCAATTGTGCTCATACCAGGGTTCAATTTCACATCATCCAAATGGAGATTTTTACTGGAATAGATACTTCCTTTATTTTTGATTGTAAAATAAATGCTTCTAGTTGAAATGGCGGAATTCTGTGCATTCTCGACATTAAAATAAAAAACATGTTCATTATCATTATGGCTGGATTTGAGAAGTTTTACAGTCATATCCGAAAATTGTAGAGGCTCTGAGAAAAATCCTATTTCATTCTCGGCCTGTGCTGGACCCACTGATGAATTACTGAATTTGAAAATAATGAAAAAAATCAACAAAAATAAAAAAAGTGCTCCGATTACTACTTTTTTATTTTTTTGAACACTTTTCACGGTAATTGCCATATAAAACCACCATCCTTTATCCATTATTATGTGCCAGTTTGAGGGATTTAATAATGGAAATGTAAAATACAGTTGCTAATGCAACATACGACGATTACCACAAACGAACCCGATAAAGTGTCCAATCAAGTCCATGAAGTCTCCAACAAAATCTCTTTTTTGCTGTTTTATCTGATTCCCTTCTAACTAAACTTGGAGGAAGAACCTGCCCGTAAAGGAAACTGCCGCAGAAATGTGAGCCGAAACAAACATTACTTGTTAAAAATGTGGGTATAGATATATTGGAATTAGAATTTTTTTAGAATAGGATGTGCCAATTTTGAAAGGTCTTAAATCTTCATTAGTTATATCTATACTTTTAAATATCTTGTTGATTGGAATGGGAAGTGTTGTAGTGAATAAAATAGGCGGTATTGATTACATTAAAAAACAAATGCAACCGGCACCTTCCGGAAAGGGAAGTTCAGATTATTAT
>Ga0181457_10033_pt1 | contig 12338 bp, 13 predicted proteins | sample InSIn4SAF170_FD_119058 | JGI IMG/M metagenome (GOLD analysis project Ga0181457, IMG submission 119058) | Clean room microbial communities from NASA Spacecraft Assembly Facility at Jet Propulsion Laboratory, Pasadena, California, USA -... ...
GGAAAAGAAATTCCCGGGCCGGGTCGACAATATCTTTTCCTCGTTGTCCACCCTGGTGCCGTCGCACCTGATGGATACCAGCGGGTGCAGAACCTTGGGAAGCGAAGACTGCATGCGCTTTCCCATGCCTGCTGCAAGAATGACTATGTTCATAAATGGCAATAAAAGATGACCCAAAATTCTAGCACGCGAGTTTTTTCGGTTTTCGCACAGTTCGCAAAGATGGCTTCCATTGTATTGCTTTTAAGCATTTTATGCGCTTGCAGTGCGGCGCGCCTTGCTTTCAATAACGGCGAAACCGTTTCCTATTTTTGGCTGAACCGCTATGTCGACTTCGATGCTGATCAAAAGCCGTGGGTAAAAAAGGAAATCGCCGCCCTGTTTTCCTGGCATAGGCAGACCCAGCTCAAGGACTATGTGCAACTGCTGAATCACGTGCGAAAACAGGTCGAAAGTCCGGTGACCGAAGCGGATATTGCGCGTGACGAGCAGGAAGTGCGCAAGCGCGTGCAAGGCATGCTCGAGCGCGCCGCGCCTTCCATGGCCGAACTGGCCTTGTCATTGCAGCCTCGGCAGATCGCGCATATCGAACAGCGCTTTGCCGAAAACAATGACAAATTTAAAAAGGAAAATCTGCACGGCGATGTTGCGACGCAACAACAGGAACGCTACCGCAAAACCCTGAAGCAGACCGAGCACTGGTTCGGCAGCCTTTCCCGGGAGCAGGAACGCGAGATCCGCATGCTGTCAGAGGCGCGGCCGCTGAACAATGAACTTGTGCTGGCGGACCGCATGGAGCGCCAGGCCGAGATCTTGCGGCTGCTGGGCCGCATCGAGGCGGAAAAGCCTTCGCGCGAGGCGGCCACGGCGTTGATCCGGCAGCACCTGGCCCGGATGATGAATCATGAAGGCAATCCGGAACGCAAGGCCTGGTTCGAACAGTATCGGGTCGCCAGCATTCACATGATGGCCAATATCATCAACAACACCACGGCCGAGCAAAAGCGGCACTTCGTCCAGGAACTGCAGGGCTGGATCGACGACTTCCAGCGCTTGCAGCAGCCGGCGACCCCGGGGCCGAGTTCAGTCCAGCGGCTGGAGTGAAATCACGCCGGGGCGGCTTTCCGGCGTGGCGCAGGGTTCCTCATCGAAAGCGATGTCGCCGCCGGGCATGGCCACGCCGGTCGGACGCAGGCCGGCGAAGTCGAACAGGCTGGTATCCATCAGGTGCGACGGCACCCAGGGTGGACAACGAGGAAAAGATATTGTCGACCCGGCCCGGGAATTTCTTTTCCCATTCGCGCAGCATGGCCTTGATCTGCTTGCGCTGCAGGTTTTCCTGGCTGCCGCACAAGTCGCAGGGAATGATCGGGAATTGCCTGAGCTCGGCATAGCGCTCGGTATCGGCTTCCTTCACATAGGCCAGCGGCCGGATCACGATATGCTTGCCATCGTCCGACTGCAATTTGGGCGGCATGCCCTTGAGCTTGCTGCCGAAGAACATGTTCAGGAAAAAGGTTTCCATGATGTCGTCGCGATGATGGCCGAGCGCGATCTTGGTCGCGCCCAGTTCATCCGCCACCCGGTACAGGATGCCGCGCCGCAGCCGCGAACACAGGGCGCAAGTCGTCTTGCCCTCGGGTACGACGCGCTTGACGATGCTGTAGGTATCCTGGTTCTCGATATGAAAGGGCACGCCGAGCTTGCCCAGGTATTCCGGCAGCACGTGTGCCGGGAAATTCGGCTGCTTCTGGTCGAGGTTGACGGCGACGATATCGAAGCGGATCGGTGCCCGTTCCCGCAGCGTCAGCAGGATATCCAGCAGCGCATAGCTATCCTTGCCGCCGGACAGGCAAACCATCACCTTGTCGCCATCCTCGATCATGTTGTAGTCGCCGATGGCCTGGCCGACCTGGCGGCACAGGCGCTTGTGCAGCTTGTTGTTCTCGAAGGCTGCTTTTTCCACCTGGCGGCGGGTCGGCGCAGCGGACGCCGCTTCACTGATCAGCGCATCCGTCATCGAGCGTCTCCCTTCAGGCGGAATACTTCGACGCCGACGGCATCGCAATCCGGATACACATCCGGCTTCTCGGTCGAGACGCGCACCGCGCGCACCTTGGGATGGGTCAGCATCGCCCGGGCGACATCGTCGCACAGGGTTTCCTGCAGGTGGATATGGCCCTGGGCCATGCGGCGGGCGATGGTGTCGCGCATGAAATCGTAGTCGACCACTTCTTCCAGGTGATCGGCCTGCGGCGTCGAGAGCGCAAGCGGGATGAACAGATCGACATTGATCAGCACCCGCTGCTCGCCCTTCTTTTCGAATTCATGCACGCCGATATTGATCTGCACTTCATAGTTGCGCAGGAACAGGCGGCGGCAATCGGCAAGCTCGGGATAGGTGAGAAAGGAAACCATGGTGTTCTTTAAAGGTTGGGCTGTAGCGCCAGTGAGCTCAGTGGTCAGGTGGCGAGGAACATCACGTCACGCTGCAGCGGAATCAGGTGCTGGCCGCCATCGACCAGCAGGGTAGTGCCGGTGATGGCCGGCGCATCCGCGACAAAGCATACCGTCGCGGCGATATCTTCAGGAGTGCTGGAGCGGCCCAGCGGCGTCACCCGGTGTGCGCGGGCGAAGCCTTCCGGCGTCTGGTCGCCGGACTGCAGCGTGATGCCGGGCGCCACGCCGACCACCCGCAGCTTCGGCGCCAGCGCCTGCGCCAGCAGCGTGGTCGCAGTCTGCAGCGCCGCCTTCGACAAGGTATAGGACAGGAAGTCCGGATTCAGGTTGTACAGCTTTTGGTCCAGCAGGTTGATGACCACCGATTGCTCGCCGTCCGGCGTTGCCGCATGCAGCGCCTGCGCCAGCAGCAACGGCGCTGCCAGGTTGGCATGCATGTGGGCATCCAGCTGCGCCGTCGAGAAATCGGTCGCGCTGTCATGCTCGAACAGTGCGGCATTGTTGACAATGCAGCGCAGCGGGCCCAGCGCTGCCGCCCGCGGCAGCATTTCCCGCAGCGCCGCTTCGTCGGCCAAATCGCATTGCAGCGCCAGGGCCTTGCGGCCCAGCGCCTCGATCTGCATTGCGGTCATTTCAGCTTCATCCTGTGAATGCCGGTAATGCACCACGACATCCCAGCCGCGCGCCGCCATTTCAAGTGCGATCGCGCGACCGATGCGCTTGCCGGCGCCAGTCACCAGTGCAACTTTCCCGACGTTCGTGGTCTGAGCATGTCTGCGTGCAAGCCTTGCAGCGCCGCGTAGATTCATTTACAACACCCCTGGGCCTTATTGACTACAATATCGTATGCAACTGCAACTGCCCGAACCTGGTCTCGATGCGATGATGGCTTCGCGTTCGCTGCAAAGCCTGATCGCAAACGATATCCGACACCATTCCGGCTGGATCCCGTTCTCCCGTTTCATGGAACTCGCGCTGTATGCTCCGGGCCTGGGCTACTACAGCGGCGGCGCCGCCAAACTCGGCAAAGACGGAGATTTTACAACCGCCCCGGAAATCACGCCGCTTTTCGGCCAGACGCTGGCCCACGTGATTGCCGACCTGATCGCCAGGACCACGCCGCAGATCATGGAATTCGGCGCCGGCACCGGCAAGCTCGCCCGCGATATCCTGACCGAACTGTCCGCCATGGGCGTGTCGGTGCATCGCTATTCCATCGTCGAGTTATCCGGTGAATTGCGCGCGCGCCAGCAGCAAATGCTGCGCGGCTTTCCGCAGGTAAGCTGGCTCGACAGTTTTCCGGCAGTGTTTTCCGGCGTGGTGATCGGCAATGAAGTGCTGGACGCGATGCCGGTGCAACTGGTCGCCAAGACTGCCCAGGGCTGGCGCGAACGCGGCATCGGCCTGGCGCCGAAGAAATTCGTCTACCGCGATCATCATTGCGACCCTGCGCTGCTGCGCCAGATTCCTGACTCGGAAGCGCTGCCCGAAGGCTATGTGACTGAAGTGCATCCGATTGCCATCGGCTTCATGAAGACGCTGTCGCAAATGCTGCTGGCCGGTTTCGATTACACCGGCCATGGCGCCGTCGCCCTGCTGATCGACTATGGTTTTCCGGCGCAGGAATACTACCTGCCGCAGCGGTCGGAAGGCACGCTGATGTGCCATTACCGGCATCATTCTCATCCCGATCCGTTTTATCTGCCGGGGCTGCAGGATATCACCGCCCATGTCGATTTCACCGCGATGGCGGGCGCCGCGGTCGAGCAGGGGCTGGATGTGCTCACCTATACCAGCCAGGCATCTTTCCTGATCGATGCCGGCATCGGCGACCTGCTGCAGCGCATTCCCGTCAGCGACCGGTTGCGCTATCTGCCGCGCGCCAATGAAGTCCAGAAGCTGACTTCGCCAGCCGAAATGGGCGAGTTGTTCAAGGTGCTGGCGGTCGGCACCAAGGTGGAGTTGCCGGACCGCTTTGCCCGCGGCGACCGCAGTTTCCGGCTGTAGTTTCGGTGGCCTTCGCAGCCGCCGCGGTCTACAATCCGGTCTTTTTTAGGAAAGCCAGCCATGATTCGCTGGGTATTCATTGTCTTTCTCGTGCTGGTGCTGTTTTCCGGCTTGCTGCCCTGGCTGGAAAAGCTGGGGATCGGCCGGCTGCCGGGCGATATCCGTTTTACCTTGTTCGGCAAGCAAATCTTCCTGCCTTTCGCCTCAACCATCCTGCTGACTACCGTCATGTTCCTGGTCGGACGCCTGCTGTAGCAAAGCCTATTGCGGATCGATGTCCGCAAGCATGTCTTTACTGCAACTGGTTATACTGTCCGCACTGATTCATTCCTTTCATTATCTATGGCCCCGACCCGGGAAGAGTTGGTAGCGCGCCATGGCGAGCGCTACAAGTGGCTGGTTCTCCTGACTGTCATGCTGGGCTCGATGGCGGCCATCATGTCTTCCACCATCGTCAATGTCGCGGTGCCGGATCTGTCCCGGCATTTCTCGCTCGGCCAGGAGCGGGCGCAATGGGTATCGGCCGCCTTCATGCTGTCGATGACCCTGTCCATGCTGACCACGCCCTGGCTGCTGCAGCGCTTCGGCATGCGCCGCACCTATGCCGGCACCATGCTGCTGCTCCTGTTCGGCGGCGTGTTCGGCGGATTGAGCATCAACTATCCGATGCTGCTGGCGATGCGGGTCGCCGAGGGCCTGGCCTGCGGCATTGTGCAACCGATACCGGCCATTATCATCATGCGTTCCTTCGAACGCAGCGAGCAGGGGCGGGCGATGGGCATGTTCGGCTTCGGCGTGGTGCTGGCGCCGGCGCTGGGACCGAGCGTGGGCGGCTTCCTGGTCGAGCATTTCGGCTGGCGCTCGATCTTTTTCATCATGGTGCCGTTCTGCATCGCCGTGCTGGCGATGGCGCACCGGCTGATGCCGGCTGGCGCCCGGGAATCGAATTCCCAGCCGCTGGACTGGCGCGGCCTGCTGCTGGCGGCAATCGCCGTCGTCGGCATCCTGAACGGCCTGGTGCAGGCGCGCACCAACCCCGCGCTGGCCGCGCTGCTGATCCTGATCGGCCTGGCTTGCCTGGTCGGTTTCATCGTCTACCAGCTGCGCACTTCCAATCCGCTCATGAACATGAGCTTGTTCCGCTATCCCCAGTTCGCCATGGGTGCGCTGGTTGCCTTCATTTACGGCATGGGCCTGTTCGGCTCGACCTACCTGCTGCCGGTCTACATGCAGCTGGGCTTGCACTATGCGCCTTCCCGGGCCGGCCTGGTGCTGCTGCCGGCCGGCGGCGTGCTGGCCGTCACCATCTGGCTCGGCGCCCGCCTGGTCGACCGGGTGCCAACGCACATCGTGGTCTCGGCCGGGGTGGCGCTGCTGGCGCTCTCCTTCGCGCTGATGGCCCTGGGCAGCCCCGATACCAGTTACCTGACGCTGATGGCCTGGGCCATCATAGGCCGCATCGGCCTGGGCCTGGTGCTGCCGGCGCTCAGCCTGGGCGCGATGCGCGGCGTCGATACCGGCCTGATCGCGCAAGGCTCGAGCACCATCAACTTCCTGCGCCAGCTCGGCGGCGCCATCGGCGTTTCCATGGTCGGCATCGTGCTCGAATGGCGGATGACGGCGCATCCCGCGGGCGCCGGCAGCCATGGATTGCGCGCCTTCGACGAAACCTTCCTGCTCATCGCCGTGATCTCGATACTGGCGGTGCTGGCTGCCTGGCGCATGCGGGCGGCACGGGTGGGGATTGATACGGTTTGATTCCGGCGCTCTTGCATCCGCCCGCGATGCGGGCATTCCGTATCGCGGGCGGCATATGAAAGTTATCCAAACTCTTGCGCAGGCTAACTGCGGAACAAGTAGCGCTCAGATATCGGCAGGCCATGTCCCAGCTGCGCCCGGATAACGGTAAAGAAACCTGAGCCTGCATCGGGCCAGCTTTTATTTGAAGGCTGCTTTCCCAGCCCGGAGCCTGACCGCGGCAAGTGCGCAAGGCTAATCCCAGCCATCCTCACGGCCAGTCTTGCGCGCTTCGATATCCCGAGCAAACATTTCCTCAAGCTCATCCCGCGCCTGCTTGGCCATGGAAGCGTATTGTTTCTGGTCGCGGTAATACGGATAGACCGCATGCAGCGACTTGATGCTGTGCAGCCGAAATTTCATGGCCGCCTGCCGCGCTCGCCAGGCGCCGAATCCCAGTTGCTGCAGCACCCGCCGGCCGAGCAGCAGCGCGCTCTCGAAGGTTTCACGCTCGATGACAGTCACGCCGCGGTCCATCAGGTCGTAGTAATGGCTGACATTGCGGGCGCGCGCCAGGATCGGCAATCCGGGAAAGGCTTCCCGCACCGCGTCCACCAGCGCCAGGCTGTCCTCCACGTCATCGATGGCCACCACCAGCGCCCGCGCCGCGGCGGCGCCGGCCGCATGCAGCAGGTCGATGCGGGTGGCGTCGCCGTAGAACACCTTGAAGCCGAAGCGGCGCAGCAGGTCGATCTGGTCCGGATCATGGTCGAGCACTGTCAGCGGTATGCGGTTGGCATGCAGCAGGCGCCCGATGATCTGGCCGAAGCGGCCGAAGCCGGCGATGATCACATGCTCATCCTTGGCTTCTATCCGGTCAGCCGGCCGCCGCCTGGTGCCGGCGAAATACGGCGCGATCAGGCGGTCATGCAATAGCAGCAGCAGGGGCGTGGCCACCATGGAAAGCGTCACCACCACCACCAGCAGCGAAGAAACTTCCTGGCTGAAAACTTGCGCCGCGGCGGCGGCGCCGAACACCACGAAGGCGAATTCCCCGCCTTGCGACAGCAGGATGGCAAATAGCGGCCGCTGGCCGCGGGCAATGCCGAGCCGGCTGCTCATCAGGTAGAGCGCCGTGACCTTGATGGCGAGGAAGGCCGCGACCAGTCCCAGGATGCGCCAGGGTTGCGCCAGCAAGATGCCGAAGTCGACCGACATCCCGACCGAGATGAAAAACAGGCCGAGCAGCAAACCCTTGAACGGTTCCAGGTCGGTTTCCAGCGCATGCCGGTATTCCGAATCGGCCAGCAGCACGCCGGCCAGGAAGGTGCCGAGCGCCATCGACATGCCCACCTGCTGCATCAATAGCGCGATCGCAATCACCAGCAGCAGTGCGAAGGCGGTAAAGATTTCGCGCAGATCGGTCTTGGCAATAATGCGCAGCGCCGGGCGGATCAGGTAACGGCCGCCGACGACCAGCGCCGCAATCACGGCGGCGGCTTCCGCAATGTCGCGCCAGTCGACTTCGTTTTGCGCGGTAGACACGCCCAGCAGGGGGACGATCGCGATCATCGGGATTGCGGCGATGTCCTGGAAGAGCAGGATGGCGAAACCCGCCGAGCCGGCTGGCGTGCCGGCCAGGTTGCGTTCCTGCAATGTAGCCATGGCGATTGCGGTGGAGGAAAGCGATAGTCCGAGGGAAGCGATCAGCGCAATTTTCCAGCTCACGCCGGCCAGCAGCGCAGCGCCCCAGAGAGCTGCGGTCACCAGCAGCACCTGCGCCGTGCCGCCGCCGAAAATCGGCCGGCGCATCGCCAGCAGCCGCTTCGGATCGAGTTCCAGTCCGATCAGGAACAGCAGCAGCACCACGCCGAATTCGGAAAAATGGAGCATGTCTTCCACGCCCGACACCAGGCGCAGTCCCCATGGCCCGATCGCCGTCCCGGCCAGCAGATAGCCGAGCACGGAGCCCAGGCCCAGCCGCTTGGCCAGCGGCACTGCCAGCACGGCGGCCAGCAGGTAGATCAATGCATTCTGCAGAACACCATGCTCCATATCCCTTTCCTTCTCAAGGAATGCGGCGGTCAGCGTTGGCCCAGGCGGGATAGGAACTCAGCCTGGCGCGATAGGTTTCAACATGGGCGGCTACGACCGCTTCATCCGCCTGGCGCGAGCCATGCATCACCAGCGGTTCCAGCCAGCGCATGCCGCACAGCGTGGCGGTTTGCCGGTAAGGCGGCAGGAAGGCATCGATGGGATAGCCATGTTCCCCGGCGGAAGAGTAGGCATCTTGCGTGCCGCCGGTGGTCACGGCCAGCCATAAATCCTTGCCAGCCAAGGCGCGGCCCTTGGAACCGTAGGCCCAGTTGTGTTCCAGCACCTGGTCCAGCCATTCCTTTTGCAGAGCCGGCATGCCGTACCACTGCAGCGGATGCTGCAGCACCAGCAGGTCCGCCCGTGCCAATTGCTCCTGCTCGCTAGCAATGTCAATCACAAAGTCGGGGTAGCTTTCATACAGGTCGCAGATGGTGACGTCGGCGACTTCCTGTGCAGCAGCAATCATGCGGCGATTCACGCGGGAACGGTGCGGGGCTGAATGCGCATAGAGAATCAGTATTCGCGGCATGCGGCAAGCTTCGGATCGGGGTGGAGAATCGCAGCATTATCCGCCGTATTGCGGTTTTGCTACAGCTTCACCGCCCTGGCGAACCATGGAAAGGGCGGTGCGAAATTTTTGCATGTCAGATGCAAAACACGCTTTTAAAAATTCTGCCCCTCATGCTATGCTTCGGCCTCTTCAACAAAGAGTGCATCAGGAAAACACTTCAAGTTGACAGGCTGAGGGTTCTTCACTATAGTTTGGGGTTCCCTGCGGAGGGGTGGCCGAGTGGTTAATGGCAGCAGACTGTAAATCTGCCCTCTTACGAGTACGCTGGTTCGAATCCAGCCCCCTCCACCAGTCGGAACAGAGCAGTAAGAGTGTTGGTAGTGAGTGGCTGAGATGATCACCCTTGCGGGTGTAGCTCAATGGTAGAGCTGAAGCCTTCCAAGCTTACGACGAGGGTTCGATTCCCTTCACCCGCTCCAGTTTTTAGTTGTACGTGCCTTTGCAAGGGGGTATCGGACGACAAATGCCCTTGTAGCTCAGTGGTAGAGCACTCCCTTGGTAAGGGAGAGGCCACGTGTTCAATCCACGTCAAGGGCACCATGATTTGTGAAAGGCGCATCGCGGTCGCGCGATGCGCCTTTAGTAATTGAGTGTTGGAACAGTAATTAACGCGCTCATCAGCGAGTCTTCATCACGAAGGTGAAGGACTTGTCGGCGAAAGCGGTGATCACCACCGGAATCGGCAGACCAGGTTCCACGCCTTGAGTCTGGGCATTGAAGGCCTTGCAGAATTCCATGATGTTCAGACCGCGCTGACCCAGCGCCGGACCGATCGGGGGAGAAGGATTTGCCTTACCAGCTGGCACTTGCAGCTTGATAAAGCCTGTGATTTTCTTTGCCATGATGGCTCCAAATTGAGTGAGTAATAGCGCCGACACGCCGCACCAGGCGGCACAGGGGGCTCCTCGGGTTGCTGTCTGCCGATTTCGCTTGGCGCGACGCCCGGCAAAGCGCTTGCTGCAATCGTTATCAAGCCTTTTCGACTTGGCCGAACTCGAGTTCAACCGGAGTGGCGCGGCCAAAGATGGTGACGGAAACCCGCACACGGGATTTCTCGTAGTTCACCTCCTCCACATTGCCGTTGAAGTCGGTGAATGGGCCATCCTTGATGCGAACCAGTTCGCCCACTTCGTACAGCACCTTGGGGCGGGGTTTTTCCACGCCTTCCTGTATCTGGTGCAAGATCTTGTCGACCTCGTGCGGAGGAATCGGGGTTGGCTTGTTGGATTTACCGCCGATGAAGCCGGTCACCTTGTTGGTGTTTTTCACCAGATGCCAGGTATCGTCGGTCATTTCCATTTCCACCAGCACATAGCCTGGAAAGAAACGGCGCTCGGTGACGGACTTGTGTCCATTCTTGACTTCGATTACTTCCTCGGTCGGCACCAGGATACGACCAAACTTGTCTTCCATGCCGGCGCGCGCAATGCGTTCGGTCAATGCGCGCTGCACACTTTTTTCCATACCGGAATAAGCATGCACGACATACCAGCGCTTGTTTCCGGCGGGCGCGGTAGACGCGGCGGCGGTGGCCGCCTGCTCCGGCGCGCCATCTTGCAGATTGTCGCTCATTATTGTTTCCAGCCCAGGATCAAGTCGTACAGCACGAATTCCAGAATCTTGTCCGTGCCCCAGAGGAAGATTGCCATCAGCAAAACGAAGCCGAACACGACCCCGGTAATCTGCATGGCTTCCTTGCGGGTAGGCCAAACCACTTTTTTGGTTTCGCGGATGGACTCCTTTGCGAAGGCCAGGAAGCCTTGCCCAGACAGAGATGTCCACAGCAGCGCGATTGCAACCAGCAAACCTGCAAGCAGCGCACCCGAGCGCACCAGAGTCGACTGACCAGCCAAAAGATAAAAGCCGACGACACCGGCAACAGCAGCACAAACAGCCAGGCCGACCTTCGTTTTGTCGCCTGACGTATTGACGGTCTGCACGGGTTGATTAGACATACGATTTTACTTTCGGTGCCCTGCACCTGAAACGGTGGCAGGGGCGGAGGGCCTCGAACCCCCGACCTTCGGTTTTGGAGACCGACGCTCTGCCAATTGAGCTACGCCCCTACGTTAAGACAGCAAGCGGCAAACTTTGCACCGCCCTGAAACCACGCCAACCCACGATGGGCTGGCGCTTGCAACAATACGACTTAGTCGAGGATCTTGGCAACCACGCCGGCGCCGACGGTACGGCCACCTTCACGGATGGCGAAGCGCAGACCTTCTTCCATGGCGATCGGGTTGATCAGCTGAACCGTGATCGACACGTTGTCGCCCGGCATGACCATCTCCTTGTCCTTCGGCAGCTCGATCGCGCCAGTCACGTCCGTGGTACGGAAGTAAAACTGCGGACGGTAGTTGTTGAAGAACGGGGTGTGACGGCCGCCCTCTTCCTTCGACAGCACATAAATCTCGCCCGTGAAGTGCTTGTGCGGCTTGATCGAACCCGGCTTGGCCAGCACCTGGCCACGCTCGACGTCTTCACGCTTGGTGCCGCGCAGCAGCACGCCGACGTTGTCGCCAGCCTGGCCCTGGTCCAGCAGCTTGCGGAACATTTCCACGCCGGTGCAGGTAGTCTTCTGGGTGTCGCGGATGCCGACGATTTCAATCTCTTCGCCAACCTTGACCACGCCGCGCTCGACGCGACCAGTCACCACAGTGCCGCGGCCAGAGATCGAGAACACGTCTTCCACCGGCAGCAGGAAGGTGCCGTCAACAGCACGCTCCGGCGTCGGAATGTAGGTGTCCAGCGCATCGGCCAGCGCCATGATCGATTGCTCGCCCAGCGGACCCTTGTCGCCTTCCAGCGCCAGCTTGGCCGAACCCTTGACGATGGGCAGGTCGTCGCCCGGAAATTCGTATTTCGACAGCAGCTCGCGCACTTCCATTTCCACCAGCTCGAGCAGTTCTTCATCGTCAACCATGTCGCACTTGTTCAGGTAGACGATGATGTAGGGCACGCCCACCTGGCGCGCCAGCAGGATGTGCTCGCGGGTTTGCGGCATCGGGCCGTCAGCGGCCGAGCACACCAGGATCGCGCCGTCCATCTGAGCGGCGCCGGTGATCATGTTCTTCACATAGTCGGCGTGGCCCGGGCAGTCGACGTGCGCGTAATGGCGGTTCTGGGTTTCGTATTCGACGTGCGCGGTATTGATGGTGATGCCGCGCGCTTTCTCTTCCGGTGCAGCGTCGATTTCGTCGTATTTCTTGGCTTCGCCGCCGAACTTGGACGACAGCACCGTCGCAATCGCCGCGGTCAGCGTGGTCTTGCCATGGTCAACGTGGCCGATGGTGCCCACATTCACGTGCGGTTTGGTCCGCTCAAATTTGCTTTTTGCCATCTTAGACTCCTAACGATTTGATGAGAATGTCCAGGCACTGGCCCGACTATCTTGCTGATTCTCGCTGATGAGCGCGTTAATTACTGTTCCAACACTCAATTACTAAAGGCGCATCGCGCGACCGCG
>Ga0181457_10038_pt1 | contig 11911 bp, 10 predicted proteins | sample InSIn4SAF170_FD_119058 | JGI IMG/M metagenome (GOLD analysis project Ga0181457, IMG submission 119058) | Clean room microbial communities from NASA Spacecraft Assembly Facility at Jet Propulsion Laboratory, Pasadena, California, USA -... ...
TTAAAATCCAATACATCAATGTTACTGTCGTCTGCTAATAAGTGGTAATTTTTATTGTTTAGCGCATTGACAACATCGTTTTTACGGTTATAACTTGCTTCAAAGGATTTGCCTTCTAATCCATCATGTACAAGTGTCTTCGAAGGTATACATCCTACGTTGATACAAGTGCCGCCATACATTTTCGAAGATTGTTCGATAACTGCGACGTGTTGACCTGTTGATGCAGCGTATTTCGCTAAAGTTTTACCAGCTTTCCCAAATCCTATTACAATTAAATCATATGTTTTCATGACATAAATCCTCCTTTTGAATGTCTTCAATGACATCTTTGATTGTTTTTTCTTTATAAAAATTAATAATGTTATTCTGTTCGTCTTGTTGATAATGTGACATGGTAGTTGCAATATTACGAGCAATTTGACAGTGACTACCTTCGTCGCCAGTAAATAGTCGTGTGTGATGTTCTTTCTCTAAGACAAAATGTTTATATAATGTTGCTAATGAGACATCAGCGCTACGATCATTTGCTAAATAACCACCATCTTTACCCCGTATTGTGTTAATCATTTTTAAATCGACAAGTTGAGTCGTCACGCGGCGTAATTGAACAGGATTTAAACAAGTTAATTCAGCTAATGAACTACTATTGAATTTTTCTGAATGATGCTTAGTTAAAAAAGTTAATACATGTACGGCAATGTTAAATTCTAAATTCAATGGTTCTCACCTCGTAATTGTAACTGTATTAGTTACAATTAAAAATCATTTTGCTCAATGTGTCAATACTTATGTTTGAAAAGTGTTGAATTAGGTGTGATTATTATGATGATTTATTATTTGAAAGTTGTTGCATTAACGGTGAGATTGCGTAATTGAATTTTAGTTATGTATGAACTAATAGATATGAAATGAGTATTGAAAATAAGGGCAATAAAATTTTGAATGATGATGTTGTGTGATTGTATAAACTTGTTCGTATTTTAGAGACGTTTTGATATTTCGCATAATGAGGAAATACTTTTAACAACTGATGACATATTTTAATAGTGAATATATTTTGAGATATTAATATATTTAATGTTAAGGATGTTGTCGCAATAAAATTAAAATATTGAAAGATAATTTTTATTTATTAATTGCGAATATACAAAGACACCATTATATCCATATGCTAAAATAAGAAAAAAGGCGACATGTTATCTCAATTTACCTGCATCTAGACTCCTTTACATAAGAAATAATCATCGCCGAGTTTTAAAATTTTACAATTTTGTAGATGTAAAAAGCATTTGATTTTAAATAGTTTGAAAATCATATATTTTTGAAAAAGGAGCATGCCGATGAGTATTGACATGTATTTAGACAGATCTCGAAACCAAGCTTCAAGTGTGGGTAATTTGAGTCAAACAATGAATTCAAATTATGATGCGTTGGAAAAAGCAATTACTCAATTTATCAATGATGATGCGCTTAAAGGTAAAGCGTATACGTCAGCTAAGCAATTTTTTAGTACGGTGTTAATTCCATTATCAACAAGTATGAAAACATTGAGTGATTTAACGAAGCAAGCTTGCGATAATTTTGTGTCACGTTATACGAGTGAGGTTGATAGCATATCTTTAAAAGAATCAGAGCTTGAAGAAGATATCAGATCATTAAGTCAACAAATTACGCGATATGAAAATTTGAATAACAATTTGAAAAAGCATGCTTCCGATAATCAGCAAGCCATTTCATCGAACCAACAAATAATACGAACATTAGGTCAACAAAAACATGAATTAGAAGAGAAGCTACGCAAATTGCGTGAGTTTAATCAAAAATCACCAGAAATATTTAAAGAAGTTGAAGAATTTCAAAAAATTGTACAACAAGGACTTACCCAAGCGCAAAATTTTTGGAACTTTTCAACAAATCAATTTAATATACCTTCAGGTAAAGAACTTGATTGGGCTAAAGCAAGTCATGAAAAATATTTGAAAGTTGCTATGGGGAAAATTGAACAAAAAGCAGAGAAAGAAACTTTAAATAAAGCAGACTTTGCTGTTATAAAGGCATATGCTAAAGAACATCCAGAAGACGATATCCCGAAAAGTATAATGAAATATATAAATGACAATAAAGATAGTATTAAACGAGATATAGGATTAGATATTACGTCAACACTTTTAGAGCAAGGCGGTATAAATGCAAGTAAATTCGGTGTATTTATTAATACAGCAGGTGGAGTGAAAGGCCCAGCCGGTCCAAATTCATTTGTGGAAGTCAAACGTACATCAGGTAATGTGTTTATAGAAAATGGTAGTAAATTTGCAAAAGGCGGAAAATACCTAGGCAAAGGTGTTGCAGGTGTAGGATTTGGTATAGGTATGTATGATGATATGGCAAACGATGATGGATTAGAAGGCAAATCCTTTGAAGCAAGTTATAACCGTAAAAACGATGTTGTCAATGCGCTAAACAATAAAAATTACCACTTATTAGCAGACGACAGTAACATTGATGTATTGGATTTTAAAGCGCAGTTTAAATCTAATACTGAAGTGAATTTATTAGATCAGCATGGTGATATCGTCGATAGTATTACTGCACCTCATATCATTATTAATACCGGTGCTACCTCTATCATTCCTAACATAAAAGGCCTTGATCAAGCTAAACACGTCTTCGATTCAACAGGTTTATTAAACATTAGCTATCAACCTAAGCACCTCGTTATTGTAGGTGGCGGTTATATCGCCTTAGAATTTGCTTCAATGTTTGCGAATTTAGGTAGTAAGGTTACAGTATTAGAACGTGGTGAATCATTTATGCCACGCGAAGATCAAGATGTCGTTGCACATGCTATTACTGACTTAGAAAATAAAGGCATTGCATTGCATACAAATGTTGAAACGACTGAATTGTCATCTGACAATTATCATACAACTGTCCATACTAACGTTGGTAACTTTGAGGCTGATGCAGTACTTTTGGCTATCGGACGCAAACCGAATACGGATTTAGCATTAGAAAATACTGATATCGAATTAGGCGACAGAGGCGAAATTAAAGTCAATGCTCATCTTCAAACAACTGTGCCGCATATTTATGCTGCAGGTGATGTTAAAGGCGGACTTCAATTTACGTATATATCTTTAGATGATTATCGAATTATCAAATCATCTTTATATGGTAATCAGTCACGTACGACTGACAATAGAGGCAGCGTGCCTTATACAGTATTTATAGATCCACCATTATCACGTGTTGGATTAACTAGCAAAGAAGCTGCCGCTCAACATTATGATTACACTGAGCATCAACTTTTAGTAAGTGCTATACCTCGTCACAAAATTAACAATGATCCAAGAGGTTTATTTAAAGTAGTCATTAATAATGAAAATAATATGATTTTAGGTGCTACATTATATGGTAAGCAATCTGAAGAATTAATTAATATAATTAAACTTGCGATTGATCAAAACATTCCATATACCATATTACGAGATAATATTTATACGCATCCTACGATGGCCGAATCATTTAATGATTTATTTAATTTCTAGACAAAACATAAAAACCTGGTGGCACGCATTGAATGATGCTGCCATCAGGCTTTATTGTTGTGCTTTTCGCTTTTCTAATTTTTCTTTAAGCTTTCTATCTTGTTCTTCTTTACGACGTTTACGTTCTTCATGTCGTTTTCTTAAACGCTCTTCTTCTTCAGGATCACGTGGTTTCTTTAATTGTTGAGAAACTTTTTCGATTAATTCTTCTTCAGTAAGCGCAGCCAGTGGGCGGTTATTAACAAAAGCGAATGTTTTTCGGCGTCCAGGTCCACAATAAGATTGACAACCTATCACGATTTCAGCATCGGGATCTAATTTTTCCAACTTCTTTTGTAACGTTCTTATATTGACTGCCTGACATTCATCACAAATAAGGAATGTATTTTTCATATTGCTACCCACCTTTCTTTATCATATCTATATCGTCGATTTCATTAATTTTTTCGTTAACTCTATCTATTTTACTCTTTTTAATATTTTTTTCAAGATACGTAACACAGCTGGCAATAAAAAATGGAGCATTTATCTTCTAATTAAATTAGATGATTGCTCCCCTATCAAATCATTTATTGCCCATGATAAATATTAAATTTTAATGGTTTAATACCATGTTTTGTCCATTCATCATAAATTTTTTCTTTATCTACATCTTTATTGATAATTGTAATACCACAGTCTCCACCACCAGCGCCTGATGTTTTAGATGCGCCGTGATACTTTTCAGCAATATCACACAAATATTTTAGCTTTTCAGTTTCTATATCAACTGTAGCTTCTTTATCCATACGTTGAATAATTGTACGATTCTGACGCACCATCTTTTGCACACCTTTAATGTTATTTGTTTTAAAAGCATGAATAAGTTTTTCAACACAACGATGTGAATCTTCTAAGAAGTCACCGTAAAATGAAGGATCTGATTTCAAACGTTTCACTTCGCTAACAAAGTGTGGTGATGACGCCGGTGAGCCAGTCCAACCGATAAGTACTTCCATATTTTCAGGTGCTTGTAATGGTTCGATGTGCAATCCAGGCCAGTTTTTGATTAAAACTTCTTCAACCGTAGTATCTTCAATTTGATGCTTAACCCATTCATGATCAAAAGTACTATACGCTAGCCATCCACTATATACACTCACAGCAATATCTCCGCATGAACTTAAACTTTGTAACTTCATATTTGCAATCACTGCTAGTTTATAAATGTATAAATTAGATAACTTCATATCATAAAATTCATTTAATACTTTTATAACTGATACAAGTACTGCTGCACTTGAACCTAATCCATATTTATGACCATTTGAATCATCTAAATTACTATCAATAGTCAGATGAAAATGCTTCATCGCTATATCGCAGCTTTTCGCATACTGTTCAAATATTTCAATAGCTGTGACCACATAATTTAATTGTTTTGCTGCATGTGGATCTGAAATGACAATACTATCTTCATCTCTACTAAATGTAACTGGGTTATGATGTAATGCTTTTGAATGAATGGTACCTTTATATTGGTCTGCTTCTTCAATAGTAGCAGTTACAAAACGATCTAACGCAATAAGTACAGATTTATATCCTGGTTCTGTTACAGCATATTCTCCAGCAATATAAAGTTTTCCGGGTGCTTTGACCTGAATCATTTTATCTCTTCCTTACTCAATTATTTCAATTCCTGTGGCAATAATGTCACTATCAATAATTTGGTTATTATCAAACTGTGTTAATAATTTATCTATAATCTGTTGCTTGTTTTTCTTTTCTACAAGTATTTTCACATTAGGTCCCGCATCCATTGTAAAATAACACGGATACCCCGCTTCTCGGCATTCGTGAACGAGCGCCATTACATCATAACTTTCTTGCACAAGATATGTGAACGGCGGTGTTGATCCTAGATTCGTGGCATGCATACGCAAACCATTTTCTTCAATTACTTCACCAAGGCGTTTAAAATCTTTGTCTTGAATCGCTGCTTTTGCTTCAGCTAAATCTTCATCAATATGATCTAACCAATATTGATAAAATCTTGATGTGTTTCGTGTCAACGACATACCATATCGACTAGGTACCTTTTTAGAATGTTGATTAATCACAACAAATATCATGGCAAGGTCATCTTCAAAATGATTCGATTCAAGTGGAACGGCATATGACGTCTCATCATTATACCCTTTTTCCCATTCTGCAAATCCACCATAAATACTACGCGACGCAGAACCCGAACCGATTCGCGCCAATCTCGATAAATCCTTATCTGACAGCTGCAAGTCTAGCGCTTGATTACAAGCTGCTGCTAAAGCTGCATATGCGCTTGCTGATGAAGCCAATCCTGCTGCTGTTGGTACAAAATTGTCGCTTTCAATTTCTGCATACCAATCGATGCCAGCTCTATTTCTGACAATATCCATATATTTTGAAATTTTCTCTAATTCTTTGCCACTAACCTTTTCACCATTCAACCAAAATTGATCCTGTGTTAACTGGTCGTTAAAAGTGACTTTCGTTTCAGTGTAAAATTTTTCTAATGTAACAGATATGCTATTATTCATTGGAATGATTAGTGCTTCATCTTTTTTACCCCAATATTTAATAAGTGCAATATTCGTATGTGCACGTGCTTTGCCACTTTTAATCAACGCATTAACCTCCTAAATTCTCAATCCATGTATGTGCTGCACCAGCTTTTTCTACAGCTTTTACAATATTTTTCGCTGTTGGTAAATCTTTGGCAAGCAATAACATACTTCCACCACGACCAGCACCAGTAAGTTTTCCAGCAATCGCACCATTTTCTTTACCAATTTTCATTAATTGTTCTATTTTATCATGACTAACTGTCAACGCCTTTAAATCCGCATGACATTCATTAAAAATATCCGCTAAGGCTTCAAATTTATGATGTTCAATCACATCACTCGCACGTAAAACTAACTTACCGATATGTTTTACATGTGACATGTACTGAGGGTCCTCACAAAGTTTATGAACATCTTCTACTGCTTGTCTTGTTGAACCTTTCACACCAGTATCAATAACAACCATATAGCCGTCTAAACTTAACGTTTTCAACGTTTCAGCATGACCTTTTTGGAACCAAACTGGTTTGCCTGATACAATCGTTTGCGTATCAATACCACTTGGTTTACCATGTGCAATTTGCTCTGCCCAATTAGCCTTTTCAATGAGTTCTTCTTTCGTTAATGATTTCCCTAAAAAATCATAACTCGCACGAACAAAAGCAACCGCGACAGCTGCACTCGATCCTAACCCACGTGATGGTGGTAAATTCGTTTGGATCGTTACTGCTAGCGGCTCTGTAATATTATTTAATTCTACAAAACGGTTCACCAAAGACTTAAGATGGTCAGGCGCATCATATAACATACCATCGTAAACATCGCTTTTAATAGACGAATAGTTCCCGCTCTCTAAGGCTTCTATTAAAACTTTGATTTTACCTGCGTTAAACGGTACTGCAATAGCAGGCTCTCCAAATGTAACAGCATGTTCTCCTATTAAAATAATCTTACCTGTCGATTCCCCATATCCTTTTCTTGTCATGTCAATATCACCTTTTATATTTATCCTATACTTGATACATTGTTTTTATTTATTAGTAAAAGACATCATATTCTAAGTTGCATACGCATTCGCGTTAAATTTCATTGCAGTCTTTATCTCACATTATTCATATTATGTATAAACTTTATTTTAAATTTATATATGACTTAACTTGATTAGTATAAAACTAACTTTCGTTTACTTCAAAGTTTAAATCTTATCGAGTGATATTTCAGATTCTTTATCTTTTTATAAAATAGCCCTACAATTTATAATTTTCCACCCTAACTATAATACTACAAATAATAATTGGAATATATAGATTTACTACTAAAGTATTAGAACATTTCAATAGAAGGTCGTTTCTTTCATAGTCATACGCATTATATATACCCTATTCTCAATCTATTTAATACGTAAAACATGAAATTTCCTTATTAAATTTATTATTTCAATCATATCATTACTTTTAATTTAATGATGTTCAATTTAAATATTAGGTCAATAACATATTTATGCTATTTATGGATACTTTCAAAAATAACAGCCCCAAACGATAACTTGAAAGGGGCTGTTAAATATTTAACTATTGCATTTGGTCTATCATTTTCTTGTTTCTTTCAATCATTTTATCAAAATACGTATCGTATCTTTGCCATTCTTCTTGAGTAATTGGCGTCATATTTAATACACCGCCAAGATCTTTGATTGCATATAATAGTAAAAACATTACATCTTGAACAGTAATCGTTTTGTTAAGTAATGTCTCTAGTGAGGCCATACAAGATGGTTCAATTTCAGGGTATTTAAATTTAGTCACTTCACCTTTTAAAGCATGTTCATAAAATGTTTGCATCATCAATGCACGTTCTGAACCAGAGCCTTCAACACAAAGATAAATTTGTACAGCAATACCGCCTCTAACTCTTCGTTGCGATATGCCTGCAAATTTCTTACCATCGATACTTAAGTCAAATTTTCCTGGGCAATAAGAATGTTCAATTTCCATCGTATCAATATCAAAATTCTCATCTTCGAACATTTTGCTAATTAAGAGATACATCACAGTAAACGCTTCATCAATCGTTGTTTCTGTTTGTCCTTTGAACATCAGCGATATATTTAATACACCTTGATCTAGAACGACACCTAGGCCGCCAGAATTTCTAACAATGGCATTATAACCAATCTCATTCGTTAAATAATCAATGCCATCTTTTAAAAACGGCAATCTTGAATCATGAATACCAAGAATAACAGTATGTTGATGAATCCAAGTACGCACAACATTATCTGATATATCTTTGCCCACACTTTCACAAAATGTATCATCGAATGCGAAAGATTGCATAGGCTCTAATCCAGAAGAATGATCGATATATCGCCAGTTGACGCCATTAAAATATTTACTCGCTAAATCCATCGTTATTGTAAGGCTTGCGCTGCTGTGATGAATGAAAGATTGTATACATCTTCAATTGAGCAGCCACGTGATAAGTCATTTACTGGAGAATTTAAACCTTGTAATACTGGACCAACTGCATCATATCCACCTAAACGTTGTGCAATTTTGTAACCAATATTACCAGCTTCTAAACTTGGGAATACAAAGACATTTGCATCACCTTGTAATTTAGCACCTGGCGCTTTTTTCTCAGCAACACCTGGTACAATCGCAGCATCAAATTGGAATTCGCCATCAATGATTGCTTCTAATTTTTCTTCTTCAGCTTTTTGTTGTGCTAATTTGACAGCTTCTTGAACTTTTGTCACATCGTCTGATTTAGCAGACCCTTTTGTTGAAAAGCTTAACATTGCAACTTTTGGATCCATGCCAAAGCTTAATGCTGATTTTGCACTTTCTACTGCAATTTCTGCAAGTCCTTGTGAATCAAGTTCTGGATTGATTGCACAATCACCAAAGATGTACTGTTCATCACCTTTAATCATAAAGAAGATACCTGATGTTCTTGATACACCTGGTTTCGTTTTGATGATTTGTAAAGCTGGACGCACAGTGTCGCCTGTTGAATGTGCTGCACCACTAACTAAACCATCTGCTTTACCAGCATAAACAAGCATTGTACCGAAGTAGTTCACATTGTTTAATAATTCTTGTGCTTGTTCTTCAGTCGCTTTACCTTTACGTCGTTCAACAAATGATTGAACTAATTCAGCTTTCAATTCACTTGTCGCAGGATTAATTAATTCAATATTAGAAATATCAAGATTAAGTTTTTGCGCTAAAGATTGAACCTTAGTCTCATCACCTAACACGATTGGTGTAACATAATCTGTTGCTTGTAATTGTGTTGCAGCTGTTAGAACACGCTCGTCCTCTCCTTCAGGTAATACGATTTTAACGTTTTTACCAGAAAGTTTGTCTTTTAATACATTTAATAAATCAGCCATAATGTCCTCCTGTAATATAAATCTTATTAATCATTCACGGTATAATTATACGCCATTTTATTTCATAATGCCACGTCACCAATTTGTAATCATAATTTTATCGTTACCCCTTTGCTTTATGATAAAATTTATAAAGAACTGATGATTTTTGAAAAGGAGCGATAAACATGAGTCAAGCAGCCGAAACATTAGATGGTTGGTATAGTCTACATTTATTTTATGCAGTTGATTGGGCATCATTACGTCTAGTTCCAAAGGACGAACGCGATGCACTTGTCACTGAATTTCAATCATTTTTAGAAAATACAGCAACTGTAAGATCATCAAAATCTGGTGATCAAGCTATTTATAATATAACTGGTCAAAAAGCAGATTTGTTATTATGGTTCTTACGTCCTGAAATGAAGTCTTTAAATCATATTGAAAATGAATTTAACAAATTGCGCATTGCTGACTTCTTAATCCCTACATATTCATATGTATCAGTCATTGAATTGAGCAATTATTTAGCTGGTAAATCTGATGAAGATCCTTATGAGAACCCTCATATCAAAGCAAGATTATACCCAGAATTACCACATTCTGATTATATTTGTTTCTATCCAATGAACAAACGTCGTAATGAAACTTATAACTGGTACATGTTAACTATGGAAGAACGCCAAAAATTAATGTATGACCATGGTATGATTGGTAGAAAATATGCTGGCAAAATCAAACAATTTATTACTGGTTCTGTAGGTTTTGATGATTTCGAATGGGGCGTAACATTGTTCTCAGACGACGTATTACAATTCAAAAAAATTGTATACGAAATGCGCTTTGATGAAACAACAGCACGATACGGTGAATTCGGTAGTTTCTTTGTAGGACATATTATTAACACAAACGAATTCAATCAATTCTTTGCGATTTCTTAATACATTGGTACGTTTATAAATTAATAAAAAATTCCAAGCTTATCGGTTTAAGCTTGGAATTTTTCGTTTATCTTCAGTATATTCCCGTATACATAAGACGTGATTTGGTAAATAGTTGAAATCTGTATGTTTAAACTTATATATATGTGCTAATGTAATATCAATAACAAAGTACACTTTGCTCATAGCAAAGTGTACCCGAGTAGTCTTCCTTGGGAGAACTTTAACTACTATCACTACATATAAACGTTAACCTCAATAGAAATTATACAGTCGCTACTCTATACAATTTTTGTAATGGGTAACTAATATTATTTTAACCTATTTGAAATATTTGAAACATATTTTTGTCGAATTTTTTTTCAATATTTTTTCCTTTTTATACTTCAAGAGAATTTTAACTACTAAAAATTCCGATGATTATTATTACAATAGTATCAAATATTAGTTTTTTAAAATCAATAACAACTTATCAAAAAGCTCATGTGGTTATTTTATAGTGTATAAACTATAATGAGTATTAAATTCTTATAAACAATGGTGATGAAATGGACATAAATTCAGAAGAATACAAACAAGAGGTACTTATCAAAGATGTTGTCATGCTTGCTGCTCGCATACTATTAGAATCTGGTGCAGAAGGTACGCGTGTAGAAGATACCATGACACGTATTGCAAAAAAACTTGGTTACAGTGAAAGTAACAGCTTTGTTACAAACACTGTCATCCAGTTTACGTTACATTCGGAATCGTTTCCTAGAATATTTAGAATTACCTCTCGAGATACAAACTTAATAAAAATTTCTCAAGCTAATAAAATTTCGCGTCAAATTACAAATAATGAAATTTCTTTAGCCGAGGCAAAAACACAACTTGAAAAAATATATGTTGCCAAGCGTGACAGCAGTCTTCCCTTTAAAGGTTTTGCTGCAGCAATGATTGCAATGAGTTTCTTATATTTACAAGGTGGTAGATTGATTGATGTTTTAACTGCGATATTAGCAGGTAGTCTAGGATACCTAGTCACTGAGATTTTAGATCGTAAGTTACACGCACAGTTTATCCCAGAATTCATTGGTTCATTAGTTATTGGGATTATCGCCGTTATTGGACATACACTTATTCCAACAGGTGACTTGGCAAGTATTATCATTGCGGCAGTCATGCCTATTGTTCCTGGCGTATTAATAACAAACGCAATACAAGATTTATTTGGTGGGCACATGTTGATGTTCACAACGAAATCATTAGAAGCATTGGTTACTGCGTTTGGCATCGGTGCTGGCGTTGGTAGCGTATTAATTTTAGTATAGGAGTATCAGACTATGTTTTGGATATTAAACTTTATCTTTAGCTTTTTAGCTTCAATGTTCTTCTGCGTCATTTTTGATGCACCTAGAAAATTATATTTATCATGTGGTTTCGTTGGTACGTGTGGATGGATGGTTTACACCTTATTCT
>Ga0181457_10039_pt1 | contig 11765 bp, 9 predicted proteins | sample InSIn4SAF170_FD_119058 | JGI IMG/M metagenome (GOLD analysis project Ga0181457, IMG submission 119058) | Clean room microbial communities from NASA Spacecraft Assembly Facility at Jet Propulsion Laboratory, Pasadena, California, USA -... ...
ACGGAATGTTTTGACTTCGCAGCCTCGAATATGGGATAGGTAAAATGAACTCCGAACGTAGGTTTCCTGCAATCTATCACTTGATGTATTTTCTGTACACCTGAGAAAAGATATTCAAATGTATACGCAGTAAAAAAATGTATACGCTACTGGTACTAAAAACTCAGATTATATGCTACATCCACAAGATGGCTTAGCACAGATCTGCATTTTCGTTCAACTTTTATCAACATGCTGAAAGACGTGCTTCAACATGCTTCAAGTGCATTCATGATTCTAAAGTGTAAATACTGCACCCACAAAATGAGTTCTGAAGATCTGCATTTTGGGTTAACCTTTATCCACATCCTGGAGCTTCAAGAGCTTTCATGATATTAAAAATGTGAATCTGCACCCACAAAATGAGTTCAACAGATCCGCATTTTGGTTCAAAATACGGATCTGCAGCAACTCATTTTGTAGTTCTGTATTTGGCCCTCGTTTTTGATTCAAAGTAGCCTGAAAGGTTTTACAATAGATCAATTGCAATTTTGCATGAAATTTCTTTTATAACTTTATTTTCAATGCACAGTAAGTTAAAAGTAAATTCTTTTTCATTCCTTAGCAATGGTATTGAAGTATATATTATTGGTACTTTAGAAGAAAATTTCGTTTTATAACTCAAGTATTTCATTCTTCTTTTAAAAGAGTTGGTCCGAAGGTATTTTTTAAATAGACGGACAGGAGACTAGATGGAGCACCGGCACGTCAAATATTTAAATGTTCCTCCGAAATGGATAGGTTTCTATTTCATTCCCTGGGATTTCTGTCAAAGAAATTCATGCCGTAGCCATTCTGAAACGGTGCTCTTTTTCCGAAAGAAAGCTAATATTGCCATTTCAGAAAAGGATCAAAGGTCCTATCCAATGCGATTTTCGTTACGTCTATCGAGATCTGAAAGTAAAGGATATTTATTTTTTATACGCTTTTCATCGCGCGATAAATGTTGAATAAGCGTCGCAGCTGATGATCACCATTATCCAAAAACCTATAAAAACTTTCGCAGTTTATGTCTCTAGCAAGGTCAACTGCCAATGACAATTAAATTTTAGGCCTTTTCATTTTTCATGTATACATTATTTTTGTTTCTTGGTAGGCCAAATAAAGGCCTAAAAATGACATTTTTTCTATCTGGAGCCCAAATAGATGAATTAACAAGAGTTAAAATTTAGACCATTGCCAATAAGAAAACTTTAATAAAAAACAGTTTACGATACAGTGACTTATTTAGATAAATAAATCAAAAATAATAACTTAGAAATATATCTGACGTTTATTTAAAAGCGTTGAACAGTTTCTTTATACGAAAAGCCCAGGAAAAACCCAAATCAATTTTATGTTAATCTAAAGGAAAAAATCAGTCTTCACAAAGACCTTTAAACTATTACTTTAACTTTCCAAATGAAAGTGGTTTAAAGTGCACCCTTGCTTTTTAATGCTTTTCTTTGAGATTACTGTTCCATGCAAAATCCTGATTTTTATCGGTTTCTAGCGTAATGAAGTAGAGTTTCTGTTGTGCTCAAAGCAATGCGCGCACAGACAGAGGGTAAGAATTAAATAGTTCTCTTCGCTAACAGAAGGAGTAATATTCCCTAGAAACCCTTTTAGCGACAGAGACGTAAGGGCTTGAGCTAAAGATGCAACTGCTCACCGAACAATCGGTTTAGAGTATTGGCCACCCCTGAGGTATTAATTTGAATGGAAACTTTTTGTGACCTCGAACATATTTAATGTGCCCCAGTCACCATTAGCGAACACGGTGGTCATGGCGGGCTTCCAGCAACCTTTCGATTGAGATTCGATCTCCCTACCAACTGGGCTACCGCACCCAACGTAAGGGCTTGCTCACATAAAACAGAAACCAAATCGGACCGATACTTGCCATTTCAGGATGGCTTGCGAAATTGCAATGATCCCGCAAGGGACCGCACGGGTAATCACCGCAATTTCACATTCTTTCCTGAAACGTGTTTGGACGTTCGATTTGACGTGGTTTCTGCAATGCTTGCACGCGGAATGACGTTTCTGCCGCTAATAAGGTTAAGCTACAATCTACCGAACCATAGATAAAGGTAAAAGAACCCCCTGGAATAGTTCTGGGGAACTGGGAAGAAATTTCCCTTACCCGGCATTTAAGTCGGGCATATAAATGCGGACCGAACGTTTCTGATCTGGTCGGAGTTTCATGCATAATTTATGGAACCTTATATATGTGGTCGGAGGGAAAAGGGAAAGGGAATAAAATAGGGAAGAAAAACAAAGAAAAGTCCCCACAGATATCTATACAAAATTCGATGGGGAATCGATGCTGGAAAAGCCAAGATTTAGAGTGTGGCGAAGTCAAATAAGCGGGGACTTTGAAAAACGGTTTTAGAGTGGAAAATACGTTAGAAACCAAGAATAATAAGTGTGTTTTTCTGTTTTTCTTTGCCTCCTTTAAATTAAATCTAGACATGCTGCAGTTTAGAAAACTTCAGTTTCATGATTTTTGACCAAAATTGGATTCGTGTGCGAAATTTCAGAACGAAAGGATGAAAGGAAGGGCTTTAATTTTGGGGAAACAAATTTTGACATTTAAACTTACGAAGTGAATAAAAAGAAGCATTTTAAAAACAAAACTTGAAAGTCCTTTTAAGGGACTAAATGATTGATTTATTCTCGATCTATTTTTAAATAGTTTGATTAATAAAATTAATTATAAGACTTTGGTACATATTTTTTTTTTTACTCAGGCTACTCGTTGAATGTAATTTTAACAATATCTCCTGACTTTATTATTCATTTAAAAAAAATAACTGTACCTAACAACACCTGCTTGTCCTGTTTAAAAGACTACTTTTTTGTTATCTTTGAAATTTAAAAAAGGAAAATATCTTTTGTTAAAGAAGTCGTAGTAGTCAGAATACCTTTGAAGATGGATAAGATGAATGCAATATCGACCAAACTGACGAAAGGTTTTCAAGAATTATTGACCAATTATTGGAATGAAAATAGATGAACAATTTCCTTCTACAAAATTCATATTAGTGTAGTTGCTCATAGTTTGGCCGAATAGTGTATGTGAATCACTATAAATGGCATTTTAGCTGCTGTGTACAACATTAAAATGAAAAATAAAAAACAAAAAAAACTTCAAGTGTGTTCTGTTTTGTTTCTAGCCCCTCCCTGGCATAGCAGGAGCGAAGTCCGTTCGTTTACCCTCAAGAAGTCAACGAACTGCATGGGGCGTCTTAAAACCGCAGATAACATTTATACCACGATAAACGCAAAACCCACCCGTAAACCATCCCTGGTACATATTTCGACGCTCTTTTTTAACTGCTTCATACGCAGCTAGGACAAAAGATACCGCGAATGCCGCTGAGTCAAACCATTTTGTCACTGGATGTCTCCATTCTTTTCCTACATCTGAAACAACCCACCTACCCAGACACCGCAAAACAGATAGTCTCCGCGGTCAAGAAAAAAGGGGGCAGCCGTCAGAAACGCAACTACCAAAACGCAAAACCCAAACTTCCAGACGAGTCTATTTATTTTTTTGAAGCATGTCCAACACTGTATATTTTTATCTGCTTATTTATTTTCTGTCCCCAGAACGTCCGAGGCTTTTATGACTTCGTACTTTACCGCTTCCTGCGCTCCTGGGTTTTTGCCGGGTTTTTTTCCTTGCCCCGAGCTGCCTCTTAGCCGGAAAAGATCCAGGAAAGGAAGAAGGGACGAGTTCGTGTCGAAACAAATGAGCTCGCGCCGGAGAAGCTAAATAAAAAACAAAGAAACGCGATGATTTCTTTATATCTAGGAAGGAAGGTTGCGGTTTCGGTTTCATTTCTCGGCGCATGTATTCGGGTTTGGGGACATCGTAAAAGGCCGGGTTTGTGTCATAGACGGGCTGCTGCCAAAATAAATAGAAAAACATTGATTTTTATATTTTGCAAGTACCTTTTTTTTTGTAAACTATGAATGTAAAATGGATTTCAGTGAACTAGATAACTTCGCGAAGCGGATTGAAATAGGAAGGTTAGAAATGTCTATTCAATCGAAGGATGATGTCTTGTAGATCATTTCCAGTTTCTTGAAAGGTTTTTCTATGAAGTTCATAAAACATAAAAAGCGTTAAAAATAAGTAAAGTAAAGTAAAAGTAAATTTCGCCGACTGGCCCCCGGAGGGGACAAAGGGCATACTGGCACAACGGGCGAAATCAGATACACCAACAAAAGGCACTATTAAACACAAATTGCAGCGGTGACAGCGTTAAAAAATATATCAATCAAGAAAATTCTTATAGGCAAGCATAAACGAATTACGTTTATCCGTCACAAAGAGAGAAACCACTGAGACTACTTATCGCGTCTTAACCCTCTCAGGGTTAAGACGCGAGAGCTGCAGCTCGGGTGGTCATCGCGATTTCGCAATCATTACGAGTTGGGACGCTCGATCTGACAAGGCTTCCGTAACGCTTGGACGTACCATTGCATCGCGGCCCCTGAGAGGGTTAAATGCTTAAAAAATGTTATTTTTCGATTACCATTCAATCATAACTAACCCTACGAACGCATCACGACCGTTTCCAACACCCCCTCAAAACCCAACCCCTTCCCCCACGCTCTCCTCCAGCCCGGTCCCCGAAATCAACAAGTCACCCCCCGGTCTGAACAAATAACGCTTCCGTTGTTGTTTTTGCACTCCCCGTCCTCCCGAGGCCACCCCCGAAACTTCTGCGAGCAGCAAGAAAAAAGAGACCCGGGCGCAACTTTCAAGAAAACGACTTAATTGTTCAAAAGTGTTATTAAGATTGATGAACGGGGGGAGGGGGGGCTCGCGCAGGCCCCAGGAGCTTTGATTAATGACGTACATTGTTCAGGAGCCCGATCTCTTTTAATCGCGCGAAATTCAGATAATAGAGCAGACCGGACGAAAAGCCGCGACTACAGAGCCTGTAGAGACAGACTAGAGCACCCGCCATATGTAAGCCCAAGGTTTGACGTTTTTCCCATCTTCCATGACGGAGTCCTACAGCGCTATTTAAGATGATCTCTTGTTCACATCCAATCAACCATTACTACGTAGATAGAGATTGTGGTATAATCTTATGATCATTGGTCTATGATCTATTGCCGATGTCGAATTAAATCAGTGTTTCTTTTGACTAATTTTATAATTTATTTCCGGTACAAAAAAAATGAATACAGATGTTTTCTTGAATAAACAAGTAGAAGTGGACAAAATCAGAAAGGAGGGTCAGGATCATAAGATTTTTATAAGTAGCAGCGGTATGGAGCTAGGGAGTCACTGTTGCTGATTATTCTGACAGCTTGTTTTAACGTTAAGTTGTCAGATTAAATGGATCTACTTCTGCAACAACATAGAACACTTTTCCAGCGTTAATTTGCTGAAATTGTTTCCGGTAATGAGTATGGAACGACCCGATATACTGTAAAGGAAGAAAGACGCTATAAATTAAAACCCCATTCGCGCTCGGGGACGCTTCTATACACAAATATGGCGGCTGTTACGTTAGCTCGGCGTTTTCCAGGTCTTCGCCGCGGTCGTATAGCCTTTGACTTTTATCTTCGAGTTTGTCTATTCAGACGAAGAGCTTCGGGTCGATCCCACGCACAATGTGTGCTTAAGCGGTTATTATTACTGTAAGCAGAACATTTTCAGGGGGGGGGGGGGGGGGGCCTGGGGGGGGGGGGGACTCGAGCGGGTTGGCGGGTGTTTAATCGGCCGGAACGTGGCCCTGATTGATAAAAGATTATGTCCTGAATCAACTGATGCGTTATTAGTTTGTCGTGAAGTTAGATCACTAGAGGTAGTTCAATTTTTGCATATGCATAGAATGTTTAATTTTTGCATATGTATAGAATACCTAGGAAGTGCTGGTATATACCGAGACTTTTGTACGTAAAACCTGGATTTTTACGTTTATCAATTTGAATAAAGAGCATCATTAATATTGCCAAGAGGATTATTAAGATTAGCACAAAGATGAATGCAAAATTAGCTTCTAAAGAATTACAGCTTACATGCAGGAAGGTCTTTGTGGGTAGCAGTTAAAATATATTCACTTATTAACCCTCCCAGGGGCTGCGACGTAATGATACGTTCAAGTGTTAGTGAAGATGCATTGGATCGAGCGTCCCGACTCGTTCCAGGAATGATTGCGAAATTGTGATTGGTCATTGTGATAGCAAACATTTCTAAAGTAGCTTTTAGTCCTTTCGCCTGAAACATGGTTCAAACACTATTCCACTGCCATGATTGTGTCTGCTTTTCCATTAGATTCTTCGAAGCACAACCTTTCAAAAGCAAAAAATACTCTAAAAGTCAAGCATAAATTAAAATTCCAGCGCCTACATCTCCACACGCTCCAAAACAAAATCCATTCTCCTTCTCGGAAATAGAAATACAATTCTTGGTGTAATCCTAAAGTTTCTCCCATTCCTCCTACAAAAGAACTCCGAATTTCGGAGCCATTTCTATTTTTTCTCATATAGTCGTTATTTGAACTTATGCTCTTATTTTCTTTGTCGTGAAAAGTCGGAAGGTGTTTTTTCCTCTTTCCCCTGGCCGTATTCCATAAGGCGATATCGCCAGTGGGGGGGGACACTGTGTTTTGTTTGTTTTGATGGCGTTATTGAAACGGTGGAGAGAACGTTTATGAACTGTCATAAGATAAGTCAAGAATTCAGAAACCCTCCCCAGGATTGTGTGTTATGAATTTCATCTGTGATATTCAAATCTTTTTTCGAAGTTAGTTCTTTCTGCTCTGAAAAAAAAAAAAGATACCAGCGAATCTAAATCGATAATACTTTAATTATTTCACGACCAATAAAGTAAAGTTCCTTTATGGGTCATGAAATCTTTCATAGTTAGTAAATTTTCCGTCGTTCCCTGAAGATGTTTCTCTGCTTAAACAATTCGGTAGAAATCACGACAAAGCTTATTTAAACTTGGTAGAAATCACATCGGGAAGAACGTCAAAACACGTTTCAAAAAGCACTTTGAAAATTGTGATGACCACCATCGGTCACTAAAATCGTCAAAAGAACAGCATTTTTTTTAATGCAATTACCGTGGGAAAAAAAGAAAAGAAGATATTTACATTGTTTTATATTTGCGACAACTCTACTATCACTATTCCACCTCATAAACCATTTCTCCAATAACATAGTTCATGCCTAGTAGCTAATATTTCACTTCCCAGTCACCAAAAAAGCGCCTCCATAGCCATTTAATCAACTTCGCCAATATCAGAGAGTGTCCTCTCTACCATTCAGTAGCCGAAACCCTCTCCCTGTTGCCAACAGAAAAAAAATACTGATGGTTCTATTATTAGATCATTAATACGCAAAGCATAATTGGCCTCGTCAGTTCTAATTTTGCCTGTCCATTATTTGCCCCGGCTTGTCACTGCGGTTGCCATCTTTGCTGGACTCCACCCACTGAGCATGTAACAAGCTCGCTGAGCAAAAGAAGAATTATGGAAAGGCAAGCTGGCATCAACGCTAACCTGCAGACGAACTTTCGACGGATGATTCGAGAGGTAAATGGAAGTTAATGAAGCGGAATTTTCTCTCTAATTGCAAAAGATGCAAGGGAGAGTTTTAAAGGAGTTTTAATGTAAAATGTTTTTTTTTTTTTTTTACTTTACTGGAGAAGTAAATATTTTGGAAGTTAACTGCGTGAAAAATTCGAATGCAGCAGTGATAAATTAATTCCTCATTTCTTTTTTCAGTTCATTAAAAGTTAATTAAGATCACTTTTGAAGATGTATCTAAGTTATGAATAAAGTTACACTAACTGTAAAGTTAAGTTAAACAGTAACTCTGAGAATTTTTTAACTATCATTTTTCCTATTGCAATTTAAATTTTATTTTCTTTCAAAATATAGCCGCGCATGATTTATTTATAGCTTTGCTCGTCTTACCTTTTGGTAACTGCATAAGTCGCTTCTTGAAGTTTGGTTTACTTACTAATCATCTGAGCGACCCCACTCGGGGATTCCCCAATTTCCAAATCCAATTATAATTGTATGTGTTACGAAAAACAGAAAAAAACTAAAACCCAAAACTAAGCCTGGTCTACCCGACCAAGGCCGTTTGGTGCAGGAATATGAATAAACTTAGGACGCAGTGGGTCGCGATTCCAATATGGAGATATACGTTTAAATTATCCGACTTCCGCCCAGGTAAAATGACTTGATACTTGGTTGCTCAGGATATGGACTTCACAAAAGAACAGTCAGGATTTATTTTGAAAGCAAACTAGTTTAAACTATTTACATCATTTACAAAAGATTGAAAAGAGAACAAAAAAATGGAGAATCTTATCAAAAAATTACAAATCTATGGAATCCGGCTGAAATCTTAGTCAGAGTTGAGTTGTCTTCAAAATTCACTTAACACGTTCAATGCGCGAGGAATGGATTAACAAGGGAAAACGTGGTATGTATACCACACGCGCATTGAACGTGTTTATTAAACTCGCGCGGGCTAAAAACTATTGTAATTAAGTTTTGACTTGAGGTCGAGAGTTTTAACAGTATGATTTAACAGGAAATTTGAGACCGTAGTATTTATTTCCTTGCTATAGTGTTTTCATTGCTTGTATGTGTCTTGCAATGATTTAATTTTATTTATTCAATTCCGAAAGCACTCTTAACGTAACCAAATATTATTTTTACTTTTCCGAACCACACTCCGGCAGTTGAACACCTCTCTGCAACATTCTTTCGCAAAAAGCTAGCACCACCACAGTTACAGCTGCAGACCAGACAACTTTCGACAGCCGCGAAATCCCCGGCCACCCGCACATCAACCTGTCGCCGCGGGGCCCCTCCCAGCCCCCCTTCCTAATTACACCCACCAGCCGAATTTTCCAAGGCCCGGGAACCCATCGAACTTGCGCGACGTCAAAAACTTTTGCGCTCGCTGCAGCGGCGGCAGCAGATATGTGCCTGGAGCACGGCCAAATATTTTTACGCGATGTCGCCTTCGTGTGACACTCGGCGGGCACACGCCCACCGAGGCTTTGACACACGCAGCGATCGATCGAAGCGATGTCTAAATTAATGAGCCGATGCGATAATCAATTGATGGCGCGTCCGGGTTCGAGGGTGCCGCGCTGGACGGGGCCCGGTTTTGAAATGCGCGGATCAGCCTTCTCAGGGGCCGCGACGAAATGGTACGTCCAAGCGTTACGGAAGCCTTCAATCCCGCGAGAAGTAAATAAAAATTTAAGCGGGGCCTTCGGGCCCATAGTTGCATGAAGCATTGCGTTAGATGGAGATGACATTGATTATGCATATCGAATTAGATGAATGTCAAGCAATAACGAATTTGCCAAACAATAACAAAATCGAAGAACTCAAAATTCTAAGCAATCATCCGAAATCTATAAATTAAGCTCAAATAATTGACCATTTTTTTAGCAATTCCAAAACATTCTGAGTCTAGAAATTCTAAAAATGATGTCACTTCTAATAAAAACTGAAAGCAGACGAAAAATTAATCACGATGATCACCCGAGCGGCCGCTCGGGTGGTCATCGCGATTTCGCAATCATTCTTGGAACGAGTTGGGACGCTCGATCCGACAAGGCTTCCGTAACGTTTGGACGTACCATTACGTCGCGGCCCCTGAGAGGGTTAAATCCAAGTTCGAGATTTCATTCACACAATAACGCGCTTTATCTAATAGTTCAATATATATTGCAAACTAAAGATGGAAAGTTATTCGATTACATAGATTCGAATTACAAGTCATTAAATGGCATTTAATTAAAAATTACATGTCATTTAGTTAAAAGTTTTGCCTGGATTTAAAGTAATTGAAATTGATTGGCATGTAATTGAAAATTTCATAAGCGGAAAATCAGTTTCGTGCAATTATAATTTGTTTTGCGAAGTAATTGAATTACATTATGTATATCAGTTACCTTTAGTTAACAGTGCTGTTTTAGGGGTTTAGATGTGGATAGGTCTGTTAGTTAAAAGTGATTGAATGAATGAATCACGCGAATGAATCGCGATGGACGCTCGGGTGGTCATCGCGATTTCGCAATCATTCCTGGAACGAGTTGGGACGCTCGATCCGACAAGGCTTCTGCGACGCTTGGACGTACCATTGCGTCGCGGCCCCTGAGAGGGTTAAAACCGTACATAAAAGCTCAGTCCAAAACTGGTGTCTTCTTTCGGCAAACCTTCTGATGCCCCATCTTTACAATAATTCGAAATTAATTCACCTTTTGTTGCTTAACCTTTCGAAATGAACTCTAAAATGCTAATCTCTTAACTCCCCACCCGAAACCAGAAAACCCTAACTACGCCACACATCCTCCCATCTTGTGTTTCCATTCAACTTTATGCTGGGGAATAAGCAAAAGAAAACTCCTACCTCTTCCTTCGAAAAGCCCCACATTAAACAAAAACATGTTATGGTATTTTAGGATAGAGCAAGATATACGATTCCGAGAGAGGGAAAAAAAATCCCCTGGCATCGAAAGGGGGGGGGGGGAGACGGGGGGCATGGAAACGAGTAATGGATGCTTTTTCCAACTGGAATCGAAACTGAAAATCGAAACGTGGCCTATTGCAACAGATCATAAGGTGAAAGGAAGTAAGGCCCGGGAAAATGCCAGCGGGGTAAAGGTTTTCCCCCTGGAAAAACAAAATGGGGAAAGTCGGGAAAATAAATTCTTAAAGGATGGCGCTTTTAATGTAATTGATTGACATATTTCACACTAAAGAATCAGGCTAAAAGCTCGCAGGGTATGTTTCGGCAATGGAATTATTCTTAGCTGGTTCTCTAAGTTTTAAAACGTCGAACTTGATTGTGTGAATAATGTGGAAGTCAAAGATTGCCATAATTTGTTAGTAAAGGGAACCCAAGAGATGAGTTAGATAAAAGGGAGTTTTTAACTTAAATGTTCCGTTAAAATTCGTTCAGTACAGACTGTAAAATGCATTTTAAGACAAAAAGCTTTGTACAATTATTTTATACTCTATCCTTAAGTTTAAAAAAATGTTTCAGTTGCAATCTACTCTGTCTATTGAGTTCCGTCTTTCGAATTCGTTTTAAAAAATAGTTTGTTCAGGTATGTTCCATCAGGCTTTGGGGTTTTGCTCCTTCTTTAAAAACGTCTTCATATAAAAAATAATAAAACAAAATAAACATAAAAAAAGAATTGTTTATCAACTTCCGTCAAACATCATCTTACATTGCTTACCGTGAAAAGTATTCAGCTCCTTTACTTCATCAAATCTCTTAGTACAACCCAGTAAATATTCCAGTAAATTATATCAATGAAAAAACCCTTAACGGGTTAAAAGTTGTGACGCAGCACTGGCCATACCATTCTTGAATTATGGTCTTAAAAATAATGATATCAAATCTTTGGTGACGCTATTACGTCGGCACAAAAGTATTATTGTTCTCTGTCTTAAAGTCAGTTTTTTTAGCATTGATAGGTTCACTCAAACTGCATGATGTATATTGAAACGTATTTATTTTAATCAACTTATTTATCCTTTGCGTCATGCTATCCAGCTTTTCAATCAAATTTGAAACTGCGGTGTTCATTCACTTAGTTAAATAATTTTTCAACACCACAGTTTAAAATTTGATTGAAAAGCTGGATAGCATGACGCAAAGGATAAATAAGTTGATTAAAATAAATACGTTTCAATATACATCATGCAGTTTGAGTGAACCTATCAATGCTA
>Ga0181457_10031_pt2 | contig 11647 bp, 4 predicted proteins | sample InSIn4SAF170_FD_119058 | JGI IMG/M metagenome (GOLD analysis project Ga0181457, IMG submission 119058) | Clean room microbial communities from NASA Spacecraft Assembly Facility at Jet Propulsion Laboratory, Pasadena, California, USA -... ...
GTTCACGTGAGCCAATAAGTCCACGACTATCTAGAATCTAGGCAACTTAGAAAGCGCGTCTCCACCGACGAGCCAATACTGCAAAATCTGGTCTAATTAGGTTAATGGATAATGGGAAAACTTGGCTCGCGTTGACGGTTTATTGTTGGATACCGGCTCGACGGAACTCAGGACAGCGCATAGCTTATTCGAAGTTTCGTTGCCGCAGATATCCTGGGCACCGTCGCCTACGTTGGATTTCTCGTTTCTCATTAAGCAAGAACCCCGACCAATCCATTCGCGCGCGCCAACATGCTCGTGTATCACGCGGAATAATTATTTGCGATATTCCCGTAAATGAACCCATCGGATATATACCGACTCTGTAAACAAGCTCCAACAGTATCTATTGATAATAATTGCTTTCATGCTTTACAGTCGAAAGCTTCATTTGCGTGCTAACTATTGTGCTTCTTTTGATTACGCTTACACACAATGCACACGAGAGTTTCGCAAATATAAGTTCGGTCTTAATGATAAATTACGAATTTACTGAACTAAAGAATGATTAATTCTGTCACTTTATCAATGCACAGAGTTATATTATCCACCATAGCAAAACGCGATGCATGCAGTTCAAAGTATCAAACAAGTAACTCGCTCACACGAGTATAAATGCAGAAAATCTCGCGATTAATTTAGTTCTAAATTACTCATTTGTAACGCACGTTATCTCTTCGTTTATGATATGCATATATTAATATATACATAGTTACACAACTATGCTTACCAGCATGACAGAAGACATGATTCGTCAGATTAAGGTAGATTAGTCTCGTCTAGAGATTTACGAGTGTATTACTACTGGCAAAGGTGTGTGCAAAAAGTAATAAGATAGGTATCTTATGTGATCATTAGACCGACTTAGACATTAAAGAAGACATTAAAGACATTAAAAAAGAAATATGCACGTTTTAATGAAAAAATATACGAAATATCGGATATCCCGGTTTTGTTTTCTTTTGTAAGTCTCTTGTTGTAAAATAATTGTTATAAAATAAAATTTGCAAAGTTACTCGGTCGTAACACTTTACCGCATATGTTCGTCGGAGAGCGTAATAAAAAAGTAGAAGTTATAAGCATTTAGTAATATGCTCTCTTATTCACTCTGATCATATTTTTTGGATCGGCTTTAATATCCCGCGCGACTTTAACATCTTTGTCGGAATGGAGTCTATAAATTGCATTTCGATATTCTTCACTTTAAGTGATATCTTTTTCTAATACGCTAGTTCTTACGTATAAAATGAGTAATAAGACGTGGAAAGTGTTTAAATATTTAAATGATGAACAAGAGATTAATTAACACTATAAGAACCAAAGAACAATATCGAGAATCGTTAAATCTATGTCTTAAGCTTTAGAAGTATAAAAAAGAGGAAGGAAGTGATTGTAATTACATTATTCTATTTTTTACTTTTTTAAAATGGGTTAATGAAACATAAGAATATATATAAATAGTAACACTAACTTCAGATAAGTATTACTTAAATTTTGTATTTTTGAATTAATCTCAAACATTTTTTAATCTCTCATAAAATCTTAATTTGAAACTTTATTATCAACATACCTAACAGTAAAAAATCCTAAAGTTTCCTGCAAATGCGACACTTTTGCATTTATAACGGTATAACTCTTATTTTATAAGTCTCTCCTGTGTGGTTAGCAGAATGGGAAGAGACATTAAACATTCTGAGGATGCGCGCATATTGGTACGATCCAAGAATTTATATTATAGAAATTTATGAGTGCCCTTAAGCGGATTTTTCAGCGTGAAATTTTATTACGGGAATCGCATCCAATTATTGGGCGCGACATGCCCTTCCGGCATTTCGCATAACTGCAGATTTGTGACATTATGAAACTCAAATCGTGATTTTATGGTGTAGCGATAAGATTCCGAGATATTGGCCGGATGAGTATCGCGGTATCTCTTACACTTTCCGCTCTGTAATCACTGTATTACCAGTGTAATACACGTGCAAGAATTCCACGAAATCCGGAATGACCAAGCATGCCAGGCGGCTTTATTCGCAGTTTCAAGCTCAATCATTCTGAAGTATTAGTGCTATTACGCTAATTTTACGAACTTTGTTCTCTCGTTCGGGATTGCGCGACATATACGATTGCAAATTCTCGTGCAGATAATGGATTTTCCGGTTTCGAAATTTTCCGCCTGAAGGAGAGATGCAATTTAAAGTGCCATTTTTAATTAAACGGAAGTTAGAGAGCAAAACATTGACAATTTCAACTTTTTGAATACTCTTTAGAAAAAATACAATAAAGCTTCTTTTTTTCTTTCTTCTTATTAGTTTATGAAATTAGTACCGTAATTTATATCTAAAATAACAATAGTTAAAGCGAAACATATTAGCCCCACCGTCTCGTTTTACGCTCATCCACAACTTTGATAATTCTCAAATAGTAGAGTTTGTACTTTTATCGATAAGAACGAAACTAGATTGCGCGTGTGCTACGGCGAAGGAGAGATTGGCTTAAGGGGAAGAGAGTTACGAAGAGCAAGAGGGCGAAGTAGAGCGGTTGTGATTCCCTCGCCAGCTGTTCGCGTCCCGATATGCAGTGTATTAACGGCGTAATATGCCGCACCACGCCCGTACCACCCACATCCAACATATCAGCGAGTTCTTACCGAGTTACCAGCATCCCTCCCGCACCTTCCGCTTCGTCCTCTCGCTGCCCAACCCCCTTGCGCGCCAACCCGCACTCCGTCGTCGCCGAACATTGCCATCTGTCTATAACGTAATTCACATCTTCCGTTCGTCATGAAATATTTAAGAGTTCATTCCACGTTCTCTTTTCGTACCTACGTACAATTTTCTTTCTCGAGCGCGTCAGATTATACACGCGGCCTTCGGCGACGTGCATTTGCGGCACGGTGACGTTTTTATTTTTATTCTTCGATACAGTGAATTTGTATTACGGTATTTATATTACGGTACCGTGTCTGAATATGCAAGAGAACGTTCTTCGACGAGCGTTTTCATGCGTACCGTCAAATCATCGCGTCGCATTAAATTTTACTCGTTTGTATCGCGAACATAGTTGCTAGTTACATCGAAACGTTACGTATTTTGCGCTCTGTGTTATCAGTTTACCAACAATTTGTTCCACCATTATTTTAACGTACCGACACGTATTCGAACTAACGTAATAAATAATAATAACCGTCATAATTTCTGGGAAATTCTGCATGTAACTTTAACATAACAACGCATATGAAACGTTTACACTATTATATCCTGCACAATGCGCAAAATACAACGGATCTCGGTTTTTTGAATAGCTTTTTTGTAACGCTTTGTAACGCTTAGCGCATGAATCTGGAAGTAGCAGAAGTTACGTGTTTAAAGGCTGAAAATAAACATTAATTCCGAATTACATTGTATTATCATAGAATCGTGATCAAAGAAAAATATCATTGTATAAAGCCTTTGGCATGCGCGATTGAAATGTTTTATAATTTATTATGAATAGATATGAACTCCGTAATAGTATAAAACGATAGGGAAAAGTTTGCCAACATTCTTACGAAAAGCTTACGAACTTTCGCTATCCGGGTGTTAAGTCTCGAAGAAACGAGCGTTCGCGTTTGCCTTTCGGACTTTCTGCACCCTTATTTCCTCGAAGCGTTTTCTTCTCAGATTAACGTAAGTAGTTGCGCGGACAAATCTTTTAGATCCGCGATAAGGAAAGGGAAGGGATAAGAGCGATATCCGCGCCGCTTTACGCAGAGTTTGCGACGGCGGTGTACTGTGTGTTGCAAAGCGTCTCTCTAGCTGCGAGTACATTGATTTTGCCGCGAGAGGTGCCGCGTAAATATTCATAGGGTTACTGTTAGAAGGACCTAGTCAATGCCTACCCACCGTCAGTGGCATACGTACTCCTATATCGAGCGCAAACAAGCAATGTAAACGACTATTTCGCCGCTCTAGACGCTATTGCGCAATTCCGAGTGTCACGAACGCGTATCCGCTTATCACGAAATCTACCCCGAGAATCGAGCCTCTCTAATCACTCCATTCTGCGTTATCCAACTAGCACAATTATCCATATATTGTCGTCAAATTACATTAGCGCGGAGAGAGAATCTTAGAACAACAATTTAAACAAATTCTCCAACAAAGAAGGGAAAGAAGGTTTTGTACTTTTTCTTATTATATACAATTTAAGCATTTAATCAAACAGTGGAAGTAAATATTAATTTTGATCTTTGAAATAAAGAAACATAAATTTTGAATACATCTCATACATTGTGTGGGAAAAGTTCACGGAAGTGACGATTATCTCTAAATTATCGTTCTATTGTTTCTTTTTTATTGAACTCGTCAATGATAGAAATTCTGTTTCGCTTTATGTAATGACTAGAAACGATTCAACACGCGATTCTTTCATGCGTTACTATCATTATCGTTGGAGACTACTTTAGGATCAGCGTGAGAGCACTTACGGCGGCTCAAGGGCGATAAACTCGGCGGATGTTTTCTCATTCTCCTCCTACATTTGCGACTAGAATCGCAAACCGGTAGAATCTTTCAGTTTCCGTTTCTACGATCACAAACGCTTGTGCCTGCTAGTGTACTTGTAAAGTCCGCTTTATATGGTAAGAACTGTCACATTCCGTGTGCCATCGAAGGCGCGGCGATCTCCCTTCTTGATTTATCGCGCCGCGCCGCAAATTTCTTTCGTGCCGCGCGATGCCGTCTCCCTCTCCCCCGTTTTTTGCCCCGCGGTATCCGGTTGATTGCCCAACGATCGTTTCGAGGGAGAATCGAGGATGAGCTATCGAGTGGATGAACCACGTTCGCGAATGAAGCACACGCTAGAAAATCGCTGACCGTTGCGTCAACACGCGAACGGTCCGGTTTCGCGCGCCGCGAACAACGCATCTGCCGCTGTTATACTCGAGGCTTATTTATGCCGACGACGTCGAAATTGCGTGCAGTTAAATAGGCGATATTTCCGACGATTCATTGATACTTCAATGGGCTCGATCCGCAGTAATGACCCGATAATCACATCTATTTGACAACTCGAAGAGTGGCGAGTCCACTTAAAAGCGAAATTATGGCGGGATGCGTGGCCACGTGTCTTCCAGGCGTAATTGACGCGGCAGACAGTATTTTCACTGCGATATAAATTTATATCAGCGGGTAATGTTGTAAATCTACATTTTACTACTCTCTTTAGTATTTTCTAATACATTTACATGTAAAAATAGATTTTATAACATGTCAGTATAATATAAATGTCTCTGTGTCAGACATAAATTGCTAGGTTCAAAGATATATATTACATATGAATTATTGTATGAAATTTCAATCAATGACTGCGGACAAGGATAAACAGTATTCATTATTTTGTAAAATTTTATGTTACAATGGAAATTTATATTGATGATATTAACAGTTTTCTGTTGTTGATGTTTGCATATTAAACTTTTTACTGCCAAATGGTATGAAATTTTTAAATTTTAATTAAAAAATGTTAATTACATGTTAAATAATATGCGAAGTTTGCAGTTCAATGCTTCGATTCTAACTGTACATTAAATACGAAGTAGAAAATTATGGCAGAGAGAAAGAGAGAGAAAGAGAGAGAGAACAAGTGGCGATACAGCCGCTACCTACTTGTAATGCCACAATGTGGTACTCGTCAAACCTGTTTGCTTCCGATTTTTCACTGTTGAATAAAATATCGTCTACCGGATGCTGATGACAATGACATAGTGACGTAAAACTCATGATTCATATCGGTCAATCTAACATGTCTGCTATTAGCGTATCTTTATGGTAAATCCGTTTTCAACTTTTCTCAGAAGCGAGATAAAACATACTTTTAATCACAATTAATTGTTAATAAAATGCAAAATTTTTAGATATATATATTTTTTTTGTTTATTTAATAGTAAAATATATCGCATACAGACATCACAAATTTAAATAATAATGAATGATATAATTTAAATTAGTGTGTAGTAAAAAATAGTTTTATTGAACGAACTTCAGGCATTTTGAAAATAATCTAATTTAATAAATGTCTAAAAATTAACTATTTCAATGATCAAAGGGATAGGTTTATAGTTCATTGGATATATTTGCATTGATGATGCATTATGTGGCAAAGGGACTAATGTTACAATAATGAATTTACGCTGTATGTATCTCTAATAATGATAGTGTAGAATAATGTAATAACAGACAGGCATTGTGCATTTGGATATTATCAATAATTGTGCACAATAAAATATTACCGCTCATTTTTCGTATCTCGGCGTAAGCAAGCAACAAGCGGTAAAAAGCACCTCTGATCCAATGTACGATCGTAAAGGTCTTCTTCATTTTCGCGCAAACTGCTCGTATTCCTTTCGCGCTATATACAGGATCGTTCTTCGACATAATCTCTTGGGCTTAGACGTCGAGAGTAAACTCTGGGAATCGCGGAAAGAGTAAATCGTTCCTCGTGTACGCAGCTTATACGCGCGCGTCAGACTAGTCTCTTCTTGTTACTGTCCATAAAACCAGAAGTATCCCATAGCCGATGTTTTCGCTACAACGCGGGGCCAATGTCAATGAAAATGCGCGCCCGCATCTCGCTCGTAATCCGTACGATCGTAAATATCATATGAAATATTTTAACGCTTAGCTATATGTTATGTCACTTAATATTTTATCGAGGCTTTATCAGTAGCTTTAATTTCATTTTATAAGCTCGCTATTGCGCTTGTAGTATTACGTACATCAGATTTTGTTTAAAACTATCCGAGGTTGTTTTCCCTCGAGTGGGCGACGGCAAATATATAAAGACATAACAAGCGACGCTGTGCATAAATTAGTTTTGCACGCAACTTGCTTTAATTTTATTATCCATTAAAACTCTTTTTATCAAAGCTGCGGTTTAAATAAGTGAGTTCACTCTATCATTTCTCTGCTCCCAAGAGAGAGAAAAAGAGAGCGGAAGCGTAAGCGTCTCTACATTTTTAATCTACTTAAAGCAGGCATTATTTCTTCGAGAAGCAGCGTGCGTCGTCCATAAAATTACGAAACATTTAATAAGCAAGCAGAGCGATTCAGTTATATGCGAATATAACTGCCACAAGTTTCATTTTCATTTTAACCGCTGGTAATATAAACACATAGTTGCAAACAGAAATGTACTTTTAATCGCGTTAGCAATCGTACGAATATCGACACTGTTTACGTTTTTATCATTATTTCGCTTTGTAGAATTTCTGTAATATAAAGCGGAATTATTTTGCTTTGTATTATTTATAGCCTCTATATATTTGATGTACCAATTTTGACGTCAAATTAAACCAGATATCAGCGGTTGTTAAATGTGTCTCGCAAATTTCCACGGTTGACAGAAAATGCAGCTGCTTCTTCGAGAAACCGTTTTGTCGGAAGTATCGCCCAAATTCCTGGTGTTACCGTTATCAGCCGGTAGAAAGTGGTACTAACGTATACTAGCCGAGGAAGCGAGTCGTTAGTCATCCCATTTCCATAACTTGAACCAGCGTTGCCTAGAGCGCGCAAAAATGGAATGGAGGTAGAGGAGATGCGCGCAGGGGCGTATATGCCTTGTGAAAAACGACCGGTTGCATGGCAGAACCGGACGGTGTGGCACATCCACTCGCGATAAACTCATTCCAGCTACAATGACATGTCCGCCTGTCCGACGCTCCTGTACCCCTGCGTGCGAGTTAATATATGCGACAATCGTTTTCTCGGGAGGTAATTCAGTTGCGCCGTTTATAGCGCTCGGGCTCTGCTTTTTCAGATCCCGTTCTGTAACGCGCTCGCTTGGAAGGAGTATCGGTATTCAGTCGCGAATCCAAAGCTCACTTTCGCGAGAACAAATCAATTTACACGCTTCCGATTCCATCCATCGAACCAAGTCGCAAATGCGGAGGGGAGTGAATGAGAGATCCCGCCAAGATGATCAACGTTAATTGCTACGATAATTTGCATGGATAACACAGATTTCCGATGCTCCTAAGGTTAATGAACGACTAGCGATTTTCGCGACTGCTCATGAATAATTCCATAGTCTGACTTGTCCTTGGGAGAAACTTCAGAAAGAGAGAGAGAGGGAGCGTTTCCGCGTTGTTACCGCAAATATCCTCCCTCGTGAGTGTGCGCGAGTTAATACCTGTGATACCAGCTCCGTCATTGCAGATCTTAGTTAGACATGAACAAAGAAGTCATCGCGTTCGGTTACGGTACGTTGATGAAGATACCACTTGAACATAAATATCACTTCGTGAACCACCGTTTGCTACCATTTGCGAAAATGCTGTTCTGTCTTGTAACTATCAAATTACTCTTCTGTTATGTAAATTTCACGTATACCAGATGCTGCCAACTACGAACAATTTAGTTGTGAATACTGGTCTATTTTAAAAAGATCTTTTCTCGAAGCTGCATCTATAATGATGATATTGAAACATATTACAAATTTAATGTATTATATTTGGTGTATTATATTTGGATGGGGTTATAATTTTATCGCATGTTATATTTTTATTTTAACACGCACAGAATATTCAACAGTTATTTCATAAAAGTCACTTTAATTACTTTTCATAAAGTTATAATATTAGCATTTTAATAAGTTTTTTGCATTTTTATTCTCTGTTCTTGAAGGTACATTGAAATTAGTCCGAAAATACATTTTGGATTCAAGATCATTAATCATGGTTATCCAGGCTTATTATAAGTCCTTCTATTCTTATTGATGACGCGCTACAACATCGAGTTAATGAATGTCTATGATCCTATTTAAAACATAATTAATGATCTTGAAGTCGCAAAAAATTCTCGAGGAAAATTATCTTCTTATCTCGTATCTCTTTTAGTTTGTTTCTCCGCATTTTCTCGTTTGATTAAAAGTTATAATTATTAAAACTTGGTGCAATAAAAATGAAACAGTTCATATTATAAATCTAACTGTATGCGAACATGAACGCACCGAAATTTAATAATTATGTTTGATTTGACTTTTGTTCGACTTGTGAAAGCGAAAAGTTATTATTCACCTATTATTTTCCTCACAAAAAATTCAGTCCACTCAAGTCTTACGGTATAATTATGCCTACTATGTTTCGGTTAATTGAAATCACATGAATAAAAGATCTCAACTTACGAGATTCGTTGGATCTCATAAGTTGGTTGCATCCCTAGCATTTAAACTTTAATAAAGGTGAACGCGGCGAAAATTATATGTCGGTATCGGCTGTAAATACGTAATTATTAATGCCCATCAGGCACACACGCATAATTACAACGAAAGCTTTGATAACACTTTAATTGGAATCCTAATTGCGAGGACGAGTAAATGAAACGAGAAATATACGAGCTGAAAGCTGCCGGCGCGCCGATGACGACGTGGGGTCTATTTCTCGCGACGCCGTGAGGCAAAGTAGTCAGCACGGACGGGTAGCAAGTCGGCGCGTATACATATCGTAGACGCGTTATCTGCGCGGCGGTTCGCGCGCGTTAATTTTAATCCGTGAAATATAACACGCCGATCGCTCTCGGGTAAGCGTAATCCGTAAGAGCCGGCGAGTAACGATCGCTACTACCTGCCTAAAATGTCGTTACTCGTTATCTATCGAACGGATTGGTATGCCGGCAGTCGTTCGTAGAATTACCAGCCGGATGCCATTGATAGTTACCGGCGAGACGGCGGGATGAGCACGCCGGGGAGGAATTTCTCGCGCGTGTTAAAATAAAAAGATTCCTCGAAGAGAGGCAAAGCCGTAACGTTTGAGTGTGCTCTTTCGCTGCTCCCCTCCTTCCCCCCCCCCTTTCTTTTTTCATCCGTCGGTTTGTTCGTTCGTACATTCGTCCGTTCGTTTGTTCGTCCGTTCGTTCGTCTGGCGCTCTCCGAGACGCAGATTCTCGTGAATGCGAGTAAAGGGGATCAACCCCGGTGGGAGAGCTGCGGGATGAATATACCACGAGAGCTGATCGTCTCTCGCACGTTCGAGTGTTTGCACAGTAATTTCCGAAAGGGCCTTTCCGCGGCAGCCGGGTAATATATCTTATGAAGATGCTCGCGTAGTCTAACCGATGATGGGCACGACGCGTTTCCACGCCGATATTGCACGCGGGAACGAGCGAGCGGTTTTCGCCGGCTCGGCGCTTCGCGCGCGGCTCAGCGCGGCTCAGCGCGGATGAGCGTCGCAAGTGGAGTGTACCGATATACATCCCGGACGAAGTTAACGCGAGTAGGCGTCCTCCGCTGATCATCCTCGCGGAAACGTGCACCTCGCTTGATTTATATGCTTGATTTAGAGTGCTAATTAACGTGCCGACGGCAACGACGTACAACATGCGCCAACGAGACCGAGCGATTCGTGTGCGCGCCGTTGATCGGTTCGTTTGATGCTGTACAGCATTACACAAAAGTTTCGACGGCTAATTTGCTTAACTCCGGAGTGTTTAATATGGTTTTAATTCGATCGAGTTGGTACTTAAAACATTTTATTGGCCGTTTTATAACTTTTTTTATCGATGCACGGCAACTTTGTGCAAATATAATTTAAAAAAAAAAAGAATGAGATAAATTCTTGTAAGGAAAGGATGGAAAAATAACATCTTTTTTTTAAAATATGTTACAATTGTATTAAATATAAACGAAACAAGGTCTATACGTTGTCTTATAAGCAAAATTTAAACAAAAAAATTATATTTATTATTATCTTTTTATGTTATTATCTTCCTAGTTTAATAGATTTATTCTTTTTATTGACTTATACAAGATATATGTTTTTCAAAAGAGTGTGTCATGTTGCAACGTTGTTCTCATTTTATATTTCGTCGTGTTTGGTAGTCTTACCTACTCCAGTTTGCTTCGGTGAACGAGGAGGAAACAGCTTGCCTCACTTTTGCGAAGATTTGCTTTTTCTTGCTGGCGCCGTAGAAAATGACCGCGCTTCCTCTTCTTTCCTCATCGTCTTTTTCTTGCTGCCGGTATCGTGGGAATAGAGGACTAGTTACCCTCACTTTCGCGCATTAATCTTCGTGACTTTCACTCTGTGTGAAGAAATTTTTAGTTATAACAACGACGCAAATATAAAAGTCTTATGCGAGAAACTTCGTCAAACAGTCTTTACAAATTGCATGATAAACATAAGTTGAGAATGTAAATATTTTGCAGTTAACTCCTTGGCTGTATATATTTAACAAATATCAATATATTTGCGGTAAAATAAAATTTTAGGTAAATAATTGATCGAGATTTCTCGCTAATTTATAACATCGTCATTTCACGTTGATTAACACATGAAAATAATAAACCTGGACAGTTTGTCGCGTAATTGCAGCGTATTCTGTTTTGTTTGTTGGTAATTGTAGCCAAAGGGTTCAATTGTTCGAGCACTATTTCCTTTCCTCAGAATATACAATTAATGTGTTCGTTATTGTTCGAAATGGAAGTTATGGCTAAAATTATAACGTGAAACATATTCCATTGATAAATTATAATTCTAACAGTTAACGCAATACAGAAGCAAATAACTTCTGTTATTTGTTTTTAATTCCACAATTTGACAGTGACAAGAAATAATTTAATTTAATTTTATTAA
>Ga0181457_10041_pt1 | contig 11548 bp, 11 predicted proteins | sample InSIn4SAF170_FD_119058 | JGI IMG/M metagenome (GOLD analysis project Ga0181457, IMG submission 119058) | Clean room microbial communities from NASA Spacecraft Assembly Facility at Jet Propulsion Laboratory, Pasadena, California, USA -... ...
GCTTCTTCTTCTTGAATTTTTTTACGCGCAGCTTCTTCACGAGCACGTTGTTCAGCTAATGCTTTTAATTGTTCTTGACGTTTACGTTCAGCTTCTTCTTTTTGCTTCACGAATTTTTCTTTTTGTTCTTTTACATTATCTACGATTAACGTGACTTGTTTTTCAGCAGATTCCCCACATACACCTTTCCCTAATTTAATACGTGTACAGGAAACGCGTCCTTGAAAAGGGCCTAAAATCAATTCGCCCTCTTCAAATAAATAATACCCTGCAAATACTGTATCTGCGAATGTTTCATTTAATAATGCCGAAGAATTTGATAAGCTAGCAATCCAATTTGTTTCAGCTTCTAACAACCCTTTTTGTTGGGCTAGTAATAATTCATAGGCTTGGCGTTTTTTCTCTTTTTCCAACTTCTTCACTCCTTAGTCATCCAATTGATATTGGAAACGGTAGCCGCGTCCATGAACAGTTCGAATATAATCGAATGTTCTGTTCTGCAACTCAATTTTCCGACGTAAATTTTTTATATGTGTATCGATTGCTCGATGCATTCCCCTTTGGTTGTTCAACAATACTAACAGTTCATCTCGCGAATAAATTCGATTGGGATGTTGCATAAATTGTAACAATAACTGATATTCAGAAGCTGTTAGCAATACTTCTTGACCTTCCACATAAACTTGTTGTGTTTCTGTTTGTAAAATCAATTCATCTTCATTATAGCTCAAAGCATCTGGTAAACGGTAGCGTTCAATCAAACGAAAAATTGCTTTGATGCGTGCAATCCATTCGTTCTTTTCCATTGAAAAATCCCAAATAAGATCAATTCCTTCATTTAGCAACTGGCAACGTTCCTCTGCGGTTAAGGCATCATCAAAAAAGATATACCAGGTCTTTTCTTTGGCATCTTCTGCGAGCGGTCGCCAGTCCAAGCGCTTTGATTGATCTGGAAAGATAAAAATTAAATCTTGGTTGGTTTCAATTTTACTAGAGAGAGAACAGGTCGCAAATGGCAACTCCGTCTTTAACCATTGAACATATGGTAGGTCGTTTTCTGGTTGATGCGATAGCAATTGAATATTCATTATGACTCACCTCACGTTTATTATACAATGAAGATTATTTTTTCCAAATAACAGATTGTGTCAAATCGTTTAGGATTGTTTCAAATCGTTTAGGATTGTTTCAAATAGATTAAAACATAAGATTTTTTTAACAAATTCTCATTCCCTCACACAAAACTCACATTTTTTCATTATATTGGATAAAGTGAACAATAAAAATGTGCGAGGTTATTTATGATTAAGTTAAAAAAGGTTGCATCAATTACGTTACTAGCGGCGTTATTAGCTAGTCCTGCTCTTGCTGTGGCAGACGAATTTGATGCAAAGATTCAAAAACAAGATCAAAAAATTGAAGCTCTAGAAAACGATCAAAAAAATGCGGAGAAGAAATTAGCGGAAATTCAAACACGTATTGGTCAAATAGAGCAAGAAATAGATGACGTATTGGCTTCAAAATTAGAAGAAGAAAAACGTTTAAATGAATTAAATGCAGAAATTGCAGATTTAAAAGAAGTAATTGCACAACGCGATGAGAAGCTAAAAGAACAAGCACGCGACGTTCAAGAAAACCACAATACAGATGGTTTCCTTTCAGCAATTCTCTCTTCTGAATCAATCAATGAAGCTTTTAGTCGCGCAATAGCATTAAATACAATTGTCGATGCGAATAACGAAATTCTTCAAGAACAACAAAAAGATAAAGAGCGTTTAGAAGAATTATCCATTGAATCAGAAGAACGTCTACGTGTGATTGAGGAAAAAAGTGCGGAACTACATGAGAAACAACAAGAATTAGTTGAAGCGCAATTAGATCAAGAAGTAGCCATTCAAGAAATCCAAGTCTCTGTTGCTACTGAAAAGAAACAAAAAGAAAAATTCGTGAAGCAAAAAGAAGAAGCTGAACGTAAACGTCAAGAACAATTAAAAGCATTAGCTGAACAACGTGCTCGTGAAGAAGCTGCGCGTAAAAAAATTCAAGAAGAAGAAGCTCGTGCAGCTGCTGAAGCACAACGCTTAGCGCAAGAACAAGCGGCAGCCCAACAACAAGCGCAAACAGAAGCTGCGAAAGAATCCGTTGCCCAAACACCAACACCTTCTTCAAGCAAAGTCGATCGTGCAAGCTTAGCAGTTGCTGCGCCTGCGGTAGAAACAAAGGTAGAACGTCAAGAAACGCCTGCTGAACCAGCCGCAGAAACAGTGGTAGAAGAAGTCGACACACCAGCGGCATCAACAGCAAACTCTTCTGGTTGGGCTTCACCTGTAAGTAGTATTTCTGTGTCCAGTCCATTTGGGATGCGTGCCAATCCAACTGGAGCGGGAACTGAATTCCATAATGGGATTGATTTAGTCGGCTCATCAGGTACCCCCATCTATGCAGCAAAATCAGGGACTGTTGTCCAGACTGGTTTTGATCCAAGTGGGGGGAATTATGTGATTATTGACCATGGAGATGGTTATTTCTCTCATTACCTACACTTAAGCAGTATTGGTGTGGCAAATGGCCAAAGTGTTAGCCAAGGTGCAACAGTCGGTGGAATGGGAACAACTGGGAATTCAACTGGTGTTCACTTACACTTTGGGATTGGAACTGGCGTTTGGTCAGGTTTTGTAAATCCAGCACCCTTTATCGGCGCTTAATGAAATGATAGATAGCAAAAAGAACGAGCAGTTGGCATACTGCTCGTTCTTTTTTGCTACTTATTTAACAACCATCACATTACAAACCGCATGATTGACAACAAAAGCCGTTGTTGAACCAATTAACGCTTGAGAAATTGCCCCTTTTCCTGTAGAACCCATAATAATTAAATTAATGTCAAATTCTTTTGGAATGTCTACTGCAATTTTACGTTTTGGTGAACCAACATCAATCACCACGTGTACGTCGTTGATTCCTGCCGCCTTGACTTCATCTGCTTTTTTCGCCATAAAATCCTCGACAAATGCTCTTTCATCTTGTAATAATTTGGAAAACGCGTATGCACTTGTTGTCAACTCAACATCATTAATAATCCATACAAGATACACCGTTGATTCATTCCGCTTGGCAATTTCGACTGCTTCCTTAAATGCCTTTTCTGATTGAGTAGAACCATCGACCGCAACTAATAATTTCTTATAAGTCCCTAACATTGTAAGCGCCTCCTTTTTCTTTATTATAGCACGCTCATTTCAAACAAGCAAAGCACACGTTAACTACTCTCTCTTTCAACTAACTGGTAATAAACTTTCGCTGTCAAAGCATAGACGAATAAATAAAGTAGGATGAACCCACTAACCACACCGATAGTTGCTTTGATAAATATTGTCACTTGGGTAATTTCAAAAAGAAACAACAGTTTTTTCATCATAGGAAATGCAAACAGCAAGTGACTTAGCGCCACTACTACAGGTAAGAAAAAAATCATAATTACTTGCTGACGAATGGTCTGTTTAACTTCTTGACGACTCATCCCAACTTTTTGCATGATGATGAAACGACGACGATCTTCCAAACCTTCCGAAATTTGTTTAAAGTAAATAATTAAAGTCGTTGCTAATAAAAAAACACTACTCAACAATAAACCAATAAAGAAGAAACTGGCATCCGACAAACGGTTGGATTCGACCGCTAAATCTTTGAATTTCAAACCATATGAATAGCTGCTCTGATTGCTGATGGTCTGTTCACGAATCAATGTTGAAAAATTGTCCACAAACTGAAGGCGCTTGTCAGAATCATCTTCTTTAAAATTGAACGACCAACGATATTCTTTTTCAATGACACGCTGTTTCGTTTTGATTTCCGAGATTGTTTCTTCTAAAACGAGATTAAGTGGTTCTTCATCACTAAAAACCAAGATAATAGTAGGTAAGGCTGGATTATTTTGGAAAAATGAGGCTAACTGATTGGTGACTTTTTTGACTTGAAATGTTTGGCTGTCTTGAAAAGCGATGGTCTTTTCATTACCAGAATGTGCTACTTGGTCAACAATCACTTCATTGTCCTTCAACGTATTTGTTGCATGCGTGACACGATTGTACTCCTCTAAAGTCATTAATCGGTAATAATTAGCGACAAAAAATTTCGTGACACCACGAATACTTGAATCTGAATCATTCACCCATTGCAACTTGTTTGCTTCTTTTCTATAAGGTAATTCTTGTCTCGTTTGCACCTGTAGCGAATCAGTAATCTCAATGCCCATCTCTTTTGCTAAGGCATAGGTCGCTTCTTGTACTTTCGGCGTTTTGACAGAAGGCATAAACGTAATATCATACGCGTATTCTGCATCTAACTCTGCTTGGCGACCAAAATATAAACTTGCAGTCATCGCAATCGTAATTAAAGACATCGTAGACAAGATGCATATACTCGCTAACCCCGCAGCATGTTGTTTCATACGATACATCATTCCTGAAATAGCAATAAAAGATTGTGGACGATAGTAAATATTCGGGCGCTTTTTCAAAAATTTAAGTAAAGTAATACTACCACCAATAAATAATAGATACGTACCTAAAAGGACAAACAGCACCGCAATAAAAAAGTAAAACATTGCTTGAATCGGTGAATGAATGGTGAATGCGATCCAATAACCAATACTTAATGAAAGAAGACCGATCATAGTCATTTTCTTGCGTGCTTTCGGTTCTTGTTCCCCTTTTTTATGACTAGTTACTAATTCAAGCGGATTCGTTCGATGAATTTGGCGACAATTTAATGCGAATAAAAAACTAAAAATAAAAAAGAACTCTAAAAAAATCACAACTACGCTTCCCATAGTCATTTGCGAGGTAAATATTTCACCAATGGCCAACATCTTCATTAAAACAAGTGACGTGAATTTGAACAAGACAAAGCCAGAAAGCAAGCCTGCAACTAAGGATAACACCAACCCATAGACCATTTCCCACAAAACAATTTGATACAACTCTCGTTTGCCTAACCCCAAAATATGAAATAGTCCCAGCTCACGTGTTCGTTGTTTCATCACAAATTGATTGGCGTAAATAGCAAAAATCCACGTAAAAAGGACAATAACAATTTGACCTAGATAAAAAGCATAGTGCCATCCACCTCTTTGTGTGAGTGTCTCCATTCCCACGTTATTTACCAATAAATAAATTATCGTATTGATTGCCACCATTAAAATCATCGCAATGAAAAAGGGCAAATACACTTGGAGGTTCTTCCGAATATTCTGGCCACTTAATTTTGCAAAAAACATCTTATTCCTCCTTTGCCAACAATGCAGTCATCGTTTCTGCAATCGTTTCGAAAAATTGTTGATTGTCCTTTTCACCTCGATACAATTGATGAAAAACTTGCCCATCTTTAATAAATAGCACACGCTTGGCATGACTTGCTGCTAAGGAACTATGCGTTACCATTAAAATCGTTTGTCCATGGTCATTTAACCGTTCAAATACTTGGAGCAATTGTTTCGATGTTTTAGAATCCAAGGCGCCTGTGGGTTCATCGGCTAACAGCAATTCTGGTTGGGTGATTATGGCACGAGCAATGGCTACTCGCTGCTGTTGTCCACCCGATAATTCATAAGGATATTTGTCTACTAAGCTGTCAATTCCTAGAGCCGTTGTCACTGATAGTAACCGTGCTTGCATTTTAGCATACGGTATCCGTGATAGTACTAAGGGCAATAAAATGTTATCTTTGGCTGAAAAATGTTCAAGTAAATTAAAATCTTGAAAGACAAATCCCACATGTTCTCGCCTAAAATTTGCAGCTTCTTTCTCTGGAATTTCGGTTAAATTCATTTGTTCTAATTGAATCAATCCCGTTGTTGGTTTATCTAGCGTTGCAATCAAGTTTAATAAGGTACTTTTCCCCGAACCAGACTCCCCCATAATCGCCACGTATTCGCCTTTTTCAACGGTAAAATTCATTTGACGCAATGCTTCAACTGGTTGTCCATTCAACCGACTTTGATACGTTTTCTTCACATTTTTAACTGTTAATAAGCGTGTCATCATACTCCCCCTTTTTATTTATCATACCGATATTCGTTGAATTGCACTACTTACAAAAAGAAATCCAAACTTACAGTTCCGTAAGTTTGGATTACTCGTTAAAATTTTGTTCTGTTGGAAAAGTGAGCGTGAGTTGGGTCCCTTGACCCATTTGGGACGTCAACGTGAGCGTCATGCCAATTTTATCAGCCACCATCTGACATAGATACAAACCTAAACCACTTGCTCGTTGTTGATCTCGACCATTGTACCCTGTGTATCCTTTTTCAAAGACTCGTGGAACATCTTCTGGACGAATACCAATACCTGTATCCGCAATAACTAATTGCTGATCCCAATAAATGGCAATCTCGCCATTTTCTGTATATTTAATCGCATTAAATAGTACTTGCTCTAGAATAAAGATGAACCACTTTTTATCCGTATACACCGTCACATTTAATCCTTTTAAAACTAACCGTAAATCCTTTTGTGAAAAAAAGATGGCATATTTTTTCAATACTTCCTTCACAACTGGTTCTAATGAAATTTTTTCAATGACTAAATCTTCATGGTTTAAATTTTGACGCAAATAATTCAACATCAACTGTAAATACTCATTGATTTTAAACAATTCATTTTTCATGCGTTGACGATCCACATCAGGTGCTTGTACCATTAAATCTAAGCCAGCAAGTGGTGTTTTTATTTGATGCATCCACAGACCAAAATCTTCTAAAAAGGCTTCTTGTTGCTCTAAAATTTGCTGTTGTTGCATTTCTTTTTCTTGGAGAAGTTGTTGAATGATTTCTTGATACATTTGCTCGCTTTTTTGCGTTGGTCGTGGGAAAAATACCATGCTATGAGTGGTTAATGGCCGTTTTTGAATTTGTTGTAATTGCTTGATTTTTCGACGATAACGATAGCCTTTAATCAACGAATAAATAACCAAAGCAAAACTTAAAAACCAAAGAACATCCCAAAATAATGCTAAAGAAACATCATACAAATAAACCGTTGCTAACGTTAAACTAGCAAACAAACCATACATCACATACACGTGACTATTCTCTTTTAAATAGCTACCAAACAGTTTCATGAATCCACCTTCTCAATCACGTACCCACGATTTTTAACCGTCTGAATGATATTTTCAATCCCAATACTCTGTAATTTTTTTCGAAGGCGCGTCATATTCACAGCTAAGGTATTATTATCAATAAATTCATCACTATTCCACAACGCTTGAATAATCTCTTCACGGGGCACAATGTCCCCTTGTTTTTGCATTAAAACAGCTAAAATACGCGTTTCCGTCGGCGATAAAGTGACTAACTCTTGCGCAGATTTCAATTGATTTTCTAAAGGATTAAAAGTGACATCTGCCAGTTGATACGTTAAGATTGGTTGTCCGTATTGATAACTACGGCGAAACAACGCTTGGATTTTTGCAACTAACACACCTAAATCAAATGGTTTTGCAATAAAATCATCCGCGCCCATATTCATCGCCATAATTTGATTCATTTTTTCTTCTGCAGACGATAAAAAAATAATTGGCACTTCTGAAAATTGACGAATTTCTTGGCACCAATAAAAGCCATTGAAATACGGCAATGAAATATCCATCAATACTAAATCAGGGGTAATTGCCTGAAATTCAGTTAACACCTCTTGAAACTTCTCTGGTGAAACAACGCGGTACCCCCAATGTTCCAAATGTTTTTTCAAAACAGAAACAATTGTTTCATCATCTTCAATTAAATAAATTGTTTTCTCCATCTCGTCAATCCTTTCATTTTAGTTATAACATAAAAGTTCAAAGTAAGAAATCTAGAATTCAATTGCCAACCATGCTAAAATAAGTAGGACTTTAATAGAAATGAGGAAAAAAAGTGACTGAATATTTAAATGTAGGTAAAATCGTCAACACACACGGCATTCGTGGTGAAGTTCGTGTCATATCACAAACAGATTTCCCTGAACAACGTTATCAAAAAGGAGCAAAATTAACCTTGTTCCGCAATGGCAAAACACCCTTAGACTTGACTATCTCTGGACATCGTAAACACAAAAACTTTGACTTATTGACCTTTGAAGGCTACCCAAATATCAATGATGTGGAGCCTTTCCGTGATGGAATTTTAAAAGTAGCCGAAGAGTTTTTGACAGACTTAGAAGAAAATGAATATTATTATTACGAAATAATTGGGTTAAACGTCATTGATGAACAAGGAAAAACATTGGGTAAAATCAAAGAAATTTTATCTCCCGGTGCCAACGATGTTTGGGTGGTTCAACGCAAAGGACAAAAAGATGCTTTAATCCCTTATATTGAATCGGTGGTCAAAGATATTGACCTAGATGCGAATGAAGTACATGTCGAAATTCCAGAAGGGTTGTTAGATGATGAGGATTGATGTCTTAACCCTTTTCCCACGTATGTTCGAAGGTCCTATGGGTGAATCAATTATTGGTAAAGCACGTGAAAAAGGATTACTGGAAATGAATGTCTCCAACTTCCGTGATTTCTCCGATAACAAACACCAAACTGTGGATGACTATCCTTATGGTGGTGGTGCTGGCATGTTGTTAAAAGTACAACCAATTTATGACAACATAAAAGCAATTGAACAAGAAACGCCGACGACCAAAAAACGCGTAATCTTACTTGATCCAGCAGGTAAACCCTTCAATCAAGCAATGGCGGAAGAATTTTCACAAGAAGAACATCTCGTGTTTATTTGTGGCCATTATGAAGGATATGACGAGCGTATTCGTTCTCTAGTTACGGATGAAGTTTCTTTAGGGGATTATGTGTTAACTGGAGGTGAATTAGGGGCGATGGTGATGGTCGATGCGACCGTCCGTTTATTACCAGATGTTTTAGGGAATACTATTTCTGCCCAAACAGATTCACATTCAACTGGTTTATTGGAACACCCCCAATACACACGCCCAGCTTCATTTAACGACATGGACGTTCCTGCTGTTTTAATGAACGGCAATCATAAGTTAATTGAAGAATGGCAATTAAAAGAATCTTTACGTCGTACTTATTTACGTCGTCCAGATATGTTAGAAACATTTGCCTTAACCGATCAAATGAAAAAAATGCTTAAAGAGATTGAAGCAGAAGAAAAATAGCCTAAAAAGCAGTAGACAACCAGAAAGATTGGTTGTCTACTGCTTATCTTTTTTCAATGGAACACGTACGAAAATGTTGAAAATACCCCAAAGATAAACGAACCCAAATATGATTTTCTTTATCAAAAGAATGTCCCAATGTGCATGAAGTGCCTCATAGAAAAAATAGCGCACCAAAAAATCAAGCATACCAATCAAAACCAACAAAGCTCCCCATTTGCCCCGTCTCATAACACCATTTCCTTTCACGATTAGCTTTATCGTACCACAGAAAAAGAAAGGATGCTCGTTTAGAGTAACAAAAAATATTTCTTTAACTAGCTTTTCTCTCTTAGCTTAATTTATAACTTTCGCTACTTAGCTTTCGATTACGCATCACATTTACTATCGTTGGAATACCACCTAATGCGGTAAACAAATACAACATCGCTAGATTGCCATAATACGCATTCGTTTCTAAGTAACCTTCACGTAACAATTGTGGGAGGATCCGAAAAGCTGTAAAAACATCTGCTTCTGGGTAATAACTTGCTACGCTAATCGACCAATCCAAACGCATGCCGACATACACCATTACAATCATAATCACAACACTGCCAACAATCCCTTGCTTGCTTAATTTCCCACCTAATAACTCATAGCCTTTTAACGAAGAAATCGCTAACACAATTCCTGATAATGCCGCCACATAACCTAATTGTCCCAATACAATAATTGCAATCACACCGATTACACTACCTAAAAAGGCGCCTACTAATCCAGCTACCAGATTTTCTTTCTTTTGGTTTTTTGCTTGCTCGTTAGCTTGTAGTGCTTCAGAATACTCCTGAAAACATCCCTCACAGCAAATCACTGGCGTGCCGGCAACGTTGTAGATCGCTTCACCTTCTAATCCACAATTTTGACAACAATTTTGAAAATGATGCGTTGCTAAAAATTGTGTAATCAACGCTAGCACTTCTTGTAATTTTTCGCGACTTTTGTTCACTGTCATACCTGTTTTAAGTACATAGAAAACTTGATGCCCTTGCACTGTACATTCTACAATGCTTTTGGATTGCGAGACAACTTCTTTAAGCTTGTTCGCATCAGGTAATTCATTTTCTTGCTTTAATGAGAGTTTCAAAGTAAATCTATAGCTTTCATTGAAAGGAATCAAACAAAGTTTATACCCATTGACACCTCCATAGATACTTGACGTTGGTTTATCCAAAGATAGTTCTAACTGTGTAGCAATTTTCTCTAATGACTTGACATACGGTCGTTCCATTTTTCTCCTCCTTTAGATTACTTAAAACGCTATCGGAGGATGAAACACCTGTCAAACAATGTAGTTTCATTAAATGAAATTTGAGCATTATTGACGAGTCTCTGGAAAAACAAAAATTCTCTAGAACAATTTTTTCCTAGAGAATTTTCTTTATTTTTTAATTTCCGTTACCATTCCTGAATCGACAGTTCGTTCACCTTCACGAATAGACTTTTTCTACAGAAATTGGATGAATGAAATCCACATCAGTTGAAGACTATTTATTGGTCAAAATAAATAGAAGTCCTTGCTCAAAAATAACTAGCAAATTACACTAGCTATCTTATACACGTTTTTGTAACAATAAAATTGATCCTAACACACAAGCAAACCCAATAAATTCGACCCATGAAATGACTAAATCGAATAAAAATACGGAAAGAATCGTTGCTAAAATAGGCTCAAATGCTGTTAAAATACTGGCTAACACTGACGAGATAAACTTCAAACTTGATAAATAAATTAAATACGCTATTGCCGTACCAAAAACCACTACAATAACTAACTGGCTCAACGATGCTACGTTGATGAGACCATCTATTCGCCACACTGGATGATATAGATTTGCAACGATACTTCCTAGAATCATTCCCCATCCAACAATCGTAAAACTCCCATACTTGATTAATAGCTTTCTTGGTTGAATGGAATAAAAAGCTAAAGCAATTGCCGAACCAATCCCCCAACACAATGAATCGATGGAAGCAAATAAATTGATTCCTTCGCCGTGAGAAGCAATCAAAGTGACACCAAATAAAGTAATCCCCATTAAAAACATCGTGATTAGTGATGGCCATCGTTTTCCACGCAATGATTCATACAACACGATAAAAAAGGGACCTGTATATTGAATAATCGTCGCAAAAGCAGCATTACTTAATTCAATCGTTTTAAAATACGTAAACTGTACGAGAAACATCCCAAACACAGAAAAAGCAAGTAACGCTACTAAATCTCTCTGATTCGTAAAAGGTTGAAAGATTTGCTTCTGGTTTCTAAAAAAAGCAAGTAGTAATAAAGTAATTCCAGCAATCAATAATCGTGTCGATACTAACCAACTTGCTGAAAAATG
>Ga0181457_10046_pt1 | contig 11212 bp, 10 predicted proteins | sample InSIn4SAF170_FD_119058 | JGI IMG/M metagenome (GOLD analysis project Ga0181457, IMG submission 119058) | Clean room microbial communities from NASA Spacecraft Assembly Facility at Jet Propulsion Laboratory, Pasadena, California, USA -... ...
TTGGTTTCTGGCACAGTATTTAGGCAATATTCGTGCAAGTAGAAACCTATGAAAAAATCGTTGTATTTAACACTTACCTGCATTTTAGTTTTTGTTGCGTGCAGCAAAAAAATACACCCTGCGGCTATAATACCATCGGTACCAACTGTTACATCAACGCCAACAGCAATGATTATTGTTGATGGCTATGGAAGAATATTAACACCGCAAAGCAAACTTCCTGCAAACGCCGGAATTAAAGCCGATTATCTAAAATTAGCAAGATCATTTACACCAAATCAATTAATCAACCTTAACTACCGCTATCATACAGTGCCACCAAGGGTTTTGTATGTACCGGAAATTTATACTTTAAAATCGTTGCGCGGCATTTATTGTGTTTACAAGAAAAAATTCTGGTACTGGAAAAATGAAGATGGTTTATTTTATCTCGATGAAAATTATTATAAATAATCATCCCTAAAAAAAATTCCTTCCAGCATTATTGGAAGTAAGAAATTAAAAAAAATAAAATTATTTTTAACTATTTGTTGCATACCAAGCTATCTGTAAATAACTGATTGTAATATAATATTTATCAGGAAAATTAATTACACCTACCGTATTAATTTTACAGCTTCTGCACGCACAGTATATACAAATTTGTAAAAGCTACATTATTGTAAGATAATGCCTTTTTTACGCTACAGGATTGTAACATCCCGTAAACATATATTACAATATAATAAATGTAATTATTTTTTCTGTTTTTTTAATTTATTGATAATCAAATATTTAATCTCAAACAAATTAATTTATTTCATTGTGTATTTTTTCGTGGCATTGCTGTTGTAAATGGCAAAAGCATAATCTTCATAACAATAACCAAAACAAACCCAATAATGAGAAAAGTAGCAATTTATGGCAAAGGTGGAATTGGTAAGAGTACCACTACCCAAAATACAGTTGCAGGACTGGTAGAAATGGGAAAGAAAGTAATAGTAGTTGGTTGCGACCCCAAAGCCGATTCTACAAGGCTCCTGCTTGGCGGCCTTGCCCAAAAAACAGTATTAGACACACTTCGCGAAGAAGGAGAAGATGTAGAATTAGACGATGTTGTAAAACTCGGCTTCATGGGTTCACGTTGTGTAGAATCGGGTGGGCCTGAACCCGGTGTTGGTTGTGCAGGCCGTGGTATCATTACTTCCATTAACCTGCTTGAACAATTAGGTGCTTATAACGAAGAACAATTTGAAACAGATTTTGTGTTTTATGATGTTTTGGGTGATGTGGTATGCGGTGGTTTTGCGATGCCAATGAGAGAAGGAAAGGCACAGGAAATCTATATTGTTTGTTCCGGCGAAATGATGGCCATGTATGCAGCCAATAATATCAGTAAGGGTATTGTAAAATTTGCTCAGGCAGGCGGGGTACGACTTGGCGGATTGATTTGCAATAGCCGTAAAGTAGATAACGAGTCCAATATGATTGAGGCATTTGCCAAAAAATTAGGTACCCAAATGATCCATTTTGTTCCACGCGATAATATGGTTCAGCGTGCAGAAATTCATCGTCAAACGGTTATCGAATATGAACCAACACACGGACAGGCAGATGAATACAGAAGTTTGGCTCAAAAAATAAGCGAGAATAAAATGTTTGTTATTCCTAATCCATTGGAAATGGATGAACTGGAAAGTTTATTAATTGAATACGGTGTTGTTGACTAACTAAAACAAAAAATACAACGATTTTTTCATAGGTTTCTACTTGCACGAATATTGCCTAAATACTGTGCCAGAAACCAATTGCTAAAATTCGAAATCCAATAATTCTTGATTTGTTAGTGATTCTTGAACGCCACCTTCTTTAAGATTTTTTAAGTTACATGTACCTTCTTCTAATTCTTTACTGCCAATAATAACGGCGTAAGGAATTTGTTTTTTATCGGCCCACTTAAATTGTTTATCGAATTTTGCTTGCTCGTGATACATTTCGCAGCGAATATTTTTTGCACGCAGTTGTTGCATTAAACCAAATGCAGCACGGCTCTCGGCTTCGCCGAGATTAAAAAATAAAACCTGTGTGGCTGTTTGAACTTCGGCGGGAAATAATTTTAATTCTTCCATCACATCATAAATCCTGTCTACACCAAAACTAATACCAACACCGGGAATATTTGGAACATCGAATGTGCCGGTTAAATCATCATATCTTCCGCCGCCGCCAATGCTTCCCATGTTTACATTTTTTGCTTTTACTTCGAAGATGATGCCGGTATAATAATTTAATCCGCGGGCAAGTGTAAAGTCAATCGCAAGTCGTGAATCGTTAGTTGTGTGCGAGTAATTGAGAAGAAATTCAATTTCATCCATGCCTTTTTTTGCAGTGGTATTATCGCCGAATAAATTTTTTATGGCAATTAATTTTTCTTCATTGTTTCCGGTAATGGAAAGATATTTTTCGATGATGGAAATTTGCGATTCATTTAAACCTCTCTGCAATAATTCTTCTTTTACTTTTTCAATTCCAATTTTATCAAGCTTATCAATCGCAATAGTTATGTCAATCATTTTATCGGCACCGCCGCATAATTCGGCCAATGCTGCTAATATTTTACGGCTGTTAATTTTTATTTCAACATCAATTCCTAATTTTTCAAAAGCAGTTGCATAAATAGTTGCCAACTCCACTTCATTTATTAAAGAATAACTTCCAACCACATCGCAATCGCATTGATAAAACTCGCGGTAGCGCCCACGTTGCGGCCTGTCGGCTCGCCACACCGGTTGTATTTGATAACGCTTAAAAGGAAAAATAAGTTGACCATGATTCATGGCAACATTCTTGCAAACGGAATAGTTAAATCGTAACGCAATGCTTTTCTAGAAACATTATTTTTTAAGAGATTAAGAGATTTGCTTTTAAGTAAGTCGCTTGCAATTTGAGATAGAAGTTCTGGGTTCAATTCCCATAAAGGATTTCTAAAGTCATTATTACTGTTCGGGAAATCATTTTTTATTACATTCTCAAATAGATCGGACCTGTTTTTAAAATATATCCCTAATTCTTTAAAAAAATGTTGAGAGAAAGGATTCCCAGATTCGAGTATTCTAAAAATTAATTTATCACCTTCATCGCCATACTTTCCCATCAACGTATCTAAGTTTTCCATAGCCGGAGTTTCCAAAGGTTGAAACCCGTACACTTCAAACACAGAGCGGATTGTATTAAAAATAAAATTTCGTTTGCGAACTGTTTCGGCATTAAAATCTCTGGTGCCCTGCGGTAAACTTGGTTTTGTCATTTAATTATTTATGAAGGATAAATTATAAGTTTTTATTTTTTACTGTTGCTTCCGAATAATTGCTGATAATATTTTCGCAAGCTTCATCAATTAATTTAAATACACGATGGTAACCTTCTTCGGTACCATACCACGGATCGGGTACTTCGCGGTTTTCGAACGGATATAATTCATTCAGCAACAAATCAACTTTATTTTCATTCCATAATTCGCGGCTCATCATTTTCACATCTTCATAATTATTAGAATCCATCACATAAATCTTATCGAAAACAAGCATATCATGTTTGGTAAACTGCCTTGCCTGCTGATACGAAATATCAACGCCGTTTATTTTAGAAACCTTCTGCGATAAACGATGCGGCGGTTCACCAATATGATAATTACCTGTACCGGCACTGTCAACCACCCAATGCAGACCGGCTTTTTTAATTTTGTTTCGTAGGATACCTTCTGCTAACGGACTTCGGCAAATATTACCTAAACAAACCATTAAAATCTTCATGCAGCAAAAGTAGTTTGAAAACAAATAAAAAGATGCTGTAAAAATTTTTTGTTACCGGCCGATGTTTTTCATGGCATCGCCTGTTGTGTCACTCACTTGTACGTTCTGTACATTATTCAACATAATTAAAAAGAATGTGTAACTTCATGCTATGCCATTTTCGTATCAAATGTTAAGCCCGTCAATTATAATTGTTCTGCTTTGCGGATTAGCAGTTATTAATATCTGGAAACATTTCTTCGGCAAACATTCGCATGATTAATTATAATTGAAACAGATCGGCAGCAATGCCATCGGCTAAAAAATTTCCCTTTATCGGTTAACCGCAAAAAATTTTCATCTAAAAAAATATTTCCAGTTGCTTCCCATTTTTTTGCCGATAAAATAATTTTATTTTTAGTTTCACCATTTATCGACAACCATTTTTTATCTAAAAAATTAATTCCTTCAATCGTTCTTAAACCCGTCATAATATATTCGTTCAATTGCTGCGCTGCGGTTAATTCTTCTTTTTCAAAATTCAATTCACCCTGTTCAATACTTTTAATATATAATGCGTTGTTGGCAATATTCCATTGCCGCGATGTTCCGTTATATGAGTGTGCCGATGGCCCCAAACCCAAGTACGGTAAGCCTTTCCAGTAACTGCTGTTATGTTTGCTTCGGTAACCGGGTTTTGCAAAATTCGAAATTTCGTAATGTTCGTAACCGGCATCTTTCATCCATTGCATTAATAATTCAAAATGTTTGGCCTGTTTATCGGCATCAACATTTTCTTTTTTTTGCTGAACAATTAATTTATCCAATGCTGTTTTTGCTTCAACCGTTAAAGCATAACAGGAAATATGCTGAACATTAAATGATACTGCCAGATCAACATTTTTTTTCCATTGCTCATCTGTTAATGTTGGTGTGCCGTAAATAAGATCGATGGTAATATTTTTAAAATATTTTGTTGCTAATTGCAAACAATTAATGGCATGTTGTGCAGTATGGGCACGGTTCATCCATTGCAGATCAACATCGTTAAACGATTGTATGCCGATGCTTAACCGGTTAATGCCAATGGTTTTCCATTCAATTAATTTTTGTTCGGTAATATCATCGGGATTGGCTTCCAAAGTTATTTCGGCATCATCATCAACAATAAATAATTTTTTTAATTTTTCAATCGTAAATCGTAAGTCGTGAATCGTGAGTAACGAGGGTGTTCCGCCGCCAAAATAAATGCTTGCAATATTTTCGCTCAGGTAATTTTTCCTGTATTCGGCTTCTTTGCCAATGGCAGCAAGCATTTGCTGCATCAACTTATGGTTGGTAGAAAAATGGAAGTTGCAATAATGGCAAGCCTGCCTGCAAAACGGGATATGAATATAAATGCCTGCCATAGTTTTTAATTGCAACAAAAGTAAGTGTATAGAATTGCACAAATAAACAGGGTTTGTGGGCATCTTTTAAAAAAAGATAGATTCGCTTTAATATTTTTGCGCAAATTATAGGCTTGAAAAAATTATTGATTATATTTCTTTCTTCATTTTTTTGTTTGTGTGTAAAGGCGCAGGTTGATTCGGCTTCCCAAAAAAAAATGCCGAAAAAATTATTACTAAACCGCAGGATGTAAAAGTTAATCCGCTTGATGAAACGCTTCAAAATAAAAACAGGTTAATTCCGGCAGCAAAAGATTCGGGGAAGAAAAAAACGCAACCTGATTTAAACGACAGCAGCCAAAATGTATTGGCAAAAATTGATTCATTAAAAATAGACTCCCTACGATTAGATTCCGTCAAACAAGATTCATTAAAAAAGATAGCGCAATTAAAAGCCGATACTACTCATCTCCACGATACATCAACTTATCGTTCTATATTAGCCATACCGTATTTGCCTTTTAATAAACCTCCGGTGTTTATGATTACTAAGGCAAGAAACCCGCAAACAAAAGATGAATTATTTTATTTGCTTACAGGATTAATATTTTTCACGGCATTTATTAAATTAATATTCCCGAAATATTTTCAGAACCTTTTATTATTATCATTCCAAACATCATTCAGGCAAAGGCAAATAAGAGAGCAGTTAACGCAGGATAATCTTGCTTCGTTACTGATGAATATTTTATTCTTTATGTCGGGTGGTATTTTTATCAGTTTGGTTGCACATGCAGCAGGCTATTCGGAAATATCTTTTTGGAAATTATTATTGCCGTCTTCATTGGTGCTTGCAGTTATTTACTCGGTAAAATATATATTTCTGATTTTTTTCGGATGGATTTTTAATGTTCGATCGGCAGTGAATGCGTATGTTTTTATAGTGTTTATGATTAATAAAATTATCGGGATAGTACTAATACCGTTCTTGCTGGTATTAGCTTTTTCTTCCATTCAAATTGCTCAGCCGGCAATGATCTTAGCGCTTATTTTGATTGGAATTTTGTTAATTTACCGTTATCTGATAAGCCTGATAACAATTCGTCATGAACTGAAAGTGAATGCCATACATTTTTTTCTTTACCTTTGCGCCGTAGAAGTTTTACCGTTGTTATTAATTTATAAAATTCTATTTAATTACATCGGTAGTTTTATTAACACAGACTAATATCATCACAATCGCATGATAAAAACCGGACTTAAGAATTCAGCAACTGTAAAAGCCTCAAAAAGAATTTTAATTTCTCAGCCAAAGCCGGAAAGTGAAAAATCTCCGTATTTTGAATTGGAACGCAAATACAATCTGGAATTGGTATTTCATCCTTTCATTAAAATTGAAGGCCTTCCCGCAAGAGAATTCAGGAAACAAAAAATAGATATTGCCGGTTGTACAGGTGTAATATTTTTGAGCCGTCATGCTATCGATCATTTTTTTCGTATGTGCGAAGAAATGAAAGTTACCATCAGTCAGGATACTAAGTATTTCTGCATTACAGAAGCGGTGGCATTATATCTTCAAAAATTTATTCTGTACAGAAAAAGAAAAGTTTTTTATGGTGCCGATGGCAGCAATAAAAGTATGTTTGATGTAATTAACAAACATAAAGAGAACGAAAAATTCTTATACGTTTGCAGCGAAAATCAGCAGGACAATGAAATAGTTAACTGGCTGAAAAATAATAAATGCGAATTTCAGTTGGCATTTATGTATCGTACCGTCAGCAACGATATTAAAGAAGTGATGGATAAAAAACCGTACGATGTGATTTGCTTTTTTACCCCAAGCGGTGTAAGAAGTTTATTCGAAAATTATCCAAAGTTTAAACAAAACGGAACAGTGGTAGGATCCTTTGGCAGCAACACTTCCAAAGCATTGGAAGAAGCCGGTTTAAAATTAGAAATCAAAGCACCTGCCCCGCATGCACCAAGTATGGCTGCGGCTTTAGACTTGTTTTTAGCTTCATCGATCAAGAAAAAATAAAATCAAATCTTTATAAAAGCCCTTTATATTTTAAAGGGCTTTTTTGTGCAACTTATTTTTGATTTTTCTGTTTACATTGTTGTATGTGTTCTAATAAACTTATTCACGAAACAAGCCCGTATCTTTTGCAGCATGCACACAATCCTGTTGATTGGTATCCGTGGGGCGATGAAGCATTGCAAAAAGCAAAAGCAGAAAATAAACCAATACTGGTTAGTATTGGATATGCTGCCTGCCATTGGTGCCATGTGATGGAAAGAGAAAGTTTTGAAGACGAATCAACTGCCGAATTGATGAACACTTATTTTATTAATATAAAAATCGACAGGGAAGAACGCCCCGACCTTGATCATATTTATATGGATGCTGTTCAATCCATGACCGGCAGCGGCGGCTGGCCATTAAATGTTTTTTTAACTTCTGAATGCAAACCTTTTTATGGTGGTACTTATTTTCCGCCGGTTGCTGTATTTAACCGGAAAAGCTGGAAAGAAATTTTAATGCTTGTTCAAAAAGCTTATCAGGAAAGGACGAATGAAATAAAATCGCAGGCCGATAAATTAACCGAACATTTAATTAATGCAAATTTATTTGGGTTAGATAAACAATCTGAAAGTGAGCCGGAGTCTGTTTTTACAAACGAAAATGCAGAAATTATTGCAGGAAATATTTTATCGCAGGCTGATAAAGAATGGGGCGGATTTGGTAATGCCCCAAAATTTCCTCAAACATTTTCTATTCAGTTTTTATTGCGTCATTATCATTTTACGAAAAATGATAATGCTTTGCGTCAGGCGTTGTTAAGTTTAGATAAAATGATTGCCGGTGGTATGTACGATCAGATAGGTGGCGGCTTTTCGCGATACAGTACCGATAGCAAATGGTTTGCTCCTCACTTCGAAAAAATGTTATACGATAATGCTTTGCTGATAGATGTTTTAAGCGAAGCATATCAACTAACAAAAAAAGAATTGTATGCTGCAACTATTCATCAAACCATGCAATTCATCGAACGCGAAATGTTGAGCGAAGAAAATGGATTTTACAGTGCGTTGGATGCCGACAGCGAAGGTGCAGAAGGTAAATTTTATACATGGAGTAAAATTGAAATTGAAAAATTATTGCAAAATGATGCTTCGTTGTTTTGCGAATTATATGGTGTTGAGGAAAACGGAAACTGGGAACACAGCAATATTTTATGGTTGAATGAAACGGTAGAAAAGTTTGCACCATCAAAACGAATCGATGTTGAAGAATTAAAAATCAAAATCAATAATTGGCGAAAAATTTTAATGGATGAAAGAAGCAAACGTGTTCGCCCGCAAACAGATGATAAAATATTATTAGGATGGAATGCATTGATGAATGTGGCTTGCAGCAAAGCTTTTGCCGCAACCGGCGATGAGAATTACCGGCAGATGGCCATAAAAAATATGCAATTTTTAGAAGAAAAATTGGCGGCAGAAAATAATAATTGGCATCATACTTATAAAAATGGCCATGCAAAGATTCCGGCTTTTTTAGATGATTATGCTTATCTTATTCAGGCATATATTCACTTGCAGGAAATAACCGGCAACAGCGATTATTTGATCGGGGCAAAAAAAATAACCGAATTTGTTTTAAATAATTTTACGGAAGAAGATAGCGGGTATTTTTTTTACACGCATCAGGATCAGAAAGATATCATCATCAGAAAAAAAGAAGTGTACGACGGGGCAACGCCATCGGGTAATGCGGTAATGGTGTTTAATTTATTATATCTGTCGGTGGTGTTTGACAGGCCCGATTGGAAACATCATTCTCAAAAAATTATTCAATCGTTAGGCAATGCAATAATAAAATACCCAACTTCGTTTGGTGCATGGATATCGGTTCTTCAATTAATGGTTTACGGGATAAATGAGATTGTAATTGCGGGTAATGATGCATTTGAAAATATTTTTCCAATTCTGCATCAATACATACCCAATAAAATATTTCAATCAACACAAACTGAACAAACATTATTTCCTTTGCTTAAAGGGAAATTTAATAGTAAAAAATCAGGTTTTTTCCTTTGTATGAACTATGTTTGCAATGAACCAATATTCGATATGAAAAAATTTTTACAAATCTGTAACAGCTGATTGCTTATTTTGCGTGGAGTTTGCCTTTCACGACAAGTATAAAAGTCAGCGTTAACAATTTAAAGATTTGACTATCGTAAGTATCTACCCTTTTAAAAATTTAATTGTAAACAAGTTAAAGCTGGTAAAAAATACCGCTTTAAGCCATATATTTGTTATTACCTGTTAATAGTTAATACGATGAAGAACCGTTTTAATTTTATCTTATTATCAATTTTAGTTTTGTCATTGAGCTCTTGCTTTTTGAATAAAAAAAGCAAATCAAAGAATAATGCATTCGATGACGGACAACTTCGAGGTGTTGCACCCTCTGCAAAACAAAGTATGGGCAAGCCAAGGGGAATGGTTTATATCCCGCCGGGAACCTTTCACATGGGGCCGAGTGATGAAGATGTAAACTATAACTATACATCACGTAACAGGCAGGTATCTATTCCGGGTTTTTGGATGGATGCTACTGAAATTACCAATAACGATTATCGTCAATTTGTTTATTGGGTAAGAGATTCAATCGCTGCAAAAGAATTAGGATTTTATAAATCTACTGCCGGAGCTTCGGGAAGTGGCGGCGATTCTGCTATTGCCATTGATTGGGCAAAAGCACGTACTATAAAATATGATGCATCTAATCTTGAAAAATTAGGCAATAAATTAATTCTTGCTCCCGATAACAGATTATACGGAAAAGCCGATGTAGATCCGCAAAAAATTATTTACCGGATGGAGACTTTCAGATTGGCTGAAGCTGCAAAGAGAGAAAATGCCGGTGTAGCAAGAAAAAATTTTATTGACAGAAAAGATGAACCTGTTTATCCAGATACATTAGTTTGGATCAGAGATTTTTCTTATTCGTATAATGAACCGATGACGAAAAGATATTTTTCGCATCCGGCATTTGGCAATTATCCCGTTGTGGGTGTAAGCTGGAAACAGGCAGTTGCATTTTGTCATTGGAGAACACATTATTTGAATAGTGCTTTGGAACGTAAAAAATTAGCTGTAGAAAGTGATTTCAGATTACCAAGCGAAGCCGAATGGGAATACGCTGCACGTGGCGGCAGAACCGGTTCTCCTTATCCTTGGGGCGGTCCATATATCAGAAATAAAAAAGGATGTTTATTGGCAAACTTTAAACCGGGCAGAGGTAATTATGCCGAAGATGGCGGATTTTATACTGTAAGAGCCGATGCTTACTGGCCAAATGATTATGGTTTATATAATATGGCCGGTAATGTTGCTGAGTGGACAAGTTCTTACTTCAACGAAGGCGCTTATAATATTATGTCGGACATGAGTCCTGATGTGCGTTATGATGCCAAAGACAGCGATCCTCCGTTGATGAAAAGAAAAGTAATTCGGGGCGGCAGTTGGAAAGATGTTGGATTTTATTTGCAAACAAGTACCAGGGCTTTTGAATATCAGGACACATCGAAATCTTACATAGGTTTCCGTTGCGTAATTGATCTTGCTCCGAAAATGAAAAAAGGGAAATAGCAGCAATTTTTAAAATCAGTTATTCTTAATTATTACAATGAGACTTTTGTAAAATAATTTTTCTCACTAATATATCTAATAAAAACAAAAAAACTAAAACTTGGTAAAATGGCAGCAAAAATTCCACCTACAGTTAGCAAATGGTTTGATGTTGATTGAAATATTTTATTGGGTATGTATTGATGCAGAATTGGAAAAATATTTTCAAATGCATCATTACCCGCAATTACAATCTCATTTATCCCGTAAACCATTAATTGAAGAACCGATATCCATGCACCAAACGAAGTTGGGTATTTTATTATTGCATTGCCTAACGATTGAATAATTTTTTTGAGAATGATGTTTCCAATCGGGCCTGTCAAACACCACCGACAGATATAATAAATT
>Ga0181457_10047_pt1 | contig 11154 bp, 9 predicted proteins | sample InSIn4SAF170_FD_119058 | JGI IMG/M metagenome (GOLD analysis project Ga0181457, IMG submission 119058) | Clean room microbial communities from NASA Spacecraft Assembly Facility at Jet Propulsion Laboratory, Pasadena, California, USA -... ...
TACCGCAGCAAGAACAATGGTTGTATTGTGCGGAACTTTTATTTTTATTACAATTCTTTTTCCGCCAAAAATATTTACGTTATTGGTTAATCCTTTTTTGGCTTCCATGTTTTTGTTTATTGCATACGCGTTTTATGTTTATATAAAAGCGGCAAAACAAAAAAGGGTCGGCGCAAACTATGCTCTTTTAAGTACGGCAGTTGGATTAATAATAAGCCTGCTGATTAATTTAGAATATTTTCATATTGTTGAACCCCAAAAAGGATGGCTTTTTATTGGGTATGTAACATTCTTTTTTTTACAATCTTTAATTCTTTCCTTCCGATTTGCATACACATTAAATAAAGCTAAAACCGAAGCAGAGCAAGGATTGCGGGCAAAGAGCGAATTTTTGTCAACCATGTCTCACGAAATTCGAACACCACTTAATTCTGTAATTGGCATTTCGCATTTATTATTACGGACAAACCCGAGAGAAGATCAAAAAGAAAATATGAATGTTCTTTTATTTTCGGCCAACAATCTTTTATCAATCGTAAACGATATTCTTGATTATAATAAAATCGAAGCCGGCAAAATAAAATTCGAACAGGTTGAAATGAACCTCGTTTCAATCAGCAGCAATATTTTTGGCGGAAAAAGAATTGTAATAAAAATAAAAGTTCCGCACAATACAACCATTGTTCTTGCTGCGGTAAGATGAAAATCTTTCGGATAAAGCTGCCTTGTGTATAACGAAAAAAAAGCAACGCTTGCAAACAAAGAAATATATTCCAGATGAACGGTTATAATCCAGGGAATGTTTGGGAAAATTGAATGAAATTCATACAAACCCGTTCCTATGATTCTATAACTATAGGCAATGCAAAACAACGAAAAATATAAAATTACTCTATCGTGTTTGCCAAAGAGGAACAATCCGAAAAAGAATAATCCACCCATAAACAAACATCCTGTAAGCAAAAGATCGAATGCAGATTCTTTTTCTTTTTCATAAAACAACCTATCCATGTCGCCAATGGCTATTTCTCTATATGGGCCTCCTTTCGAATGCCAATAATTTGCAATTTGTAAAACAACATGTAATGTGTCTGCAGGATTAATTAATTGAATTGTTTTGCTGATCCATTTTGGAATTGATTTTTCTTTTATTGAATCAGTTGTTCCGTTTTTGGCAAACTCAACTCCGTTTATATAAAGTCGATATGATGAATAAACATCGGGAATTTGTAAAGCAAGGTTTTGTTTTTCTTTGGGCATTAGAACCGTTAGTGTGTACGTGGCATAACCGAAGGGAGATAATTGTTCACCTTTAAAAATCACATTATTCCATAGTTTAGGAAATGATAAATACTCCGGTTTGCTTAAATCAAAAGAATCGGGTGGTAATAATTTTTTCCAATAAAAACCCCACTCACCCTTAAGGTGTACAGTTGTTTTGTGCAAATCTATATCTCGAATATCGAGTACCCCTTTAACCGCTACAACATCTTTAACTTTTATTGTGTCGGCGCTTGCCTCATCAAAAAAAATAGAAAATAAAATGAATAGAAAATAAAAACTATATTTTTGTAAACCATGATACATAATACATCCTCTTATTTTATATCAATGATTACAGACTGTGTTTCTTATAATCATAGGAATCGGCCTAATAAATTTAAGTGGTTATTTTAATACAGCGCTTAAAAACATTGAAGTATTTAAAAAAGAAACGCCATTCTGAATATCAGAGTGGCGTAAAAAACTCGGTACTTACTTATTTATTTTTTTCCCAACAGTTTAAAGAATTGATCGAGCTGCGGAAGAATTATAATCCTTGTTCTTCTGTTGGCAGCACGTCCTGCAGCAGTTGAGTTGTCGGCAATCGGCAAGTATTGTCCGCGGCCGGCGGCTGTAATATGTTTTGGATCCAACCCATATTGCCCCTGCAATACACGCACAACTGTTGTTGCACGCTTAACACTTAAATCCCAATTATCAATTAATAATCCGTTTTTAAAAGGAACGCTATCTGTATACCCCTCAACCATAAATTCTATATTTGGTTGAGCTGCTAAAACTTTGGCAACCTTTCCTAAAATAACTTTTGCTCTTTCCGTTACATCATAACTGCCGCTTTTAAATAATAATTTATCCGAAATATCGATATATACAACACTTTTCTCAACCTTAATATTAATATCCTCATCATCAATATTTCCTATTGCTCCTTTTAAATTCATTACCAAAACCATATTCAATGAATCTTTTCTGGCAATTGATGATTGAAGGTCTTTGATATAAGTATCTTTCGCCCCAATATTTTCTAATGATTTTTTGATGCTTTCTGCTTGTGCTCCAGTAACAACCGACAAATCTTTCAGTTGATTTAATACCAGATTATTATTTTGTTTTAAATAATCGTTTTGACTGTTTAAATCTTTAATCTTGGCATCGGCTTCTGCTTTTTGTTTTGCCAGTTGGTTTGCTAAATCGGCGTTTTGATTTTTAGAGGCATTCATATCTCCTTGTAATTCGCGATACTTGTTTTGCACATCAAGATATGCGCCGTTTAATTGTGCATATTTTGCTTCTGCCTGTTTAAATTTTTTAGGGCTTATACAGGAGACAGCAAACACAACAAATGATACAAGTAAAATCTGGGGGTAATTAACTTTCATAGTCTATTTTGTTTATGGAATTTATAACGATTTTTTGAAGAAATTATTTGATGTATTTATTTATAATACCCGCTCTTTTCAATCTCTTCCCTTACTTTTTCAGGAACTAAATACCTGATTGATTTACCTTCTTTTATATTTTGCCTGATTGTGGTAGCCGATATTTCTAACAATGGGGCGTGTAAAAATTTAATTTTGTTTTCTTTGCCGGCATTTTCTTCCATCTTATGACCGGGTCTTTCGTAAACAATGATCGAGTATTTTCGTAGAATCAAATCAGCGTTTTTCCATTTGTTCAAATTTTGAAAACTATCGCTGCCCATAATAATTGTAAACTCATTTTGCGGAAACCTTTCTTCCAGATAGGTTAACGTATCAATTGTGAAGGATGGTTGGGGTAATTTAAATTCTACATCCGAAACTTTTAAACGAGGTTCATCTTCAACCGCAATTCGAGTCAGAAAAAGACGATCATATTCATTTAATAAAACCGAAGATGTTTTAAAGGGATTTTGTGGGCTAACAACCAACCAAATCTGTTCTAATTCTGAATTATTGACAATATAATTTGCAATAATCAAATGACCATTATGGATGGGGTTGAATGAGCCAAAATATAAGCCGATTTTCATTTATTTATTTAACAATCAATCATTTATATTTTCTACAAAAATACTATTTGCTTCGTTTATCCGTAAACTCAAACTATAACCTGCTATAGAAATTGAAATTGGATCGCCAAGTGGCGCAATCTGATCAACCCTTACCTCCTCACCTGGCAAACAACCCATTTCCATGAGTTTGATGAAAATTTCGTCTTTTTCAAAAGATAAAATAGTTGCCTTGTCTCCAATCTTTAATTCGCTTAGTCTTTTCATTCAGTCTTTAAATATCTGCAAAAGTAAATTTAGCAATTGGTTTTTTGTCACGAATTTTGGAGCAAGCCAGTAAAATATGCAAAAGATATTTTTTCATTCAACAATTAACCCCTTTCGGCTTTCAGACAAAAAAAAGGTTCGAATTGTTATACATACTATATTAAATAACAACCGGTTTTCTCTTGACTCTTTGAATTTTATTTTTTGTTCTGACAGCTACTTATTAAAAATTAACCGAGATTTTCTCAAACACGATTTTTATACAGATATCATCACATTTGATTTATCAGAAGGCCAACCAAAAAGAATTGTTGGTGAAATTTACATTAGTATCGACAGGGTTAGAGAAAATGCTATTAATTTAACCCTGCCTTTTAAGGACGAGCTTCTGAGGGTTATTTTTCATGGTGTTCTTCATTTGTGTGGTTATAAAGACAAAAAGAAAATTGAAATAGTAAAAATGCGGCAAAAGGAAGAGCAATATTTGCAATTTTTTAAAACACTCAATTAAAAATAAACCGCCTTTGTTTCACGTGAAACATTAATGCCACTTTTTTCTTGCAGACTACACCGGCTTCATTGCGTCTGCTTCAGTAATACTATCATCTATTCTAAAAAAACATTAGTTAAAAAAATGCCCCTCTCTTGGAAAATTATTAATCTTTTTTGACATTATATGTTTCATTTAGATTCCCTTGCAAAAACAAGCCGGTTCCACGTGAAACAAATTTTTCCGCTTTGCGTTACTTCAAAAAACCCGACCACCCTTGAGGTGATTATCTTTGCAACTCTTTTAAAATCGTTTTAATAGATGTTTCCAGATTATGATGTTATCGTTGTTGGTGCCGGACATGCCGGTTGTGAAGCGGCGGCGGCGGCGGCAAACCTTGGAAGCAAGGTTTTGTTGGTGACCATGAATTTGCAAACTATTGCACAAATGAGCTGTAACCCGGCTATGGGCGGAATTGCAAAAGGTCAAATTGTACGAGAGATTGATGCAATGGGTGGTTATAGTGGAATTGTGACCGACAAAAGCATGATTCAATTTCGTATGTTGAACAGAAGTAAGGGGCCTGCAATGTGGAGTCCCCGTGCTCAAAGCGACAGAATGTTATTTGCAGCAACATGGCGTCAAATGTTAGAATCTACACTTAACGTAGATTTCTATCAGGATGTGGTTCGATCTATTTTAATAAAAGATAATAGAGCTTGTGGAGTTATAACAGGGCTTGGTCACGAAATCAGATCAAAAGCCGTGGTTATAACCAGTGGCACTTTTTTAAATGGGATTATCCATATTGGCGAAAAACAATTTGGTGGAGGCAGGGTTGCTGAAAAAGCGGCTACTGGAATCACAGAACAGCTGGTTGAATATGGTTTTGAAAGCGATAGATTAAAAACAGGTACTCCTCCGAGAGTTGACAGCCGAAGTTTAGATTATTCTAAAATGGAAGAACAACGTGGAGATGAAGAAATTATCGGGTTCTCTTTTTTAGACTTTGAAAGAATAAGGCCAGCCCAACAAAAAAGTTGCTTTATTACTTACACCAGTCAGGAAGTACACGATATATTAAAAACCGGCTTTGACCGAAGCCCAATGTTTCAAGGAAGGATAGGAGGTGTTGGTCCCAGGTATTGTCCCAGCATTGAAGATAAAATCAACCGCTTTGCAGAGAGAGATCGGCATCAAATATTTGTAGAGCCGGAAGGTTGGAATACAGTTGAAATCTATGTTAATGGATTCTCTACCTCACTACCCGAAGATGTTCAGTTTCAAGCTCTTAGGTCTGTTGCTGGGTTTGAAAATTGTAAATTTTTCAGGCCGGGTTATGCAATTGAATATGATTATTTTCCGCCAACACAGCTTAAGCATACTTTGGAAACAAAATTGTTGGATGGTTTGTTTTTTGCAGGACAGATTAATGGAACAACCGGATACGAGGAAGCTGCTTGCCAAGGCTTAATGGCCGGTATCAATGCACATCAAAAATCAAAGAATTTAGAGCCAGTTATTTTAAAAAGAAGCGATGCTTATATCGGCGTATTAATTGATGATCTTATTAGCAAAGGAACCGAAGAACCTTATAGAATGTTTACAAGCAGAGCCGAATTTAGAACTTTATTGCGCCAAGATAATGCCGACTTAAGATTAACAGAGCTGAGTTATAAACTTGGCCTGGCTTCAAAGGGAAGAATGGATGCGGTTCTCTTTAAGAAAAATAATACAGAAAAAATAAAAGCTGATTTACAGAATTTAAATATCCAACCGGAAGAAATAAATCCATATTTAAATGATCTTGATTCTGCAGCAATTTTAGAAAAACAAAAAGCAGCAAAACTTATTCTTCGACCCAATGTTTCTCTTGCTGCACTAATCGAAAACATACCTTCTCTTTCCGCAGCATTATCTCAGTATTCTAAAGATTGCATTGAGCAGGCAGAAATTCAAATAAAATATGATCGGTATATTGAAAAGGAAAAAGAAATTGTGCATCGTATGAGCCAACTAGAAGAGCTGATCATTCCCGATACTTTTGATTACAGCAAAGTATCTGCTTTGTCGAACGAAGCACTTCAAAAATTTAAAAAAATTAAACCTAGAACATTGGGGCAGGCCAGCAGAATAAGCGGCGTTAACCCAAGCGATGTTCAAATACTAATGGTCTTTATGGGCAGGTAGCCTAAATCTTGTTCACCCTTCAAAAAATATTTTATACCGAAAATATGATGAATGGCTTTTAACATTCATTCTATTCAGTAGCTTTAATTCTTTCCAAAACTAATTAAAGCACCATGAAAAAAATTAAGCTCCTGTTTTTCGGGCTCTCCTTTCTTTCGCTACTGCAAGCTCAGGAAACATTTCCTGTAAACGGCGTTGCAGATAAGCGTTCGGGATGTTTTGCATTTACAAATGCAACTATTGTAAAAGATGTTCAAACAACAATGCAAAATTCCACGTTAATTATTCGCGATGGTAAAATTGTAGGTGTTGGCAATAATCTTACAATTCCAAAAGAGGCCATTCTTATCGATTGTAAAGAAAAATATATATATCCTTCATTCATAGATATATACAGCGACTATGGAATAATTACGCCACAACGAAATTCTGCGGGTTTTAATTATGGTGCGCCAACACAGTTTTCTTCAAATACAAAAGGGGCATATAATTGGAACCAAGCGGTTAAACCTGAAATTGATGCATCTAAATTGTTCGTCGCCGATGAAACAAAAGCAAAATCTTTTCGTGAAATTGGTTTTGGCACAGTACTAACTCATGTTAAAGATGGAATTGTACGAGGCACCGGATCTGTTGTTACGCTTGTCGATTCTAAAGATGGTTTTAAAGAAAACATGATTGTCTTAAAAGAAAAGGCATCGGCTAATTATTCTTTCAGCAAAGGCGCATCCACACAAAGTTATCCCGGCAGTGTAATGGGCTCAATCGCATTATTAAGACAAACTTATTTAGATGCTCAGTGGTATAAAACAAAACCACCAACCGAAGGTGTAAATATTTCGTTGCAGGCTTTTAACGACAATCAATCGCTTCCTCAGATTTTTGAATCAGATGATAAGTGGACCGATTTACGTGCAGATCGCGTTGGCGACGAGTTTGGTGTGCAATACATAATTAAAGGCGGCGGGAATGAATATCAAAGAATCGCTGAAATTGCTGCAACAAAAGCTGCATATATTCTTCCTTTAAATTTTCCTGTTGCAATGGATGTTGAAGATCCGAATGACGCAAGATTTGTTTCACTTGCCTCCATGAAACATTGGGAATTGGCTCCAACAAATGCAGCCGCAATCGAAAAAGCAAATATTCCGTTTGCCTTAACCACATCAGAAATAAGAGACACAAAACAATTTTTCGTTAATCTTCGGAAAGCAATTGAATATGGATTAAGTGAAAACAAAGCATTGGATGCATTAACAAAAACACCGGCAACTTTATTAAATATTTATGACAAGGTTGGAAGTTTAGAAGTTGGAAAGCTGGCTAATTTCTTAATAACAAGCGGCCCTATATTCGACGAGAAAAGCGTAATCTTTAATAATTGGATTCAAGGCCAAAAATATGTGATAAAAGAAGAAGGATGGAATGAAATAAAAGGAAAATATAATTTAGTTATAACATCTGCTTCATCAACTATCAATTACACATTGGATGTTAAAAATTCAACCGCGGCAAATGTTATTGGAAAAGATACGTTAACCGCAAAACTTGGTTTTAACGGAAAAATTATTACCCTAAGCTTCGCTGCTGCTGCAAATAAGAAAACTCAGGCTGGCGCCGGATTTGGCAGAGGTGGCCAATTTCGCTTAAGCGGATTTGTTGATGGCGATACATGGAACGGTAATGGTGAAGATACTGCCGGTAATAAAATAACCTGGACTGCAAAATTTGTAAGTGCAAATCCAGCATCAGATTCAATTAAAAAAAGATCATCTTTTCCGCAAAAATTAACAAAACTTACTTATCCATTTGATGGTTATGGCTGGGAAGAAATCCCTAAACAAGAAAATCTGTTAATAAAAAATGCAACCGTTTGGACAAACGAAAAAGATGGCATTTTAGAAAATACAGATGTATTAATTAAGAATGGGAAAATTGCGAAGATTGGTAAAAATTTATCCGCCGAATCTGCAAAAATTATTGATGGAACAGGCAAACATTTAACAGCAGGAATAATTGATGAACATTCGCATATTGCAGCAGCATCAATCAACGAAGGTGCACAATCGGTAACATCAGAAGTGCGAATCGGCGATAATTTGAACCCTGAAGACATTAATATTTATCGTCAATTAAGTGGAGGCGTTACTTCATCACATATTTTACACGGCTCGGCAAATACAATCGGCGGACAAACACAATTAATAAAATTACGCTGGGGTGCAAACGATGATGATTTAAAATTCAAAGGCGCCGATCCATTTATAAAATTTGCATTAGGCGAAAATGTTAAACGAACAACATCACAAAACAACAATCGTTTCCCCGACACAAGAATGGGTGTAGATCAGGTTTTGGATGATGCTTTCGCCAGAGCAAAAGATTATGAAGCGGCAATAAAAGCAGATCCAAAAGGAACCAGAAGAGATTTGGAATTAGATGCATTGGTAGAAATTTTAAATAAGAAAAGATTTATTACTTGCCATTCTTATGTGCAAAGCGAAATAACATCTGCAATACGCATTGCAGAAAAATATGGCTTTAGGTTCAACACATTTACCCATATTCTGGAAGGATATAAAGTTGCCGATAAGATGAAAATACACGGCGCAAATGCTTCAACATTTTCCGATTGGTGGGCATATAAAACCGAAGTGCAGGATGCCATTGCATATAATGCTGCTATCATGCAACAAGTTGGATTAAATGTTTGTATTAACTCTGATGATGCCGAACAGGCAAGAAGATTAAATCAGGAAGCAGCAAAAACAATTAAATATGGTGGCGTAAGCGAAGAAGATGCCTTAAAAATGGTTACACTTAATCCAGCGAAAGCCTTGCACGTTGCCGATCGCGTAGGAAGTATAAAAGTTGGAAAAGATGCCGATTTAGTTTTGTGGAGCAACCATCCGCTAAGCATTTATGCCATGGCAGAAGAAACAATTGTAGATGGCATTATTTATTTTGACCGAGGCCGGGATATAGAACTTCGAAATCAAATTTCTTCAGAAAGAAATCGTCTCATACAAAAAATGTTAGGTGAAAAGAAAAGCGGCGCAGCAACAAGACCCGCAGAACCAAGCTGGCAGTACATTTTAAACTGCACCGATCATGTTCACGAAAACGGGTTAATAACAATTGACGTAAATGACGACGAAACAATTAATAAATAAATATTATAATCATGAAGAAAATATTTTTAAACATATCCATTTTATTTTTATTAAATAGTTTTGTTTTTTCGCAGGAAACTGTTTATCCAACCAAAGAATACACCGGCCTTTTATTCATTACAAACGGAACTGTTCACATTGGTAACGGTGAAGTAATTGAAAACGCAACGATAAAAATAAACAAAGGAAAAATCGTTTCTGTTGGCAACAACATAACCATTTCCGGAGCCGATGCAAAAATTGTTGATGCAAAAGGAAAACAAGTTTATCCGGGATTGATCTTATCTTCTACCGATCTTGGTTTAAAAGAAATAGCAAACGGAGTTAGAGGAAGTAACGATTTTCAGGAAATCGGCGACTTAAATCCAAGCATCCGTTCAATTGTTGCATATAACACAGATTCAAAGATTATTGGAACATTGCGTGCCAACGGAATTTTATTAGCAGGCATCACTCCCGAGGGTGGTACAATCAGCGGTACCTCTTCTGTTGTTCAGCTCGATGCATGGAATTGGGAAGATGCAGCATATAATTACGATAACGGCATTCATTTGAACATGCCGAGTTTTATTCAGAAAAGAGGGCGATTTCGCGGCGAAGCCCCTGCCAGTGTGGGTCGTGGCGAATCGCAACCCGATCCAACAAAAATCGCTTTAGATAAAATAGAAGAAATAAAATTATTCTTCCGCGAAGCGAAATCATACTTACAAGAATCAACACATAAACAAACCAACTTAAAATTTGAAGCTGTAAAAGGTTTGTACGATAAAAAACAAAAATTGTTTATTCATGCCGATCAGGTAAAACAAATGTTAGCAGCCATTGATTTTGTAAAAGAGTTTGGTTTTGATGTTGTAATAATTGGTGCAAGCGAAAGTTTTTTAATTGCCGATATATTAAAAGCAAATAACATTGCCGTGATATTAAATCAGGAACACGCTTTGCCTGCAACAGAAGATGATGATGTTGATCAACCATATAAAACACCGGCTGCCTTACAAAAAGCAGGAGTTTTATTTGCATTGAATGATACACACGATGAAAGCCGTTACCGCAATCTTTCTTTTAATGCCGGCACAGCTGCAACTTATGGATTAACCAAAGAACAAGCGCTGCAAGCCATTACATTAAATGCTGCCAAAATTTTGGGAGTTGATGATAAAACCGGAAGTATTGAAGTTGGAAAAGATGCAAATATTATTATTGCTGATGGCGATATTTTAGATATGAAAAGCAGCAATATTTCTTATGCTTTTATTCAGGGTCGGCAAGTAAGTTTAGACAACAAACAAAAACAGTTATACGAAAGATATAAGTATAAATACAATATTAAATAACCAAAAAGCCCCGCATCAAAATATGCGGGGCTTTTGTTTTTACAAAGCAAAACTATTTCATTACGCTTGCAAAACGTATGATTTTTTTTCGGCTTTTTCTTTTTGCATTTCAATAGCTATCATGTTGTTAATAGAAGCCGCGGCTCTTCTTCCTTCGCCCATTGCAAGAATTACTGTTGCTGCACCCAATACGATATCACCGCCTGCAAAAACTTTATTCAATGAGGTTTTTTGTGTTTTATCAACTAAAACATTTCCCCATTTATTTACTTGAATTTGTGGCGTGGTTTGACTGATTAACGGCAACTTTATATCCTTCCAGAATATGGGTAAATGTGTTGAACCTAAAGCCATATTTTTCTGCAATGCGTATTGCAGATGTTATTTCGCTTTGCACATAAGAATGGCAAGTAATAAATCTTT
>Ga0181457_10048_pt1 | contig 11095 bp, 10 predicted proteins | sample InSIn4SAF170_FD_119058 | JGI IMG/M metagenome (GOLD analysis project Ga0181457, IMG submission 119058) | Clean room microbial communities from NASA Spacecraft Assembly Facility at Jet Propulsion Laboratory, Pasadena, California, USA -... ...
ATATTAACGAGCAATATCTGGCTGAATTTTTGACAGCACTCCAAGCAACGATTAACAAAATGTCGGCAGACGGCGAACGGATTTCTTATGTTCCATCAAAAAGCATGGAACTAAGCAAATACATGAGTGATGTGTTAGATGATAGTTGGCGTGAATTACGTGGCATGGAAGTTGTTTCTGTCGCTGTGGCAAGTATTTCGTACACTGACGATTCAGTGAAATTAATTAACATGCGCAACCAAGGAGCCATGTTAGGCGATGCCAATATTCGTGAAGGATTCGTTCAAGGCTCTATCGCTAAAGGCATGGAAGCTGCCGGTAATAATCCTGGTGGTGCTGCTCAAAGTTTCATGGGTATGGGTGTCGGTATGAATGCAGCCGGTGGTTTCTTTAATCAAGCATCTCAAACCAACCAACAACAAATGCAACAGCAACAAGCAGCAAAACAAGAAAATACGTGGACCTGTCCTGATTGTGGTACAGAAAACACAGGTAAATTCTGTAGCAACTGCGGAACAGCAAAACCTGAAGCCAAAAGTGCAAGTATCAAAATGAAATGTTCTTCTTGTGATGCGGTTATTGATTTAGCAAACGGTGTACCAAAATTCTGTCCAGAATGCGGCAAACCATTCCAAGGAGTACCAATCTAAATTTAGGAGGTTGTTGGTATGGAAGTCATTACACATAAATGTCCTAACTGTGACGGTGCGTTAACTTTTGATCCAAGCGATCAAAAGTTTCACTGTCCCTATTGTTTAAGCGTCTTCACAGAAGCAGAAGTCACCGCTTTTGAAGCCAGTCAAAAAGAAGCACGTTTAGCTGATACACCTGATGTCACAGAAACACTGACTGATTCATCAGAAGACACGGCTGAAAGCACCATGGACTTATTTCTCTGCCCTAGTTGTGGCGCTGAGATAGTGACCGATTCGACGACTGCAGCGACGTATTGCTATTTCTGTCATAATCCTGTTGTCCTTTCCGGTCGGCTCAGTGGGAAATTTTTACCAAATAAAGTGTTGCCTTTTGCAGTGGAAAAAGAAGTCGCAACGGAGAATTTCTTAAAGTGGGCACAAAAAAAATGGTTCGTTCCTCGCGCCTTCTTCAATAAAGATCAAGTGGAAAAACTAACTGGTGTCTATTTCCCTTATTGGGCAGTCGATGCAGAAGCTGATGGCGAAATTTCTGGAACGGGTACTTCGATTCGCGTTTGGCGTGTCGGTGACTTAGAATACACCGAAACCAAGCAATATGATGTCAATCGCAAAGGGAAATTAGCCTTTAGAGAATTAATTAAAAATGCGTTATCTAAAAACACACAACAAAAAATGGTTGAAGGCGTGCAACCGTTCCAACTAGATAAAGCCGTTGAATTTAAAAATCAATACTTGGCGGGTTTCCAAGCAGAAAAACGCGATATTGAATACCCGGATATTCAATCATCTGTTCGAAATGAGTTAGCCAATTATGGAGAAAATCTATTGAGCAATTCGGTGAGCGGCTATACAAGTTTTAGACGAAATCAGCAAAATTTCCAATTAACAAAAGAAGACAATCAATACGTTTTACTACCCGTTTGGCTGGTCACTTATCGTAGCAATGACCATTCAAAAAAAGTCTTCTATTACGCAATGAATGGACAAACCGGAAAAGTCAGCGGCGTCTTGCCAATTAGTTATAAAAAGTTGGGATTCACAACAGCCGGCATTTTTGCCGTCTTAGCAGCTCTCTTTATGATTGTGGGGTATCTGTTATGAAAAAATTTGCCTATCTTTTTTACGCTCTTTTTGGGATTATTTGTTTTTGCCGCACCTGCGTATGCAGCCGATGCGGTCAATGACGAAGCCGGACTATTTACCGAACAGGAAATTCAAGAATTAAATCAACTTGCCGAAGAATTAAACAACAAAATTAAAGGCGAAGTAGTTATTTTAACAACGAACCAAAGTTACAATGACCCGGAAGAATTTACTGATTTATATTTAAAAGATAAAGTGGGTATCGATAATAATGGTATGGCATTAATGATTAATATGTCCTATCGTGACTACCACATTTCAACATCGGGGAATATGATTGATTATTTAAACGATCGACGGATTAACAGTATGAAAGAATCGATTCAAGAATCTCTTTCAGCTGGAAATTATTTTAAAGCAGCGCAAAATTACTTGGTCGAAGCTAGTCAATATGTTTCTGATGGCGTTCCTAAAGGACACTATCGCATTGATCGTGAAACAGGGAAAATTACGTACTACAAAGCATTAACTTTGTGGGAAGCTTTTTTCGCGTTACTAGCAGCAACTATTCTTAGTTTGATTTTCTTCTTCGTAATTAAATCAAACTATCAACTAAAAATGGGTGGCTATCGCTATCCCTATAATGAAAAATCTTCTTTAAAATTAAGTCAGAAAGAAGATCGATTAACTAATTCCTTTGTCACTACTCGACGGATCCCCCGCAACACATCTAGCGGTGGTGGTTCTGGCGGTGGTGGCGGCAGCACTACGCACTCAACCGGTGGCGGCACATTTGGCGGCGGCGGTGGCAAATTTTAAAGTAAAACACCGTCGATTCAGTTTTTATACGCAATCGACGGTGTTTTATCATTCTCAGTTTAATTGTTTGGGATGAATCGGCGTCAGTTGATGGATAGAAACTAAATAACCTTGAACCATCATGCGATGATTAATTTTGCAGAAATAGATATGTTAAGATAATCCTGCCAAAATTATGGAAATGGCATCAGACAAAGACTCTATCCATTTACGTATTGCGTGTACCCCAAACACTATACTATTTTTTAGACAATATAGACAAAGTCAGAAAAAGAAATGAGGTGAATTGAGTCCATATGTTACGACATAAAGCCTATAAATTTAGAATCTATCCGAATCAAGAACAAGAACGATTCATTGTTAAAACAATTGGTTGTGCAAGAGTTATCTATAATTATTTTTTGAATTTGTGGCATCATGAATATGCGACTACTGGAAAAGGATTATCCTATCATTTCTTGCTCCGCCATGCTGCCACAAATGAAGCGAAATCCAAAGACCAGTTGGTTAAAGGAAGTGGACAACATTGCAATTCAATCCTCAGTGAAACACCACTTCATAAAATTACCGAAGTTAGGAAAGGAATAGTTTTTCAACGTATGATGCCGTCCATATAGTGATTAAGGCGGAATTATTCATGCCTTCTTTCACAAAAAAACAGTTTTTTTCTTTTTTGTAACTAAACATTTTTGTAAATTTTCAGAATAATGACAATACTTAGAATTAGTGATATACTATCAAAAAATAAAGGAGTGGTCTTATGACAATTGATTGGAATAATTTAGGCTTTGATTATATAAAAACACCTTGGCGTTTCCTTGCGAAATGGCAAAATGGCGCTTGGAATGACGGCGAACTAACCGAAGACAATGTCTTACATATTAGCGAATCTTCACCTGCATTGCATTATGGACAACAATGTTTTGAAGGATTAAAAGCGTATGGTCGTAAAGACGGCGGTGTGAATTTATTCCGTCCTGATGAAAACAGCAAACGGTTAAATCGTAGTGCCGATCGTTTACGAATGCCACAAGTTCCTGAAGAACTATTTTTAAAGGCAGTCAAAGAAGTGGTTAAAGCAAACCGTGCGTTTGTGCCTCCATATGGCACTGGAGCAACCTTATATATCCGTCCCCTATTAATTGGTGTTGGCGATATCATTGGGGTGAAACCTGCTAATGAATTTATTTTCACTGTTTTCTGTATGCCAGTGGGTCCTTACTTTAAAGGTGGATTAGCACCAACAAACTTTATCGTTTCTGATTACGACCGTGCCGCACCAAATGGCACAGGTGCCGCTAAAGTTGGTGGAAACTATGCCGCTAGTCTACTTCCTGGTGAAGAAGCACATAAAAAGAATTTTTCAGACTGTATTTATTTAGACCCTGAAACCCATACAAAAATTGAAGAAGTTGGTTCTGCAAATTTCTTTGGTATTACAAAAGACAATGAATTTATTACCCCTAAATCACCATCTATTTTGCCAAGTATTACCAAATATTCACTATTGCATTTAGCAGAACACACTTTAGGCTTAAAAGCCATTGAAGGTGATGTTTCCTTAAATGAATTAGATAAATTTGTCGAAGCGGGTGCCTGTGGAACAGCGGCAGTCATTTCACCAATTGGCGGTATTCAAACACACGACGAGTTTCATGTCTTTTATAGCGAGACAGAAGTCGGTCCAGTGACGAAAAAATTATACGATGAGTTAGTTGGCATTCAATATGGTGATCGTCCAGCACCAGAAGGTTGGATTTTTGACGTAGAATAAGCCTAAGGACACTGTTATGGCAGTGTCCTTTTTTTGCGTACTTCTAGCAACTCTTGTTATACTAAGTTGTATGACAATCTATTTTGAAAGGAAGAATGCTATGTCACATATATTTCCCAAAAATTTCTTATGGGGTGCCTCCATTAGCGCCCATCAAACAGAAGGAGCTTATCTTGAAGATGGCAAAGGATTAAGTGTCCAAGATACACGACCACGTGATAACCACGAGATTGCCGACTTTACGGTAGCTTCAGACCATTACCATCATTACAAAGAGGATATTCGCTTATTAGCTGAATTAGGCTTAGATGTCTTTCGTTTCTCCATTGCGTGGACGAGAATTTTTCCTCAAGGACGTGGTGAAGTCAATCAAGCAGGAATCGAGCATTACAACAAGGTCATTGATGAATGTCTCAAATACAATATTCAACCGTTTGTTACTTTAAATCATTTTGATTTGCCTCAAGCGTTGGAAGATGAAGGTGGTTGGTCTGTTCGTAGTACGGTAGATGCTTTTGCCGCTTATGCCCAAACAGTGTTTGAAGCGTATGGCGATCGTGTCAAGAATTGGTTAACGATTAACGAACCAAATATCATGTTATTAGTCGATAAAAAAATTCTGGGCAAAGAAATTCCGTTGCAAGAAAAATACCAACAATTTCATCATTTAATGATGGCCGAAAAGTATGCGTTTAAACTTTGCCATGAACTGGTAACTGCAGGAAAAATCGGACCCGTGCCCAATATTTCTTTAGTTTATCCAGCCACTAGTAAACCTACAGATAATCAAGCCGCACTTTATTTCAACAGCGTTCGTAACTGGGCATATCTTGATTTTTCTTGCTTTGGTCGTTACAATGCCGTTTTTAAAGATTATTTGAAGCAAAAAGGTGTTGAAATTGCCTTTGCAAAAGAAGACGAAGAAATGATGCGTACCCACTTCCCAGATTTTGTTGCCATGAATTTCTACACGACCGTTACAGTTGAAAAACCTGTCAAAAAAGATGGGATGTCAGATGGCATCAGCGACCAACAAAGTGAAGATATTATGGAATGGGGCTTTTACAAGGGATATACCAATCCGTTCTTACAAAAAAATGAATTCAATTGGACAATTGATCCAGATGGTTTAAAAACCACGTTGCAAACATTATATGACCGTTACCACTTACCAATTATCATTACCGAAAATGGCTTAGGTGCGCGGGATGAATTAACCGCTGACGGAAAAATTCACGATAGTTATCGAATTAACTATTTAGAACAACATATTGGACAATGCCTCCAAGCAATTGAAGCGGGTGTTGACTTATTTGGTTATAGCCCATGGTCTGCGCTTGATTTAGTAAGTGTTCACGAAGGTATTAGCAAGCGCTATGGTTTTATTTATGTCGATCGTACAGAAGACAACGAAAAACAATTGGCACGTTATAAAAAAGATAGTTTTTATTGGTACCAACAATTAATTCAAACCAATCAATTACCGTCGTAGAAAGGAGAATTTCGAATGAATCGTCTCTTTCAATTTTTAGAAACCAAATTAATGCCACCACTGAATAAAGTCGCTAATTTACGTTTGATACGTGCAATTATGCAAGCTGGGATTATTACGGTCCCTTTTACTATTGTGGGTTCTATCTTTTTAATTATCAATAATTTACCGCAAATCATCCCACCACTCGCTCCGTTTTTTGAGCAAACGTTGTTGAAGTTTTCACCTTTATATAGCGTGATTACAACGATGTCGATTGGGTCCCTTGCTATCTTTTATGCGTTAGCGACAGCGTATTACTTAACTGAAAGCTATCGACAAGAAGACAAAGAATTGAGTAGTTTTGTAGGGGCAATCTTAGGTTTATTTGCTTTCTTATTAACAATTATTCAAGTCGATATTACGAACGAAGGCGCGCAACTCATCCAACAAACCAACGATACGTCCATTATTTATAATGGGGTCGCCATGGGTGCTTGGGTCACACGTTTTGGTGGTATCGGAATCTTCATCGGGATTTTAACTGCGATTTTAGCGACTCAAATTTATCGCTTCTGCTTGCGTAAGAAATTAACCATTCGCATGCCAGAAGGCGTTCCTGATGGGGTCAGTAAAGCTTTTGCTTCTTTGATTCCAGCAATCTTTATCGCTTTTACAATGCTTCTAATTAATGGTGTTTTAGCAACTTTCCATACAGATTTGCATGGTTTATTATCTAAACCATTTGAATTCGTAAAAGAATTAACAGGTTCATGGTTAGGTATCGTCGTTATTATGCTGTTGATTCATTTGTTGTGGGCTGTTGGTGTACATGGAACAGCAATCATCAAAAACAGCTTTATCAATCCTATTTTACTCGTATCCTTAACAGAAAATATTAATGGTGGAACCAATATTTTTGCCGGCGACTTTACGAATATGTATATTTTCTTAGGCGGAGCTGGTAGTACGTTAGGTTTAGTTTTGTTGATGATGTTTGTAGCAAAATCGGATCAGTTAAAAATCTTAGGGCGTGCAGCGATTTTACCTGGGCTATTTAACATTAATGAACCCGTGATTTTTGGGGCACCGATTGTGTATAATCCCTATCTGATTATTCCTTTTATTGTCACACCGATCGTTAATGTATCTATTGCCTATTTTGCCACCGCCTTTGGTTTTGTTAACAAAATTATTTCTGGTATTCCTTGGATTTCACCAATTGGCATTGGCGCTTTTTTAGGAACAGGCGGCGATTATCGTGCAGTACTTATTGCGCTGATTAATTTAGCTATTTCAATCATCATTTATTATCCATTTTTCAAAATGTACGATGGAAAATTATATACAGAACAACAAAAAAACTAGTGGGAAAATTGAACTGCTCCCTGTCAAGTAGACAGTGAAAAAAACAAAAAAGAATTGTTCGAGTGCTACTCGAACTGGCCTTCAAAGGAGAGAGAAAGTTTCTTTTTCTCTCTCCTTTGACAGGTTATTAGAAGCCCTTAAGCGACGATCTTATTTCTGATTTCTATCGGAGTGAGACCGTCGTATTTTAATGTGATTCGTTCGTGATTATAGAAATGGATATATTCCTCTATATCTGCGACCAAAGCTTCTCTCGTGTCATAGTTATTCAAGTAATAACGTTCTGCTTTAAGCGTCCCCCAAAAGCTTTCAATCGGCTGATTATCCAGACATTTAGACACGCGGGACATACTGGTAGTAAAGTTGAAGCTCTTTCGCAAGGCCTGGTAAGCATGGGAAGTATATTGAAAGCCTCGGTCACTATGGACCAACGGATGAACATCTTTATTGCTTTCAAACGCCTGTCTGAGTGTTTTCATTACAATCGCGTTATCATTTCTAGCACTCAGGACATAGGCAACGATTGACTTATCCCAAAGATCAACGATGGCACTGAGGTATTCTTTCTGACCCTTCCCGTATTTAAACTCCGTCACATCTGTACACCAAATTTGATTGGGGGCTGTAGCGGAATCAAAGGCGCGATTCAAAAGATTCTCTGCCAGATGAATCGGATGGGACCGTTGCCAAGAAGGGCGAGGACGTCGAATGACCGAGTAGAGACCTAAAATACGCATGATACGACGGATTCTTTTGACATTGTACTTCGTTTTCAATTCCTTATTCACAGCCACGGTCATTCGACGGTAACCATAAATTTTCTTAGTCTTGAGATGAATCTCCGTGATCACTTCCGCTAGGCGACACGTTTCTTTCTCAAGTTGGGTCGGCACTCGTTTCAACCATTTGTAATAGCCCTGTTTTGAGACGTTTGTGATGACACACAATCGACTAACTGGCCAGTGACGCTCCTGGGTGAGCTCCTTGATCGCTAAAAAGGTTTCTTCTTTTCTAGAAAGAGTTAGCGATTGAACCTTTCCCGAATTTCCCGCAACTTTTTTTGAACAGCTACCTCCATCTCAAGCTGTTCTTTTTCCGCTTGTAGTTTCTTATTTTCCAATTTGAGACGATCCAATTCTGTTAATTCTTCTGATTCCTTCTTGCGCCCACGACCATCTTTCAATCCTTCTTCTCCAAGGGACTGATACTTGCGAACCCATGAATAGACCTGTTGGTAGCTGACCTGATAGTTTTCCATTGCCTTCCCATAATCAAGTTCATGTGCAATCGTGTACTGTACAATTTCCAGTCGTTCTTTGTAGGTTGTTTTTCTGCCTTGATTCATTTTGGATGATGCACTTCCTTTACTAGTGGCTTTGATTTCAATACCCTTAGTATACTTGGAAATCCATTGTCTTAATACACTGGAACTGGAAATATGATATTTTTTAGTGACTACACGTAATGACTGCCCGTGATCTACGACGGCTTTCACCGCGGCCTTCTTTGTTTCTTCAGAATATCTTGTCCAGGTCTTCCGTTCTTTCAGACCTTCGATTCCCTCTCTTTCATAGTTAAAAATCCAGTCCGACAAGGTATTATTTCCTACACCAATTCTTTTCGTTTCTGCATGGATAGATGTTTTGGACTGAAGAACCTGAGTAATGGAGAATACTTTTTCTTCTACGCTAAATTTTACTCTTTTGGACATACGAAAAACTCCCAACATAATAGATTAGAAATTTTGTTTTTTTCTAGTGTCTACTATATTGGGAGCATATCAAATTCCCGCTAGTTTTTTTGGTAAACAGAGATACGTTCTTCCAAGTGTGCTTGACGTGGATTATGACCAAGTTACGGTCATGTTCAATGTCGCCAATACGAAGGATACTCTTTTCGTATTTAGAAAATGAACAAATTCCTTATGCCAATTTACACACCCAAAAAGCAACGTTAAATGATTTTTTCTTAGAAATTACTGGAAAAGAACTACGAGATTACGGAGGAGATTTGATGTTTTGGCATTTGTTTTATTATCGCTTAAAAGTCTTACTCAAAATTCTCAAGTGGTGTGTTTGTCCCATCAGAATTTTTGCCCGATATTGTCAATAAAATTGCGGCTTTCACACCTACGTATTGGTTTGTTAGAAGTAATATGTTAATCGGCGAGACCATTACGTATGATACGAAGTTTTTTGAAGCACTTGGTTTAAATTTCTTCGTGTTACTCGCTTTTTCAGCAGTCTTTATGGTACTTCATTTTATGAATATGCGCGAAGGGTTAGTCTCACTTATCCCGCATAAACGAACCACACGTTAAATTCATAAGAAAACAGACAAACATCCGCACGACAGAGCAGTCTTTAGCTCTATCGTGCGGATGTTTATTGTTACATAGGCATTTTGCATCGCCTATTTTTGTTTTATTAATATTCGCCTTTTTTCCAGAAATCAGTAATCGCGCCTTTTGCTGAGCTAGAAACGATATGCGCATATTTACCAAGTGCCCCACGAGAATGTAATGGTGGAATCACTACCGTTTCACGACGTTTCGCTAATTCTTCGTCGGATACTTTCATCGTAAGTTCTTTCGTATCTTGGTCAAGAATCACAGTATCGCCTGTTTGTAATAGGGCAATTGGGCCACCATCTTGTGCTTCTGGTGCAATATGACCAACAACTAATCCATACGTTCCACCTGAGAAACGTCCATCTGTTAGCAATGCTACAGTTTCACCTTGTCCTTTACCAACAATCATACTAGAAAGTGATAACATTTCTGGCATTCCAGGTCCGCCTTTTGGTCCTACATAACGAACCACTACCACGTCCCCATCAACGATTTCATCTGTTAAGACCGCTTGAATGGCTTCTTCTTCTGTATTGAACACTTTCGCAGGACCTTCATGACGACGAACTTTTACGCCCGATACTTTCGCAACTGCGCCATCAGGAGCTAAGTTTCCGTGAAGATCAATCAATGGACCATCTTTACGTTTTGGATTTTCTAATGGCATAATTACTTTTTGGCCTTCTTTTAATGAAGGAACTTCTGCTAAGTTTTCAGCAATCGTTTTCCCAGTTACAGTTAAACAGTCACCATGGATAAAACCATTTTCATATAAATATTTCATTACGGCTGGTACGCCACCAACTTCATATAAATCTTGGAACACATATTGTCCACTTGGTTTTAAATCAGCTAAATGTGGGACTTTTTCTTGGAAGTCGTTAAAATCATCCAATGTCAACTCTACGTTTGCGGCATGTGCCATCGCCATTAAATGCAAGATGGCATTTGTTGAACCACCCAATGCCATAACAACAGTAATTGCATTTTCAAATGCTTTACGCGTCATAATATCTTTTGGATAAATTCTTTTTTCTAACAAGTTTAAGACTGCTTCACCCGCTGCTTCAACGTCACGTAATTTTTCTTCAGTTGTTGCTGGGTGTGAAGAAGATCCTGGTAAGCTCATGCCCATCGCTTCAATCGCAGAAGCCATTGTATTCGCAGTGTACATACCACCACATCCACCAGGTCCAGGGCAAGCATTACATTCAATCCGACGAACTTCTTCAGCAGTCATATCGTTATGATTCCATTTTCCGATCGCTTCAAATACAGAAACTAAGTCAATATCTTTGCCATCTAAGTTTCCAGGTGCAATCGTTCCACCATAAACAAAGATAGATGGAATTTCTGTATTGGCAATAGCAATCATACAACCCGGCATATTTTTATCACAACCACCGATAGCTACAAAAGCATCACAGTTATGGCCGCTAATAGCTGTTTCTACTGAATCCGCAATAATATCACGTGAAGGCAATGAATAACGCATCCCAGGCGTTCCCATCGCAATCCCATCAGCAACGGTAATTGTTCCAAATTGGACAGGCCAGCCGTAATGAAATATTTAT
>Ga0181457_10052_pt1 | contig 10959 bp, 10 predicted proteins | sample InSIn4SAF170_FD_119058 | JGI IMG/M metagenome (GOLD analysis project Ga0181457, IMG submission 119058) | Clean room microbial communities from NASA Spacecraft Assembly Facility at Jet Propulsion Laboratory, Pasadena, California, USA -... ...
TTTAACGAGCGTAATGATTTGGCCGCAAAGTATCCCGAAAAAGTAGAAGAACTAAAAAAGCTGTTTGATGAACTGGCCGCAAAAAATAATTTATATCCGTTGATAGACTGGCAGGACGTGTTTACAAGAAAAATACACCAAACCGAAGCCACCAAAGGAAAAACTCTTCAGCAACTTGGCGAAAAAGTAACCAAGTCAACCGAAGAAAAATAGCAATAATAATTATCGGGGCTGTAATGCAATGCTTTGTGGCAGCGTACTGCAGCCCTTTTTTAATTAAATTTTTTTATGATTTTACACGATGCTTTTCTTATAATAAAAAAAATATTGGTAGGGATTTTTTTGTTCCTCATACCATTTGCCATATTGTTTTTTGGTTTATGGCTTATTCAAAAACTATAATCAACTAACCGGAATGAAAATAGAAAAACGAGTAGCACAAAAAATTTTTAAAGATTTATTGCTGAGCATTTTTATTTATGCTTTGCCCATATTATTAATGTTTGCATGGTTTTATACAACCAAACAAAAACCCTGGTTAAACAACCAAAAACAAATTCAAATAAAAAAATAAAAAAATATATGATTCATTACATCGAGCTTATTTTTAAAAATCTTGAAACTTGGGGTTTGTTGGTGATAACTGTTTTGTTGGGCATTGTTGAATTTATTGTTGGCTTATATGATAAGCGCTGGACAACCAATGAAAAAATTTTAGATTTCACTTGCTTTTTCGGTAACCGTTTTGTGGTGCGCCCGTTTGTAGCCTACTTTGGATTAAAGTTTTTGCCGTGGGTTTTGCTCAGTTACAAAGACACTTTTGCATGGGTTCCGTTTTTCTGGGGATTTTTGATCATTGCCATTGCCGACGATTTAACACAATACTGGTATCATCGGTTGCATCATCAAATTCCATTTTTGTGGAGGTTTCACCGCACACACCATTCGGCGCCAAACATGGGCATGGCAATGGCCGGAAGACAGAACGTGATCTATACCATTTTTTTCTCGCAAATATATTTAACCACAACTTTGGTCTATCTGGGTTTAGGTTATCCGGCATTGTTTGTTACAGTAATAAAATCTATCATCACCACATTTGCTCATTCAAGTTTAAAATGGGATAAACCTTTTTACGAAAAACGTTGGCTGCATCCTGTGGCTTGGGTTTTAGAGAGAACTATTTCAACACCGGCAACACATCATGCACACCATGCAGATACACACGGCGACGGCATTGGTTATTACAAAGGAAATTTTGGAAATATGTTTTTTTTGTGGGATGTTATTTTTAAAACATCGCTTATTACACGGCAATATCCGGCGAGTTACGGAATAAAAAATTACCAGTCCGAAGAATGATACGTGCAATTTCTCTGGCCGCTTTTTAAATCCAAGAAACAGGGTAGCGAGTTATCGTTAAATGGACCTGAAATTGCAGAATAATTGTCGAAGATATCTAACTTAAAATGTAAGGTACTCGTATAATAATCGTCATGAATGTAAGACAATAGTTTAACGAAAGAAAAATTGTTTTAATACCATGCAAAGATTACTGTTATTGATGCTTATGCTTTTATCATCACCATCAAAAAATATGTTTGCTCAAACTACTTCTCCGCAAAAGATATCGGAGGCAGTTTGCAATGGTATCCGGCAGGATTAATTGCTACATGCGTTTCGAAAAGTTTTACGATCCGCAAAGCGCCATATCATTTCGTATCGGCGGCAACTTTGCAAACAGAAAAGATTTTAGTCCTTACAACGAAAACGAAAAAGGTAATGGCTTTGGGGCAGGCATTGGATATAATCGTTATCTTAATTTAAAGAAAGGAAAAATAGTATTGGCGCAGATACCGATATCTGGAACATGTGGATTCACTGGCGCAACAATATCGGGCAACCAAACGAAACCAATTGAACAACCTACACACTGGTGTTACAGCTGTGGATAGAGGCGGGCTATTTTTATCCTGCTGGTAATCGCCGGTTCAAATTGGCATTACTACCGGCTTTGGCAGGGAAATAAATATAATTACAAACGGTAAAGAGGCAGGGCAGGGATGGATGAACAGTTTACTCCTCCATATTAATTATGCTATTAAATAAACTTTGTAAGGATATGACTGTTATAACGACTATACTTTAAATTTTTATTATGAAGAATATTTTATTCGTTGCAGTTTTTCTTGGGCTTGTTATTTATGTTATTGCAGCCAATCTTCCTGCAACTGTTTCGGGTGAAGGCATACATTTTTACGAAGGTTTGTTTTCCGAAGTATTAAAGAAAGCGAAAGAAGAAAATAAACTTGTTTTTGTAGATGTTTCGGCCAGTTGGTGCGGCTACTGTAAAAAATTAAAACGCAATGCTTTTTCCGATAAACAGGTGGGCAGTTATTTTAACGAACACTTTATTAATATTGATATTGATGGCGAAAAGGGCGAAGGCGCAGCAATTGCACAGCAATATAATGTACAGGGATATCCCACACTTTTTGTGATCGATAAAGACGGGAAAGTTATTTTATATTCTTCGGGATACATGGGTACACATGATTTAATGAAATTTGGAGAAACAGCTTTTAAGAAAATAAGTGACTCATCAAAATAATATTATGATAGAAGTTTAAAATGATTAAGCGAAGGATAGCACACTGATAACACGGATGAAACAGATATGCACAGATAAATTTTAAAATGCGTAAGAGAACAGATTAACGCATATAATGTCGCTTTGCGACATTCAATCTGTTATCGTCCGTACATTCTGTGTTATCAGTGTTCCATTAAATAGCACACTGATGACACGGATGAAACAGATATACACAGATAAATTTACAATTAGGCTTCTTCGGAAATCAATATTTCAACAAGCTTGCGAAAGATGATTATAAAAACTAAACTCTAAAAAAAGAAAAACTAAAATGGGAATAACTAAAAACTAAATCGTTGAATGAAATGTCGGGTTGGGCCTGCTAAAACCAATTATAAAAAACTAAAAACCAATTCGTGTAATTCGATATAATTCGTGTAATACAAAGAAAAAATTAAATCATTCTATAAATAAACTAATAAACCATTAAACTAAAAACCAATTCGTGTAATTCGATATAATTCGTGTAATAAAAAAGAATAGTTTCATCAACCTTTATCAACAAAACAGATGAGCAAAGAAATTATTGTACAATCAATCATTACCTGCCCAAAATGTGGCTATCAAAAAGAAGAAACAATGCCTGTTGATGCCTGCCTGTTTTTTTACGAGTGCGAAAACTGTAAAACAAGACTCAGGCCAAAAGAAGGTGACTGTTGTGTATTTTGCAGTTATGGCACAGTAAAATGTCCGCCAAAACAATTGGGGGCATCTTGTTGCTGAAATAGTAGTAAGGTCACAAAATGAAACGCCGCATATCCGTTAAAAATGAAATCTTCAGAACCTGTTTTGCTGTCCAAATCCATTAATGCAAATGCTCATGTTTGTAGTTTATTGCTGTTTTCCAACCTTGCCCCTGTTGCGTATTTTTCACCAACAGGATTTAGGTAAAACCGGCAGGTGAAAACACACTGCCGGGGCAGTACTTCATTTTATTTAACTGTATTGAGAGAAACACCGACAAACCACAAAAAAGAATCTCAATTGAAATATATTAGTTGAGATTCTTTTTCCATAAATTTATCAAGTATCTTATTGGATTGAGTTTGTAATCCCATCTGAAAAGTTGTGGGTTAAATCCACTTTTACAATTAGTGCTAAGTGGATTTGCAAATCCTACTCAATATAAATAAAGAAGCTGCTTCGTCAATTTGAGGCAACTTCTTTTTTTGATCCTTTATATATTTATTACAGCACCAAAATGTTTTTTGTACTTTAGATAGGCAGGATTGGAATAGGTGGTGGGGGTGTATAAACATAAGTCATTCCATAAATTGAAACATTAGTTGGCGATGTGTTATCTAATACAAACTGACCTGTGACCGTTAAAAAACCATCTGCAGAAATGCCCTGTTGTGTAGCATAACTGCTAAAGGTTGGTAAAGATGGAGCAGAAATTTCAGGATGTAGTGGATTTGGTTGCCAATTTATGAAATTAACAAAAGCTTCCTGATAATTCTTTATAGCAGCTCGCACATTTGGATTCCACTTAATACCAGTGGCAAGAAGGACTGTGAAATAAGGACCAGATTGAGCAAAGCCTACAACAACATCGCCAGTTACAGCAGAAATCAAATAAGGGGTATAAAGTTGCCCATTTTGGGACGAAGAGATGTTTAAAGGGTGTATAAAACTACCTCCAAAATTTAAACCAGGGCCATAGGCTGAATAATATGTACCATCCGCCAATAAATGAATATCAGCCTTTGCAAAATTACCATTTATTCCAGTTGGACTGGTCATTACACTATTTTTCGGAATTGAGTTACTTTTTGTTTCATTAATTGCATCTTTAGAACAAGATGTAAAAGCTAATAAAAAAACAATGGCTATATTCAACCATATAAATGTTTTTTTCATTGGTTTAGAGTTAATTTTTTCTCCCCTGTCTAACGCCATGGTTTGTTAATGTTCAGCGGTTTTATTTACTTGCTTTGCTGCAAGGTTTCCGGTTTTAAGTTATGCAACTCATCGGCCGTGTTTGCTTCCCGATACTGTTTATAGTACAGTAACTTCCTTTTTTATTTGTGGTTTATCCGTCAATAAACCAAGAGTTAATTAAGGAGTAAGCTCTCTTTTTTATGCGCAATATTTTTTTAAGAACTAATTAGTTTTTACTTTTCTTTTAATCATGCTTCGACAAGCTTAGCAAGACAATACACTCAACAGCTAACATCATAAATCAACCAACTTCAAACAGTTTGCTCCTTCGTCGGAAAGACAAATAAACTCGGCAGCATATCCACCATTCAACGTTCAGCATTTAACCTTACTATTCTTATAATCAGTAAAAAATCAATTTTATAGAACAAGCAATTATTGGGGGAGGCTGCTTGTTGTTCGTAAAATCCTGTTTAAGTGTTTATAATTAAACTTGGGGGTGAGCTTTTTAACACCTAAAATTCATGACATAAAAATATAGACATTTTTCTTTATAAAAAATAGGGCATATCCCTACATTTTGCTAAATACATGGGTAGTTTCCCTACATTTTATAGAAAATAATACAAGTTAACATATTATGTTATTTCCACTGCCGTATTTTCAGTTACATTGCAACAGATATTTTTTACATATTTTAGTTCCTGTTATAACTTTATAAAAAAGCAATAATGCTAAACCTTGCAGTAGTTGACGATAACCCGAAATGGGTATTGATGGCGGAAAACTATATTAAAAATATGGATGATTGTTTGTTAACGGCAAAACTCAACGACGGCTTCGATTTTGTTGGATGGTGTTATCATAATAAACAATTACCCGATATTGCACTGGTAGATGTTGAAATGCCTAAAATGGATGGTGTGCAGTTAACCGATTTTTTGACCGAACATTTTCCTGCAATTAAAGTTATTGCTGTTTCATCTCATACTAACATAGAACCTGTGGAAGATATGCTTGCCTGCGGCGCTTACGGCTATGTAAGTAAATTATACGATATGAAGAACCTGCCAATGGGTATCAGGGAAGTAGCCAGTGGCAATGTTTATATAGACCCAATATTACAATTAGAGAATATTAACCGTACACAATTGATGGCCGGAAGAAAAAAACAAAAGCAATTGCAGGATAAACTAAAACTATCGGCCAAACAAAAAGAAATTATTGCGTTATATAGTACAACTGCCGGGCAAAAAGAAATTGCCGATGCATTATCTGTTTCTTCAAAAACAGTAGAGAAAAGAGTTAAAACCGTTTCGGGTAAATTGAAAGTTTTAAGCCGTCAGGAATTTACTATACAAAGTTTGCGTAAGGGATTTACCCGACTGGCGCGGATTTTTAATTAATTGCAGCATTACTGTTAAAACTCTGCGTTGAAAACAACAAAATATTTATTAACCAATATCTTGTTATATTCATCTTGCAACAATAGGCTATTTGCTTCTTGATTTAGCCGCACTTGCTTCGTATCAAGTCCGTTAATTAGTGGACTTGATACGAAGCAAACAGGAATCAGGTATTGATAAATTATGAGCAAATAGTGTTATCAATACACTTACAGTTTTCAATATATGCTAACACAGCATAACTGAACTCTTTAGTATTTAGAATGTACATCAATATATTAGAAAAATAATAAGTTTTATTTAACAATGCAGTATAATTCATTGTTGGTCAGAAAACCGCAACAACGGCGAATTCGGGAACACCTGTAAATTACAAGTTCGTTGTTTCTCTTTGCTTAAACTTGTTCGTTATATTTGGAATCAAAATCTACCATCCATTCAATTCCATATTTATCTCTAAACATACCAAAATAGGAGCCCCAGGGACTGTCGGAAATTGGCATTTCAATTTCCCCGCCTGCCGAAAGCCCATTAAACAGCTTGTCGGCTTCCTCTTTACTTTCTGCACTAATTACAATCTTACTTCTGTTTTCTCTTTCATTTGTCCGTCCCATTATTTCCGGAACATCATTTGCCATTAAAACACTTTTACCGATTGGCAAAGCAATATGCATTATTTTGTTTGCTTCATTTTCTGATACCGGAAATTCAGGGCTTGCCAGATCTTTGAAACGCATAATTTTTGCGAACTCTCCGCCAAATACCGATTTATAAAAATTAAATGCTTCTTCAGCATTGCCGTTGAAATTAATGTGTGGATTGATGAGTGCCATGATTTTTAATTTTAATCCAAATGTAATGCTCAATAATTAAATTAGTGCTGTGTAAATGCGTCAAAAAAAAGGTGGTTTGCGTCAGGAGTTTACATGCTTATAGCCACAAATAGGCTAAAATTGCCAATTACAATAACGCCAAACCCCATGCTGGCAGCAGCCAAACTTTTAAACGATGTCTGCTTGTTAATTGTTCAAGAATTTTGAGACTGTTTTAATTCCCAATTATTCACATCAACACCTTTTATTAAAAGCCATAAACTAAGTGATGTTTCTCCAACAAGGACGGGCAATATTATAATCGGAAAAGTCCAAGCTGTTAATTTAGGTGCAAGAATAAGTGTAAAACTATTGGTCAGATATCCTATTCCCGCTATTTGAATTAAAATACCGAGAAGCTTTGGGAGAAAACCAGATTTGAAAATTAGATACCCATGAACAAAGAAACAACATCCAAGGAATAGTAGTGAAATACTATATCCAAAGCTATGAGATTTGATAGCAAAATTAGTCAACGAGTAAACCTGCTCTGAAGTAAAAGCTTTATTGGTTCCTTGGCTTATCAAAGGAAATAATGCTGCAGTAAGATTTAGAACCGCTACAACTTGAACGATAATAGATATCAGCCGAAAAAATGTTGCAAGCAAATTCAGGTTTTTGTGAACGGGTCTCAGCAGAAAAAAATATATCATTGCTAAAACGATTGTGCAAATGAGAGATAGATATTCGACTAAGATACCAATGCGCCACAATGGTTCAGATGCAATAAGATTATTTGCTGTTGCTGCAGGATTGTTTGCTACAATTAACTTTCCGCGAAAGAAGAACTCACTAGAAAGTCCAGCTACTATTATTATTAAATAGAGTATTCCACCAAGTCTTGCATAAACTTGTGGTGAATATTTACTTAGCGTAGTATCTCTGTTCATTTATTATTGATCTTAATTTTAACTAATGCTCCAAGGTCGGTCGATTAATAAGGCGGAAGATTGGTTATTGCCAACGTTCACGCATTTGCGTTGATGCGGTATTTGAAATTATGTTGTTGAATAAATTGTTTAGTTCAGTAAAGATAAAAAGTTCAGCAATTGCATTGTCGTCCAGCCGCATTAACGCAAATGCTCATGTTAGCTGGCGTTGTTGTTACTTTAAGTTTGCTAGGACTAACAATTCTTGAACAACTGTCCGTAATTCGGATTTAATTTCGTCAATGTCGTTGCGTATTGCATTGAATCTTCTACTGTGTGCTGATTTGTCGCCAATGTCTTTTAATTTAGGTAAAGCATTTTTTGTATTTCTTCCCAATGTCCAGCTCGTTTCAGCCAATGTAATATTGATTAAGTCTTTTAAATAAACATAGTCACCGTTTTTTTTTATTTTACTCTCAATGTTATGCTGTTCGAAAACTTCTATTATTAATGTCTCTAAAAGTCTTCTAATCATTACTGCACAAGCATCAAACCAACCATACTCGTAACACCCATTGATTTGATTTGCAATTTTCTCGATATAACTTCTTGTTCCGTTAACTAAAGGCTTATAAACAATATTTTGGCTTTTAGATTCAAACCCTTCGGCAGGCGGTAGCCATTCTTTAGGTGAAATGCTATCTATTCCTTTTGCAATTGTCAAGAATTTTTCAAATGAACTATTAGTCATTTACTTGATTTTTATAAACGTATTTTGCCATATTTTCAAATATACTTTTTATTTGGTCAGATGATGCGTCTGAGGAAATGTGTATTTGAATATTAATATTTAAGTCTGGTCCAGAACTTTGTTTGTGTCCACTTCCTGTTGGTGGTGATTTTTGTTCAAGTTTTTCTTCCTGGTTTATTTTTATTTTAGGTTTTGTTTGAGCTTTGGCTAGTTTTGACTTTACATCTTTAATTTTTGTTGAATTTGTTGTTGTGGTAGGATTTGGGTCTGCCTCAACTAAAGCAACATAAAATGCAACAATTCGACTTGCAGCAGAATTGCCAACACTTGTGTGGTTCATGAACCATTTTTTAATTCGGTCGCGATTTAAATCTTTGTCAGGGAATGCGTCACGTAAACCTTGCGGATAAATTTTCTTAACTATTTCATCACAAAATTTTGGATATAAATCATCATCTCGAAATTTCTTTGCTAGGTCCTGATTAATTTTCCCTTCATTGTCCAATAATCCAATTTGCCTCAAGGATGGTAAAATATTAGCCTTAGCAGAAGTTTCTGTCATATCTAAAACTGTCGCTAAATAGTTTGATGAAATAGTTCCGGGAATACTTCTTTTAAATTGTGCCCGTAGGTTATTCCAATGCATTACAGGAATGTTTGGAAAAAATTTTGTCTCTGTTGTCATATGGAAAGTTTTGGTTTACAATGTCAGCTAACACTTAAATATACGCCATAATAGTTATTAATTCGTTTTATAACCTATTCATCCGCACAAACATTCTTCCCATTTTTTATATTATTGGGTTGGCAATTACAGCCGGCATCTTTTTATTGCTGCAATTACACAAGTGCATATTTTAAAATCCGGCAGGTTAAAAACTTAAAATTTCAAGCGGGGGTTATAATGAAATTTAAAAATACAAGTTATGTGTTTTTAATAGTATATCATAAAATAATTTTCTGTTTGTCATAGCGGCAGAAACCAGTAATTTCTTTGTTAGTGCATATTGCCGGAGTACAGCCAGGATAGAAATTAATTTTAAAAGCTGTAGTTTTGGCAGAAGAGTACTACGCTGTTGATATCCATCCATCCTGTATGGATGCTATATAGATGCGGTATGGATGCGGTATGGATACTGTATGAGAATAGTATGAAAACCTTATTACCATACCTTCCTTATGTTTAGATATTACCTTCTTCGTGACTGCTTCGTATATGCTGCTCTTTTAACGAAGGATGGACGAATCAGAAACGAATAAAGCACGGCCGTGAAACGAGTGTCTTGTACTGAAAAAACCTTACAGTTTATATGTTATTCCTGCTATAGGTTTACAGTGAACAACAATAGTATGAACCATGTTTTACTTTCCTTACACCTGATATAAATTAATTTTAGGGGTAGTGATTGAAGAGTCGGTAGCCCACTGTCTATAGTCTATGGTCTGTTGTCCATGCCCCATCACCTATCATCCATCATCCACCATCTTGCCATCGCTGCTAAACACAAACCAAAAGATGGATTATTGAAATTGTATTTATCTTCACTGCCATATATGATAAAAAATAATACAGCCTTATTTATATTCTCGCTTTGCGGATTAACCTATTTACTGGGTATGTTCTTCATTCCTTTAATGGATATCGATGCAGCCCAATATGCATCCATCAGCCGCGAAATGCTGGAACGTAAATCTTATCTGCAGTTTTTTGATTTGGGGAAAGATTATCTCGATAAACCACCCATGTTATTTTGGTTATCGGGATTAAGCATGAAAGTTTTCGGCATCCACGATTGGGCTTATCGGTTACCTTCTTTTTTATTTGCATGGATAGCCGTTTATTCAACTTACCGGTTAGCATTATTATTTTATAAAAAAGATATTGCATTGCTAAGTGCCATAGTATTGGCATCATCGCAGGCAATGTTTTTAATTACACATGATGTTAGAACCGATACCATGCTGATGGGCTGGGTTATCTTCAGCATCTGGCAATTGGCTGAATGGTATGAGCATAAAAAATGGATAAACTTTTTATGGGCATTCATTGGCATTGCAGGCGGTATGATGACGAAAGGCCCCATAGCATTAATGGTTCCTGCATTTGCCTTAGTACCGCATTTTATTTTACGGAGAGAATGGAAACAATTTTTTAGATGGGAATATATTTTGGGATTGATAATTATTGCCGTTTTATTAATTCCCATGAGCATTGGATTGTATCAGCAATTCGATCTGCATCCCGGTAAATTAATTAATGGCGATCCGATAAAATCGGGCTTGCGGTTTTATTACTGGACACAAAGTTTTGGACGATACACCGGCGAAAATCATTTTAAAGAAATGAATGATTTTACTTTTCTGCTGCAAAATATGCTGTGGAGTTTTTTACCATGGATCGTTTTCTTTTTAGCCGGATTGGTTTTAGACGTTGTTGGATTAATTCAAAATAAATTTAAAATTTCTAACACACAGGAATGGCTGAGTATCGGCGGATTTATTATTACCTACATTATTTTAGGAAGAA
>Ga0181457_10036_pt2 | contig 10779 bp, 16 predicted proteins | sample InSIn4SAF170_FD_119058 | JGI IMG/M metagenome (GOLD analysis project Ga0181457, IMG submission 119058) | Clean room microbial communities from NASA Spacecraft Assembly Facility at Jet Propulsion Laboratory, Pasadena, California, USA -... ...
AGTATTAAGACTATGGAAAGAATTGACATCGTTTGCCTCCTTAGAAAAACGTTATTGGAATGTGGTAACTCGTTCAGCCGCTAATCGGACAGATGGATAACCCGTTTCCTTGGCTTTTCCAATCGAGAGAATCATCACTGGCACGTAACGTTCTTTATCTAAATTAACTATTTCAGCCAATTGATCGGCTTCAAAACCACCAATCGGATTGGTTTCATACCCATGCGCACGAGCAACTAACATCAATTGCATCGCTGCTAAACTGGCATCAATTTTCACAACATCATTCATTTGTTCTCTGGTGAAATTTTGATAATACGGAATAATTGCCTCCAATTGTTGGTCTCTCACTTCTGCAGGCATTTTCCCTTCTGCTACTGCTTGGTTATAAATTTCTTCGCCTAATTCATAGCATGCCATATCACCAAAAATCAAAATCATCGCAGACGAGGTATCATTTTGACGGGTGTTAAAACGAATCAACGGTTTTAACTTTGCTTTTTGCTCGTCACTTTCTACTACTACAAAACGCCACGGTTGCATATTCACAGAAGATGGTGCAAGTGTTGCCTCTTGAATCATCTCAAGCATTTCGTCATGAGAAATTTTATATGTTTCATCATACACACGTACAGATTTTCTTTCAAAGGTAATTGCTGAAAAATCATTGCTGACTAATTTATTTGCCATTTCTATTTCCTTCTTTCATTTGACTAATTTCGTTAATAATTCTAGTAGCAGTTCTCCTTCTTGCTTACTCAACGAGATATTGATTGGCTTTTCAGAAGAATGGTACTTCTTCTCGCATGCGGCTAACTCGTCGAATGCTTGTGGTGTGATTTTTACAAAAACTTCTCGATTATTGTGTTTATTTCTTTCACGAGTCACATACTTTTTTTCTTCTAATATTTTTAAATGTCTCGTCACAGCCGCACTATCAATTTTCAATTCTTGTTGCAAACTAGTCTGCGAGCAAGGGCCATTTTCTTTTAAAAACATCATCAACTCATATCGCGTAATGCTAAATCCTGTTTCCTTCTCAAACTTAGCTGTCAGTTCTTGGTTCGCAAGTTTTAATTGATAAAATAACTTACTTATTTCTCTAAGATCCATTTTTGTCCCTCCCTAAAATTGACTCATCAACAATTGACTAGTCAACTATAAAAGAAAAAAATATAGTTGTAAATTACTTTGCTCGAATCATTTATATTCATGAAAGAAATACCTAGATTAAACAAACAAAAAACCACTAGAAACCTAGGCTTCTAGTGGTTCATTAGCGTCACAGGAGAACTATTTGTATGTACTTTTAGGTAATTCTAGATAAGTAAACACTGATATATCAAGAATATACACTGATACTTAATTGTGGTTCTGAAAATTTTTGGCACAAAGTTTGGCACAAAGTTTGGCACAAATGCTACAATTAAAAAAACTATATATACGGAGTTGGTGAAATGAATAATGAAAAAGTTTGCCCACAATGTGGTGCTCCATTAAAAAGACCGATAGATGCAAACAATCTAGTAGACTCGGTGGTTGTAAAATGCGAATACTGCAGCTATAACTACACTATTGGCCCAGAAATGAAAAAGACTGCAGCTGCATATAAAATTTTTAAAGAGGTTACTCGAGACAAACGCACGGAAGAGCAAAAGGCTAAAGATGCGAGAACGTCATTAATATTAATGATAGCCCTCGTTGTAGGAGTTATTTTGATTACTTTTATAGGAATCAAATTACAATCTTAAAGGAGTGTTTGAAATGAAAAATGTGTATTTTAGCGGATTAAACGAATTAGAATTAAAGGGTATTTTTACAATGTCAGAGGAGGACAAAGAAGTTGTTTTAAATTATCTGTATAAAGGCATACCACTTTATTACAATAATGATAATTTAGAAGTTTACACTGATACAGGTTTATATGTAGTAACTTTATTTAAATACTAAACAAAAAAGAGGAGTAACCGATTAAGGCTACTCCTCTTTTACTCTACTTAATCCAACTATATTGTTGACCTAAGTCAATATAGCCTTTCGTCCCGTCTGCACGAGGTTGCACTCCCCAAATAATTCCACTTGCTAACTCAATGTCATTAATTTCGATAGTATTTCCTTTTGACAGTTTAGCAATGATATTATTTTTATCAACTTTTGGCGCACTACGCAGATTAACACCATCACTATTAATCGTAATAGTTCTCAATTTGATTTTTTCTTGTTCATCTTTCGGTGGAGTCGGCTTTGTCTCTGCTACTTTTTTAGCACTTTTAGCATAAGCTTCCCATGCTTTTTTATCTCCGTAAAAATAATTTTTGTCATACGGTTTTTCTGTGTATTGCCACATGGCCACCGATGGCCAATAGCCAATCTTATCTAATGGCGGTGTATAATCCGCTACCCATAAGCCATAACCAGCTTTTACAACTTCGCTCCAATTTTCTTCTTTTGTCACCGAAACGCTTGTGTAAACAAGTGGCTTAACACCAGTTTTTTCATAAACATAATCCAACCACTTTTTGGCAATTGCTGTACCTTGACGACCATACATTTCATAGTCTAACACTAACAATCCTTTGCCGATATATCCTGTAATATTTTTCAGGAAAAAGTCAGCTTGTTGTTGCCAGTTAGAACCATCCATAAAATGATAAACTCCAAATAGCTTGTTTGCTTTAATAGCTTGTTGAACAAACTGATCGCAAAATTTATCGACAAAATAATTACCTTCTGTAGCTTTAAAAACATATCCATCTGCCGGATAATCTTTGAGGTTTTTAGATCCATTATTATTTGATAAATCAACGATGTTTAACGGCATATTAGTTCCTCCTTTGATATTTTCTGCCCCCCACTCTCCCGACACATGTATATGGTCCATATGACCACCACCAGGAAATGGTACCCACTTACCAGATGTACCTGTGCCACTGTAGCCATTACGATCTCTCACTTTGTCTAACGCAATGACATAAGCCACTCGATCTGGAAAGGTATCAAAAATCCAATCGCCAACCTCTTTGTATTTTAAGTCACCATTTCTGCTGGCCGGAAACGCAATATCGATTGCCATCCGACGTCCGTGATGATGTGGGTCACCTAGACGAAAACCAGATGTAATCCGCAAACCTGGAAACTTAGCAATCGCAGCGTTGGCAATGTCTGTTAAATATTGATAGTTACCCCATATTTGATCAATAGCACCTGAGTGTGTAGTTGTCATACTACCCCTCCTCTTTATGTTCTTGATCTGACTTCAGTTCTTTCACTAATTCTCGGAGCAATTCACGATCACTCAAAGGTTTGTTATCTGCATCATTTTTTAACTTTGTTAGACGCTTTTTAATCCAACCAGGTACCCAAATACCAATCTGTCCAAAATTTTCAATAATCGAAATCAGGTAAACAACAATATAGGATAATACAAACCCAATAGCGATAGAATCTAGCTCTAAAATTTTCAGGTACGGATAAGCAATCAGTACCAACATAACAACGAGTAAATGTTTTACAATCCCTAACAATCCTTTTGTACTATTTCCATCTTTAACATAAATACCTTTTACAATACCGGACGCAATATCTCCAAACACTACCCATAAAAAGATATGGATAAACACATTACCAACTAAATTTTTAAACTCCATGAGTAACGCTCCATTATTAATAATCACCATCTTGACCACCTTTTCTTTTAATAAAAACCTTACTTACAAATTAAAAAGGAACAGTGACAACACTGCTCCTTTTTCAACCTAATCCGCTAATTCGGGAACTTCCAAGTCAATTAAGACTTGCTTAACAGCTGGTTTAATAACTGCTGGCACTTGTGCAAAAGTGCGGTGTCCGTTGATAATCAACGTTGCATAAATAACTGCCATGTCTTTCACCCCCTTTCCTAGTAAACAAAAAGCAATCCTAATTCGCAGTTTCTGCGTCCAAGATTGCTTGTACTTTCTCTTGTAAAATTTCTGGGACTGTTTCAATCGTTCTCAATCCTTTCTTGATTAGCGACACATAAATATACTCCACTATTCTGTACCTCCTAATAACATTTCGTAGATTTCAGCGATGGCCAATTCTACATTAGTAATTCGTTGTTCGGTATTAGTGCCTGCATCATACCAGCTGTTTGTTTTGTTATCCCAAGCAAGCATTAACGCATTACTTGGTGGTGCAACCTCTGTCTCAAATAATGGATTGACACGATAATTAACTGGTACTGTTTTTGCCTGTCCTAGCGTAGCTGGGTCGATACTGTATATTGTTTTATTCATTTAGATTGTCCCTCCTTGTTGTTGTATCCACGTTTTTATGGCAGATATATCTGCATCATACTGAGTTTTACTGGCAAAAAAATCGTCAAATTTAAACTGTAATGTATAGCTAAAGCTAGCAGATTTCACATACATAAAACTACTGTCTTCGGCAGTTGCTGGGCTTCCGAAAGAAACCAATCCTAAAGTGCCATCGCTATATAAAACAGGAGTATTCACCTCTAATATAAGCGGATCATAACCAGACCCTACTTTTGCTTTAGCAGCAAAAGCATCAATATTATCTCCTTTGGTTGGGTAAGAAGCTAGGCCCCACACATTTTTCACCTTAGCATTTGCTTCAATTACATGAGTTGCTTTCTTGATTAGTTTATTAACAACTGCAATTTTTTCTAACAAAGTAGTTGCAGATAGAAAGGGAAATAATTCAGGAAAATGTTTTTCTATATCTAGGATAATTTCCCACTTCAAACTAAATGAAGCAGACTTTCCTTTAGTTGAAGTCTGCATTACGACTGATGCTAGTCTTTCATTCATACGATTGTACTCAATCTGGCCTATCTCTCTTGCAAAAAATTCTTGCATATTATTAACGGGATACGAAGCAACAAAAGCTTTATGTGGGTTTTCTACAACGCTTCCTGCAACCTTACCTGCTAAATCACATTCCATCGTAAATTCTAAAGGCTTACCCATCAATAAATCTCTTAACAATGCATGTGTCTGCTTCTTATCGTAAAACTCTGCCCGAAAGACATCTAAATCTCCAACAGTGACACTCGCTGCAGGGTCAACCACAACGGTCACTTTGTCCGTATTGCTGACTGCCGTAGACATTTTAAATGTAAATCCTGATTTAGATAGACCAACGTCAGGTGGCATATAGCCGTTTTTCTCAGCAATTGAAACCGAAAAAAGAATTTCGCCGATATCAGGGTCTTGCGCATACAGCCCCACAGTATTGATATAATATCCTTCTGTAAGGCCTTCATTTTCGAAAGTTCCGACAATCGACACGGTTGAATTATCGATTTTATAAGCACTTGCAGCAGTCGTCTGTTTAGCATCTAATAATGTGGTCAATGCTTCCAGTTGGCTGTCAAAATACACCTTGGTGCTAGTAACTATTTTAGTAAAAGACATCGTCTTATTACCCGTTAGCAATTTAGCAAGCAACCCTTTGCCTTGGTTGGTTACTACCGCTTTTTTAAACTCCAAAATTTTTCCCCCTTCCTAAATCTCTACAATTTCGTTGACAGTTGTCACACTGGCCAAAAATGGCTGTGACTTGTAATTATCTAGCCGTAATGAGTTCGTAGCTTCAACAACAATATTTGCCGGCACGACGCTTCGAAAAATGTACTCGATTTCTGATACCTCGCCTTGCCTTTCAAAAGACATGGAGATAAGTAGCTTATAATCGTTGTACAACATATCCAGTTCAACAGGTCCGCCAAAACTACTTAACAGCTCCCTTAAATAATTGAGCGTATAAGGTTTTTGACTAGCAATCCGTGTCAGCACCCTAAATCGTCGCAACTCTAACGTGTCCCCATTATCAACATTGATCCGCAACATTTGCTCATACATGGCAATCGTCTGACTATCCGCAGTGGAAATATATTGATTACTTTGCAATGACTTGATGTGATTTGACAACTCTTGCAATAAGTCAGTCTCGACATCCATCAACACCTGCATCTCATAAATGCCATCGTACCATCTTGGTAACATCTCTTTTAAGTTATCAATCATACATAAGTCACCGTCCCCAAATGTGCGCACTCTTGTAATGTGCCAGACATCACTAGATTGATGTCTTGAGCAAGATTGTTAAAACGCACGTCTGTGACGTTTGCTACACCATCAACCTGCAGTAATGCCACAATTACTTGGCTACGATAAAGTGTTTGCTGGTACTGATACAACTCATTGTGTGCGGACCATTGCTTACGTATTTGTAAAAAATAATTTTGTAAAGCTGATAAAATTTGAGGTTTCAGACTATCGACTGTATAACCTACTGCAGCATCTACATGCAATCGTACATCGATATTTTTACGAGATGGACCAGTCACCGTTACAGCATGACCGATTGGCGCAATGCCATATCCTAGCTCGGCTGTTGGACTAATCAAATTTTGCACATTATCAATGAGTGTTTGACTAGGCAAATCAAACGCATTGTTTAAAATTACCAACTTAACTGTGCCACCGCCTGCCCAAATTGGATAAACTTGGACAGCACCTACACCGTCAATATTGCTTGTAAAATTGATATAGTCCTCAATGTTTCCTCCAAAATCGTTTACTTGGTAGGTTTTTAAGATACGTTCACGCAAGCTGTCATCTGTTTCTTCATCCCGCGCTGGTATCACAATTTCTAGCAATTCTGCTGTAGCCAATCCGTTGTAATTGTCAATAGGCAACAATGTGCCAACATATTGGTTTCCGACTTGACCAGGTGTTTCAGCTAATAAACTATATTCTCCAGACGATTCTAGAGATTGGATAACTGTGTAATAAATAGGATTATCACCTACTGAGCTAAAACGATCACCCTCCACGAGTTCCATTGCAGTTTCATCGTCTTTTGCAAAACGACCACGCACCACTGCGTTTGTTGCAGCAATCCGCTTAATACCATGTTCTTCTGCACGCAAGTCCAAGTAGCCTGCTGTTGCAGTTTGCGTAAACGTTTCGAGCATGACATTTCTAAGTTGCATCACAAACTCCGCCATTTGATAACATGCCGGTGCTAAAGCATCGTAAATAACTGACCCCTCACGAGTATCTGTAGTTCCGGCTGGTATTTTATCTAAAGCACTAGTCATAAAGTAATCAAAATCATATTGTTCCAATTGTCTTCCAATTTCTTCCGGATTCACACGACCACCTCCTGCTCTATGGATATATCACCAAATACAGTTGCAACCTCAAAGCTAATAGTCAAAGTATCTATCGTTTCATCAACAATTAAAAAATTATCGACTGAAATCACACGATCATCAGTTTCTATTGCTTCTGTTACAACCCTTTCTATTTCGGATTTAACTAAATCCATTTGCTCTCCGATTAAATCCTCAAGTTCCACACCATAATTTTCGGAATAGATTAAATAAGCAAATCGTTCGGTATTTAGTAACTTATCGATTGCTTGGCGCATTGCGTCCAAACCGTCCGTATAACCAGCGATACGACCATTAATAATTTTGTACGTTTTTGTTGGTGTAGTGACTAAATCACCATCGATAATTTCTTCTTCCATGCTCTACACCCTTTCCATCACAAAATACTTTTGGCCCTGTTGTACTCTCATCATCAAAACACCATCACCGCTTTTTAAACTGCCTGCATTTTTTGACACAATGATAAATGGTGCTGATATTTCAAAACGATTTTCGATTTTTACCGTAAGAGGACTAGTTTTAACTACTTTACCGTAGACCAAATCAGATAACTCATCTTGTCTTGGTCTAGCGTTCTTGATTCTTCTTGCCAATTCCTCGACTGACATCACGCCAACACCTCGATTTCCAGAGACATCGAATGCTCGCTGCCTAAATCGTGTGTGCATTTTGTAATCAATGCTAGGTTGTCTTTGCCGATGTTATCTCTATGCAAATCAGCCAGACGTAACACAAAACTATTGCCCGCTCTAAGAGATATATGGCCAATTGATTCAAGCGATATTGTCCGGACTTCTTTGTTATTTTGGCGCAATAAATCGTTCGCTTGTTTTTGCAACTGTGAGCTATTAAGATCTGCATCGCTAATAGTTTCGACCATTTGTAATTTGCCCCATTTAGCAATATTTCCATCATGCTTTGCTACAAAAATTTCACGTTTTTTCTTATCTTTGTCCTCTCTCATAACTTTTACCGAGTTGAAAGCATCGTCAATTGTTGACTCATAATCATAATCCGTCACTAGCGATTCGTCACCTAACACAATGTTGGTAATTTTATTGTTTATATCAAATAATTCCAACGTTCCGTAATTGTCCCAAATGGCATAACGAATTCCGTATGCTCGTTTTGTCTCATCGATAGCATCTTGTATCATTGAGAAATACGTATGTTTATCTTCGACGACAGGTGTGCATTTGTACGAACTAGCATTGACAATCTTATGCGGTATGCCTTGCGTTTGACAGATTGTTTTAAATCTATCCGAACAGGTGCTTGCTTTAAAAACCAATGTGTCCTCATTTTTGAGGTATCGCATACTGTTGTAGGCTTTAATTACCCATTTTTTTGTCTTTTGTCTTTTTCCGACTAAACACTTTGCCTTTAAATATTTTTTTGCTATCAACAATGACCTCAATAATATCTCCAGAACGAAGAAAAACATTTACATCATCTAGCATTGAAAACTCCAAGATACCTGGTTGCGAATTTAAGCCCGTGGTCCATTTAATATCCGAAACAATTTCAGACAAATCGTACTGATCACCGTTAATAATTGACGTTTCCAAAATTTTAACGTTCATACTCGCCTAACACTTCCTTCCGTCACCCAGCCACGCCAGCCACCATTTAAAAGCGTGACATGGTACGGATATTTGCGACCTTTTTTAATAAAGTTGACTTTACGACGAGCATTTTTCTCTGTGAGACCTGGGCCCGAACCGTACGAGTCACGATGCAAACGACCATTAACGATAACTTCGCATCCTGGGACAATAGGTTTGTTTGTAGGTGGTTTTGGTCTTTTGATTTTATTTTTAGCAACTAATTTTGCACCAAATTCGCGATATTCCTTAAATGATAAATCGTAAGCAATATCACCAGTTGAATCAATGTACTTCCACTCAAATTCTTCGACTGTTGCTAAAATATTAATGCCTAAATCGGTACCAATTACACGCACACGTTGATTTTTGTTTTTGGCATCCTGAATAAGTTTTACCCAATCAAGGGGCTTTTTTTTTCGTGCATTTAGGGTTTACATACCCTGCCTTTAAGTTCTTGGGAAATTCCGACGTAAAAGAAAAATCAGCTAGGGTTCTTGCCCCTAACTGATTTACCTCGCCAAGTTTGACTACTTCAATTGCATTATTATTCGAAGTATGAGTAATCGCTATTTCCCCTGGATTGACAGGGAGAATGTTACGACTCCCCTCAATATCCAAATAAAACTGTATTGCCATTATTCTCCCTCCTATCCTAAATCGCTATCCATCGCTTCGATGATTTTTCCTGCTACTTTATCTGCAATCTCATCCGCATCTACAGGCTCCCCGTTAGTATTTTCTACATGGACACTTACTTGAGGTGTCACATGTTTATTTTTAACAACAACAGTTTGACTAGCAGACGCTTGCAAACGCTCGATCTCCGAATCGTCCAAATGCACTGAGCTAGTAATGTTACCCGATGCAGAGATATTAGCTAAATGATTAGGTATTGCAGCTAGTGCTAGCTCATTGCTTGCTTTATCAACAAGTGACGTAGCATCCGTAATACCTTTTGCTAAACCTTGTGACACAAAGCCACCGACGTCAGCCATTACCCTTGATGGGCTGTGAATATCCAACGCCTTACGGACAGTTGATGCTACACGATTAGCAACAGATTCCGCCGCCGCAATTGCGGATGCAGCACCTGCGTTAATCCCGTTAGTTAGCCCTGACATCGCTTGTAAACCTGCGCTATACAATTGACCATTTAGACTAGCAAACGCACCTACAATAGCTGCTGAACCCGACTGCACAACGGCAACAGCTTGAGCCATACCTATTGCAAATGCTCCAGCTAACAACGCCATACCACCAACGACTACTGCGACAACTTGAGCCATACCTTGCGCCATTGCAGCACCAATCGCAGCTGCTCCAACTTGGAACGTAACGACTAGCAATTGCATAGTTACCATAGATACCATCAATGCAGCATTTAAAGCAGCCAATTGTGACATCACAACTGTTGCAGCAGTACCCAACATTAATAGTCCTGTAGCAGACATCATCGCTGTTGCAGCCAATAACATCGCTTGAGAGTTAAAGAGTGTCATACCTGCAGTTGATGTAATTAACGTCGTACTAACCATCATCGCAGTTGTGGCCAACATCATCAATGGAGCTATCGCCATCATTACAGACGTGCCAATCGTTGCAGCACTAGTAGCAAACATCATAAAACTAGTGTTGATTAGTAACATTGATGCCATGTTCATTTGTAACGCAACAGCCATCATTTGGAGAGCAGTTGTAGCATTTTGTGCTACACTAGCAACCATTTGTAAACTGACAGCCAACATCGCAAATGTTGCAACTAACGATTGTAACCCACCAGCAATTGCACCAATCGATGCACCACCTTCTCCACCAGATAAACCGCTAAGCGCAGTCATAACCTCTTTTACTTTTCCAATTGCATCTTTAACGCCCTCGACATTAATTGACCCACTAGCAAAATTGTTAATGTCGTCTCTGATTGAAGCTAGTTTGGTCATTGCAGTTTTAACTTGATCTAAACCACTACTACTATTAACAGCCATC